>Ga0307372_10010840_pt1 | contig 12265 bp, 10 predicted proteins | sample OX1MG_FD_202533 | JGI IMG/M metagenome (GOLD analysis project Ga0307372, IMG submission 202533) | Soil microbial communities from Risofladan, Vaasa, Finland - OX-1 | ecosystem: Environmental > Terrestrial > Soil > Coastal area > Acid sulfate soil | place: Finland: Risofladan, Vaasa | collected...
ACCATGGACATTGTGAAGGCCGGGACGCGGCTGCGCCTGCTCACGACTTTGGCCACCCTGGGCACACCACTTGAGGTCGCGGCCGAAGAGATCCGCATCGAGTGCTTCTTTCCGGCCGATGTGCCGACTGGCGACCTGTTCAGGAGTTGGGCTGTTTGAGGCTATGGCGAATTTTGTTGCGTCTGCTGCGCTACGCGCGAGAGAGGTCGAGGCGCGAGGGTGAGGGGCGCCTTGCGTGCCGACCACTCCCGCGAAGCGGGAGAGGTGTACCGGGGTGACTTACGGATCGATCCGCGCCGTGGCGCTGCCGCTGACCACTTCCTTGCCGTCCTGGTTGGTGGTGGACAGCGTCAGATCGACAAAATGCTGCCCGCCCTCCTCGCGAATCGCCGCCACCGTCGCCTTCGCGTCCAGGTCGTCGCCCGGCCACACCTGGTTGGTGAAGCGCACGCCGAACTTCGTCAGCCGGCCGTCGCCGACATAGTTGGTCAGCATCTTGCCGGTCATCCCCATCGTCAGCATGCCGTGCGCGAACACGCTGGGATAGCCGGCAACTTTCGTGGCATATACCTCGTCCGCGTGCAGCGGATTGTAGTCGCCGGAGGCGCCGCAATACATCACAAGCTGCGTGCGCGACAGGTTCTCCACGACGCGCTCGACATGCGTGTCGCCGACCTTCATCTGGCTCGCTTTCAGTGCCATGGCGCGATTCTCCTCAACGCTGGTCAACGGGGCGTTCGGTGGTCACGCCGACGCTGCGCGCGGTGACCACCAGCTCGCCGTTCTGGTCGCGGTATTCGGTGACGCGCTCGCGGAACGTCAGCTTGCCGGCGCGCTTGCTCTCGCGCTCCCAGGTGTTGCCCGGCTTCGTCTCCACCGTCAGCAAATCCCCCGGACGCAGCGGCCGGTGATAGTCGAAATGCTGCTCCGCATGCAGGCCGCCGCCGCCCGAGGGCCGGTTCACCACGCCGGTCGGCGTCTTGCCGGAGCCGAACCAGGGCTGCCCGGGACGCCAGCGCAGCGGATAGTCGGGATCGAATTGCGCCACCGCCTGCGGGAAGGTGGGCGGTGCGATGACGCCGGCGACCTCGGACTTCTTCGCCTGTTCGGCATCGTGATAGACCGGGTTGGTGTCGCCGATCGCGCGCGCGAACATCATGACGTGAGACGCTTCGACGGGGAAGGTGATCTTGGCCAATTGTTTCCTCCAACGCATTGGGTTGCCGCAGCCTAGCAGCAGGTTCCGCCAGCGGACCAGGGCGCGCTGATGCGGCGCCCCCGGCGCGGCGCGCGCGCGGCGCTGGCCGCCACCGCCGTCCCTACCTGGAGCGACGCGTCGCCGCTCGCCACGACGGCCGAGGCGTTGCGCTTCCGCGCCGCGCCGGGCTGGCTGCCGCCCGGCCGCCGCGTCTATGCGATCGGCGATGTGCATGGCTGCAAGCCGCAACTTGCCGCCTTGCATGCGGCGGTCGCCGCGGATCTGGCGGCGCGACCGATCGGCGCGGCGCTGCTGATCCATCTCGGCGACTACATCGACCTGGGCCCCGACAGTGCCGGCGTGATCGAATTGTTGGCGGCCGGCCCAGCGATCCCCGGCGCAGCCACCATCAACCTGCTCGGCGACCACGAGCGGATGCTGCTGCAGGCGCTGGACGGCGACCGCGCGGCGGCAACCGACTGGCTGTGGTCCGGCGGGCGCGACACGCTGGCAAGCTGGGGCATCGCGGCGGACCTCCCGCGCGAGGCCTGGGAAGCCGCATTGCCCGCCACGCACCTGAAATTCCTGCGCAGCCTGGCGTGGTCGCACCGCGAGGGCGACTACCTGTTCGTGCATGCCGGCATCCGTCCCGGTGTCGCCCTGGCGCGCCAGGCCAGGGACGATCTGCTGACCATCCGCCAGCCGTTCCTGTGGACGGAGCAGAATCTGGGGGTCGTGGTGGTGCATGGGCACAGCACCAATCCGGCACCGGTGGTCACGGCGAATCGTATCGGTCTCGATACCGGCGCCGGCAATGGCGGCAAGCTGACCTGCGCTGTGCTGGAGGAGGATCGGGTGGGATTCCTGGCGGCCTGACGCCGGCAACGCCCGTCCTTCGTGCATGGGCGGCAATGGCCTGCCGCCCAATGCCCACCTCGCGCGGCCGGTCCCGGTCGCCACGCCGCCGGCGCGATCACGCCAGGCAATCCCGGTCTCCCGGCCGCGTCACGCCGCCTCGCTGCCGAGCGTCAGCCCGATCAGCACCGGCATGACCAGCAGCACCAGCGGGAATTGCAGCAGCAACCCGGAAATGATCGCGATCGCCAGCGGCTGCTGCATCGCCGAGCCCTGGCCGATCGCCAACGCCAGCGGCAGCAGCGTCAGGATGGCCGCCAGCGTGGTCATCGCGATCGGCCGCAGCCGGTTGCTGCTCGCCGCGCGCAGCGCCTCCCGCGCCGGCATCTCCTGCGCCAGCTCGGTGAACTCCGAGACATAGAAGATCGCCAGTTCCGTCGCGATGCCGATGACCATCGTCATGCCCATCAGCGCCGTGATGTTCAGATCGACGCCGGAAATCCACAGGCCGGTGAACACCGCGGTGGTCGATAGCAGCGAGCATGCGATGATGATCGCCGGCAGCCAGAATCGCTCATACAGCACCAGCAGCAGCACGAACTCCGCCACCAGCGCCATCACGAACACCCGCACCAGCCCGGCGAAGGCGATCTGCTGCTGCTGGTAGAGTCCGCCCAACTCGTAGCGCACGCCCGGTGCCAGCATGCCCGGCTGGTCCAGCACCCGCCGCACGCCGGCCGCCGCCCCGCCCAGGCCGCGCCCCTCGATCCGTCCGGTCACCGCGACCATCTGCTGCAAATTCTCCCGGTCGATCTCCGGTTGGCCGGAAACCGCGACCAGGCTGGCGACGCGGTTCAGCGGAAACAAATGTCCGTCGGGCGCGCGGATCGGCAGGGCCGCAATCTCGCTGTCGCGCCGCCGCAACCGCTCCGGCAGCCAGACGCGCACGCCGATCTGCTGCTCCCGCGCCGGCATTTCCGCGGCGACGCTGCCGGTCAGCGCGGCCTTCAGTGCCTGGCGCACGGCATCCACGGTCATGCCTTCCAGCGCCGCCTTGACCGGATCGATCCGTACGTCCAGCGCATCGCCGGCCAGCACCACGCCGCTGCGCACCTCCACCACGCCGCGCACCCTGCGGATCGCGGCGGCGATTTTCTCGGCCTGGGGGATCAGTTGCGACGGGTCGTCGGCAAACAATTTCACCTCGATCGGCTGCGGCACCGCCGTCAGGTCGCCGATCAGGTCCTCCATCGCCTGCGCCAGGTCCACGTTGACTCCCGGCACGCGCGCGGCGATCTGCCGGCGGACGTCGCGCATCACGGCCTCGATCGGCGGGCGGCCGGAGTTCTTGAGCAAGACGAAGAAGTCGCCGGCGTTCGGCTCGTTGAGGTCGCCGCCCAGGCCGGTGCCGGTGCGGCGCGAAAACGTCTTCACCGCCGGGTTCGCGCGCAGGATCGCCTCGATCTGGCGCAGCTCGCGATCCGTCTCGGTCAGCGACGTGCCGGGCTTGGTGTGGTAGTCCAGCACGAAACCGCCCTCGTCCATCGCCGGCATGAACCCGGTGGCCACATGGGTGTAGGCGAACCAGCCCACGGCGAGCAGTGGCAGCAATCCGAGCGCAACCAGCCACGGACGCGCGAGCAAGGCGCCGAGCAGCCGCGCGTGCCGCCGCCGCAGCCAGCCCGGGCCCTGCGCGCCGGGATCGCGCCAGCGCGAAAAATCGATCAGCAGATGCGCCAGCACCGGCACGGCGAAGGCCGTGAACAGCCAGGAAATCAGCAGCGCCGAGGCCATGGTGATCGATAGCGCGCGCGAGAACGCGCCGGTCACCCCGCCGAGCAGACCGAGCGGCAGGAACACGATGATCGTTGCGAGGCTGGAGCCGGAAAGCGGGGTCAGAAATTCGTGCCCGGCCGCCAGCACCGCGCCGGCGCCGGCGCCCTCGGTGCCCGCGCGGCGCGCGATGTGCTCGATCATCACGATGGCGTCGTCGATCACCAGCCCCACCGCGGCGGCGATGCCGCCCAGCGTCATCAGGTTGAAGCTCATCCCGAGCACGCTCAGCACCAGCACCGAGGCAACCAGCGCCGCCGGCACCGCCAGCATCGCCACCAGCGTGACCCGCCAACTGCGCAGGAACACCAGCAGCACCAGGCCGGCCAGTACCAGACCGATCGCCACGGCGTCCCGCACGCTGTCGGCCGAGCGCGTGACCAGCTCGCTCTGGTCGTACCACTTCACCAGCCGGACGCCCGGCGGCAGCGGAAACGCCGCCAGCTCCCGCCGCACGGCGGCGGCGATCCGCACGACGTTGCCCGTCGGCTGTTCATAGACGTTCAGCAGCACCGCCGGCTTGCCGTCCTCCACCACCCTGATCCATTGCGGCACGGCGGCCGTCCGCACCGCCGCGACGTCGCCGACGGTGACCACGCCGCCGGTGCCGCCGGTCACCACCGCATCGCGGACCTGTTGCAGCGTCCGCAACGCGTTGTCCACGACGACAAGGTAGAGCTTGTCATGGTCCTGCAACCGGCCGACGCTGGCGATCTTGCCGGCCCCTTGCAGCGCCGCAACGACATCGGACATGCCGAGCCCGTGGGCGGCCAGCCGATACGGGTCCACCAGGACATGGATCTCGGGAGTCGCGCCGCCTTGCGCCGTGACCTGCTTCACACCGCGTATCGCCGACAGCAGCGGCACCATGCGGAACTGCGCCACGTGGCGCAGTGCGGTCTGCGACTGGGTGTCCGAGGTCAGTGCATAGGCGATGATCGGGAACGTCGTGGGGTCCATGCGCTCGATCGACCAGGACGTGCCGGCCGGCAGCGTCGGCATGATCTGCGCGATCGCCGACTGTACCAGCAGCGTGGTGGTGACCATGTCGCGGCCCCAGCCGAAATCGAGCTGGACCTGCGCGGACCCGCGGCTGGTCCGCGACCGCACGTTGAGCAATCCCGGGACCGAGCGCACCGCCTGTTCCACCGGACGGGTCACCAGCAGCACCATCTGGCTGGCCGGCCGGTCGCCGGCATCCAGCATGATGCGCACGCGCGGGAACGACACCTGCGGGAACAATCCGACCGGCAAGGAGATCGCGGCATAGGCGCCGGCCAGGGCCAGGGCGAACATCACGACCAGGATCGAGCGGCGATGCCGCTCCAGGCGGGCGACGAAGTCCATCGCGCCCTATGCCGCCGGCGCGCGGCGGCGCGCCGTCGCCGTCATGGGCGGGACCCGCCGGAACGCACCGCCATTCCGTCCGCCAATTGGTAATTGCCCTGCGTGACCAAGGGCCGATCCGGCATGATCGGGCCCTGCACCACGCTGGTCTGGCCGTGCGTGCCGACCAGCCGCACGCCGACCCGCACCGCCTTGCCGCCGGTCACCTGGAACACGCAGGTGCCCGAGGCGTCCGACAGCACCGCGTCGCGCGGCACGATCCAGCCGCGGAACTGACCCACCGTGATCACCGCCCGATAGTCTGCCCCGACCAGCGCGGCACCGTTGCGCACGCCAATGACGGCAGCGACCAGATGCGTGCGGGGATCGACCATGGCGCCGACCTCCTCGACCGTGCCGGCGAGCGCCGCCGAACCATCCGCCAGCGGCTCCAGCCGCACCGGCTGGCCGGGACGCAGCCTGGGCCGGTCGGCCGGTTCGATCCCCACCGTCACCGCCATCCGGTCGCCGCGCGCCAAGGTCAGCAGCGCTGCATTCGCCGGAACCCACGCGCCTTGCGCCGCCGAGAGACTGGTGACGACGCCGGCGAACGGTGCCGCGAGCGTCCGCACGGCCTGGTCGGCGCCTTCCCGCCGCAGCGCATCCAGCGCCGCCTGCGCGTCGGCCGCCGCTTTGTCGGCTTGTTCCAACTGCACGCGGGTGGCGAGGCGCTGTGCGAGCAACTGCGCCGTGTGGGCGCGCTGGCTGTTCGCGAGCGCCAGGGCCGAGACCGCCTGCCGGTATGCTTGCGTCACCGCCGGGGATGCCACCACCTGCAGCAGCAGCGCGCCGGCCCGCACGCTTTGGCCGACTGCCACCGCCAGGTGCCACACCTGCCCCTGGTGCGGCACACTGAGCGTCACGGTATCGCTGGCGCGTTGCGCCGCCGTGCCGAATGCCTCCACCGTGTCGGGCACCGCGCCCTGCCGCGGGGCCATCGTGGTCACCAGGACGCTGGGCGCCTCGCCGGCCGCGGCCGGCACGGCCAGGCACGCGAGCACCAGCACCCATCGGAGCTTGCCCGGCAGCCACCGCGGCTTGGCGGCGATGCGTGGCGGCATGCCCGACAGCCACGGCGGCACGCCCGGGGTTTGGCGCGGCTCGTGCACCGGATTTCGCGGTTGGCCCACGCGGTTCATACCGGGCCGCCGCCTTTCGTCGCCAGATCGGCAGTCGGCATGCCGGCGCCGATCAGCGTCGCCAGCCCGACCCGCTGCTCCAGCAGGCTCTGCCGCCAGCCGAGAACCTGCTGCCGCTGGGCGGCGCGGGCAGTGACGAAATCCACATAGGCTCGCTCGGTCAGGTTGCCGGCACGGAACGCCGCCTCGGCCTCACGCGTGATCGCCTCGGTCGCCGCCAACTGGCCGCGCGCGGTACTGATCTGCCGTTGCAGCAGCGCCATGTCGGCCAGCATCGCCTGGATCTCGCCGGTTGCCGCGGCGAGCCGGGCGGAGAACGCATCGTGCAGTTGCCGCCGGGTCGCCCGCGCGATCCGGATATTGCCCTGGTTGCGGTCGAACACCGGCAGATCGAGCGTGACCTGCGGCCCGAACGTGCGCACGTTGCTGGTGTCGCTGCCGCCGGTGATGCCGATGGTCAATGCCGGGAACTGCGCCAGGATCGCGGCACGCAGCCTGGCGTCCTGCGCTGCATAGCCGAGCCGCAGCGCGATCAGGTCCGGTCGCCGGTCGGCCAGCGCCGGCAGCATCCGCTCCACCGCGGCCGGATCGACCGGCGGCAGGTCCGGCGCCGGCGCCAGCGGCAGCACCGCGTCCGGCGCCAGGCCGAGCAATGCGTCCAGCTCGTGCCGGCGGGCCTGCTGCTGGCGATCCAGGTCGCCGATCTGCCGGCGTGTGTCGTCCAGCGCCGCCAGATCGGGCGACAGCGTGCTGAGATCCGCGTTGCCCTGGGCCACCGCCCGCCGTGTCAGGTTGTAGCGCTCCGCCAGCAGGGCGCGGGTTTGCTCCAGCAACCGAAGCTGGGCCCCGCCCTCCATGATGTCCACGGCGAGCAGACTGGCCTTGCCGGCCACTTGCCATTCCTGCCACAGCAGGCTGGCGTTCACCTGGCCGGCGGTCGCGCGGGCGGCCTGCTTGCGGGCCGTCAGGGTGACCAGCGACCTGAGGTCCTCGCTCAGGCCGGCGGTCCAGGCCGGGGCAACGCCCGGGCCTGACAGGACCGGAAGCAGGGAACCGGTGACCGACGGGTTCGGCAGGATGCCGGCCTGCACCACCTCAGCCTGCGCGACACCGCGTTCGGCCCTGGCGGCGCGCAGGTCAGGATCGTTCTCCACCGCGAGCAATGCCACTGCCGGCACGGTCAAAGGGAGGCGGAGCGCCAGGCCCGGGTGTTGCAGGTCGCTCACCCGGTGCCGCAGCGGCGCGCGCGTGTCGAGCGGCAGCGGCCGGTAGCTGGCGCAGCCAGACAGCGCGCCCGCAACACAGGCCGCCGCCGCGGCGCGACGCCACGGACGAAAAGCACCCATTCCGGCCGAACCTCTCATGCACCCGGCGGCGAATCGCAAGTGGGTTGCCGCATTGTCGGGGCCATATTCGCGATCGGTAACGCGAGCGTGCAGTGGCCGCCAGGAGGAACCTCCGGCCCCGCCGGGGGTTGCCCCGCATCGGCTGCCGCCCCGTATCATCCGGGGGCGGCGGCAAGACAGGCAAGCCAGAATCCGGCCTATTGTGCGTTGCTTTGCCGCGGTAACCACGATGACGGACGATAGACCGCATGCCGCGAGCCATGTAACCGCTTAAATGCGAGCGCCCCGTGGCGGCCGGCCCGTGCCGGCATGACGAAATGGGGCGTCAGCGGCGGGTTTTCGCCACGGGTTCCAAGGATCGGCCCGATTCACGCCGCGCCGGCCTCCACGTTCCAGATTCCCTCGGCGTATTCCCGGATGGCGCGGTCAGCGGAGAACCAGCCGGCGCGCGCGGTATTCAGCACGCTGCAACGCCACCACGCGCGGCGGTCGTGCCAGCGCGCATCGACCTGGCGCTGCATGGCGGCGTATGACTCGAAATCCGCGGTCACCAGGAAGTGGTCGGAGCCGGACAGCTCGTCCACCAGGTCGCGGAAGCGCCCGGGGTCGTCAGGTGAGAACGCGCCGTTGCCCACCAGGTCCAGCACCTCCCGCAAGGCCGCCGACCCGGCGAGGGTTTCGCCCGCGCCCGGCCCGTAGCGCCGCCGGTTTGCCGCCTGTTCGGCGGTCAGCCCGAAAATGCAGATGTTGTCGGCCCCCACCCGGTCGCGGATTTCGATATTGGCGCCGTCCAGCGTGCCGATGGTCAGCGCCCCGTTCAGTGCCAGCTTCATGTTCCCCGTCCCCGACGCCTCCATTCCGGCCGTCGAGATCTGCTCCGACAGGTCGGACGCGGGAACGATCGCCTCGGCCAGGCTCACGTTGTAGTCCGGCAGGAACGCCACCTTGAGCAATCCGCGCAGCGCGGGATCGTGGTTGATCACCCGCGCCACGTCGTTGATCAGCTTGATGATCAGCTTGGCGCGGTGGTAGCCGGCGGCGGCCTTGCCGGCGAAGATCTTCACTCGCGGCACCCAGTCCAGGGTCGGGTGCGTGCGCATCGCGTTGTACAGCGCGACGGTTTCCAGGATATTCAGCAACTGCCGCTTGTACTCATGGAAGCGCTTGATCTGCACGTCGAACAGCGCGTCGGGGTCGAGGCGGAGATCCAGGCGCCCGCCCACCAGCCTGGCCAGGGCGATCTTGTTGGCGCGCCGGATGGCGGCCAGCCGGTCGTGCACGCCGGCGTCGTCGGCTGCCGCCGCGAACCCTTCCAGCGCGTCGGCATCGTCCAGCACCCGCGGCCCCGCCACCTCCGCCAGCAGCGCGGTCAGTTCCGGATTCGCCGCGAACAGCCAGCGGCGGAAGGTGATGCCGTTGGTGCGGTTGACGATCCGGTCGGGATACAGCGCGTGCATGTCGCGGAACACCGTCTGCCGCATCAGTTCGGTGTGCAGGGCGGACACGCCGTTGACCTTGTGCGAGCCGAGGAAGGCCAGCGCGCCCATGCGCACCCGGCGTCCACCGTCGTCGTCGATCAGCGAGACGGCGGTCAGCGGCGGCGTGGCGGCCCCGCGCGCGGCAACCAGCAAGTCGAGGTGGGAACGGTTGATCTGGTGGATGATCTGCATGTGGCGCGGCAGCAGGCGTTCGACCAGCGTGACGGGCCAGGTCTCCAGCGCCTCCGGCAGCAGGGTGTGGTTGGTGTAGGAGAACGTGTCGCTGGTGATCTGCCAGGCGGTGTCCCAGGGGAGGTTGTGGTCATCGAGCAGTAGCCGCATCAGCTCGGCGATGGCGATGGAAGGGTGGGTGTCGTTCAACTGGATGGCCGCCTTGTCGGCCAGGCTGCGCACGTCGCCGTGCTGGTGGATGTGGCGACCCACCAGATCCTGCAACGAAGCCGAGGAGAAGAAATACTCCTGGCGCAGGCGCAGTTCCTGGCCGGCCGGCGAGCCGTCGCCGGGGTAAAGCACCTGGGAGATTGCATTGGCCTGCGACCGCGCCGCCAGGGCGCCGACATGGTCACCGCGATTGAACGTGTCCAGCCGCAGTGGGTCCGTGGCAGGCCGACCACAGGCGCAGCGTGTCGGCATAGCGCCCGCGCCAGCCGACCACCGGCGTGTCGTAGGCGACCGCGGAGACCGTCTCGCCCGGGCGCCAGACATAGCGCGGGCTGCCGTTCTCCGCGATGGTTGTCTCGACCGTGCCGCCGAAGCCGATGACGTGGGTGACGTCGGGACGGGCGAACTCCCAGGGGTTGCCGAAGGTCAGCCAGTTCTCCGGGTATTCGAGCTGCCAGCCGTCGCGGATCACCTGGCGGAACAGGCCGTGGCTGTAGCGGATGCCGTAGCCGTGCGCCGGGATGCCGAGGCTCGCCATGCTCTCCATGAAGCACGCGGCGAGCCGGCCGAGCCCGCCATTGCCGAGGGCGGCATCGGGTTCCAGCTCGCGCAGCCTGTCGAAATCCACGCCGAGCTCCGCGAGCGCGGCGCGCATCTTCGCCGTCAGGCCGAGATTGGTCAGCGCGTCCTGCAGCAGGCGGCCGAGCAGAAACTCGAGCGAGAGGTAATAGACGCGCTTGGCCTGGCTGGCATAGTTGGCGCGGGTCGAGGCCATCCAGCGCTCGGCGACGTGGTCGCGGGTGGCGAGCGCGGTCGCCAGGAACCAATCCCGTTCGGTGGCGACGCCCGGGTCCCGGCCGACGGCGAAGGTGAGCTTGGCGACGACGAGATCGCGCAACGCGGCGACGTCCTCGCCCTCGACCGGCAGGGCGATGCGGGTTCGCGGGTCGTCTGGGGTGACTGGGGCGTTTATGATGGCGCATCACCTTGGGTCGGGGCGGCGGCATTTTCCGCCCGAGAGAGCAAAGAACCGGTTAAGGGGCTGCCCCTCCATGGCCGGGGCGGACGGCGCCACGGCATCGCGTGCCGGAATTGGTTGCTGTCAGCGACCAGGACCGGAGCCGCCGGTGACGGGGTTCAGCCGACGCCTTTCGGGATTTCGATCGCTCGGTGCGTCGCGAACTGCGCTACGTGCGCAGTGTCGCGCAAGACGAATTTCTGAAGGCGGTGGTTGAGACAAGCAATGCAAGAAGCGTCTCGATGAAGGCCGGTTATATCCTATGGCGCGCGCAACTGGGACATGACTGGCGCGAGGAGCAACAGGGATCCGAGTCATTCGAAGTTCGCGCTGCGTACCCTCCCCTGCGGATGAAGCCCATTCCCGACGGCGCAACGGACGGCCGCGCAAATCCACGGGGAATCGCGTGTCTGTATCTGGCCACCAGGCAGGACACGGCCGTCCTAGAAGTGAGATCGTTGATAGGCTCCTATGTCTCGGCGGCTCAATTCAAAGTGCTCCACGACATTCACCTAGTGAATTGCTCCGGCGAGCTAATGGGTAATCTTGCCCGTTGGCTGCAAGAGAGTTGGGCGCCCGAAGACATCGAGAAGGCGGGTCTGGTCTGATATCAACCAAGCTTTTCGGATCCAGTGGACCGCGGCGACACAGTCTGGATTATGTGCCAACACAAATACGGGCCGAGGCATTCAAGCTCCATGGATTCGATGGCATTGCTTACAAAAGCAGTTACGGCGAGGACGGATTCAGCGTGACGCTGTTTGACATAGAGGCGGCTGCCCTCATAAACTGTGGACTGTATCGCATCAGGGACGTGCCGATCGTCATGGCGGCGCAGGACAATCCCTACTTCGTCAGCAAGCACTATACCGAGGCGGCGAATCCCGAAGCAATCAAGCCGCCCGGCAACACGCCCGCCGCGCTACCCGACGATACCGTCGAAGCCCGCCAGTGGTAGGACGGCGCGATTAGGCGGCACGGCGGACACCGAAGCGGCCCGCGTCCGCGGCGCAGAAGACGTTTTTGACGAGCTGAACGGGGCGGGCGCCCCGCCCACTAGCCTCCGCCCTACTCCGCAGCCATCCGCGGCTGTTCTGCCATCGCCGCGGCGCGCTGCAGATCGACCGACAGTAGCCGCGACACCCCACGCTCCTGCATCGTCACGCCATACAGCCGGTCCATCCGCGCCATGGTCAGCGGATGGTGCGTCACCACCAGGAACCGCGTGGCGGTCTCCCGCACCATGTCCTCGAGCAGGGTGCAGAAGCGTTCCACGTTGGCGTCGTCGAGCGGGGCGTCCACCTCGTCCAGCACGCAGACCGGCGCCGGATTGCAGCGGAACACCGCGAAGATCAGCGACAGCGCGGTCAGCGCCTGTTCGCCGCCGGACAGCAGCGACAGCGTCGCCAGCTTCTTGCCCGGCGGCTGGGCGTAGATTTCCAGCCCGGCCTCCAGCGGATCGTCGGAGCCGACCAGCGCCAGATGCGCCCGTCCGCCGCCGAACATCCGGGTGAACAGCGCCTGGAAATGCTGGTCCACCTGCTGGAACACCGCGTTCAGCCGCTCGCGCCCCTCGCGGTTCAGGTGGCCGATCGAGCCGCGCAGCTTGG
>Ga0307372_10010842_pt1 | contig 12265 bp, 12 predicted proteins | sample OX1MG_FD_202533 | JGI IMG/M metagenome (GOLD analysis project Ga0307372, IMG submission 202533) | Soil microbial communities from Risofladan, Vaasa, Finland - OX-1 | ecosystem: Environmental > Terrestrial > Soil > Coastal area > Acid sulfate soil | place: Finland: Risofladan, Vaasa | collected...
CCCTTTGACGCAAATTCATCGATAGTTCCCGCCCGTAGTCGTTCAGCCATTCCCATTTCCGTTCGCGTCGTCGTGCGATGTTAGCGCCGCCTGAGGCGCGGGAATTATGCGTCGGTACGGCCACATGTTGGCGACTATGGGGAAGTTGCGTCTAGGGTCGAGAAGAGATCTCCAGCTGGGATTTGTCGTACAAACGATGTGGTGCGCGGGATCAGAGCCTGCGTGGCGGCCATGGGAGGACCATATGACAGCAATGGATACCAAGTCCGAAGTATTGACTCCGGATGACCTGATTAACTCACTTGAGGCTATTCGCCAAAATCATTACAAGACATATCCCTATCGGATCAAGACGATCCAGAGCAAGGACGAGCTTCCTGGACTTGCTGCGTCGAAGCTCCGTTCCCATTCGGGCGGGGATATCAATCACCGGTTCGAGGGCGAGCGTTATATAAATTGCACGGACAAGGCGATGCGGCGGAAGCAGCTGCGCAAGCTCGTTGACGAGGGTGGTGAGGTGGCCGTTGGGGGAACAAAGGTCAGCCATCCGTTGCTCGCCAAATGGGAGTCGCAGTCGTTTGGACTTACGGCCGAAGAGATCGAGGCCGCAGAGAGATCAGATGCCGATCCAGGAGTGTTGATCTGGAGAGGGTGGCATGTCAGCCGGGACCGCTATTACTCGTTTCCAGTCGCGATCGGAAGCGGGCTCGTGGGCGAGGGAGAGAACCGTCTCTTTGCCGATCAGCAGATGGAGGCGATTGACAAGGATGCAGAGACCTTTCGGAAATGGGGAATGCCGCACATTGAAGAGGCGCTCTTGAATCGCAAGGAACACGCTGGAATTGATGTGGAACACGCTGAGTTCAATGAGCGGGTCATCAAGGAGTATTGCACGACGCCAAAACTCCAGGAACAGATCCGTCAGGTGTTCATCTTGCGCCTTCAACAGCGCGCCCGCATCAGGTAGACAGACCTCAAACCGTCAATTTCCATTCATTGCGAAGGAGCACGTCGCATGTCACAGCTTCCCTTTGGGCCCGAAGATCTTGCCCAACCAGCGCTCGCTCCGAGCGCATTTCTCGAACTACTCGATAGCGATTACGCGCGGAAAACAGCTGCACCACCGCTTGTCTATGAGCAGCTTGTTGACGGCACGCTTGAGCTTGAGACGCTGAAGTGCTGGGTGAAGGACATGTATCTCTATTGGGACACGCTGTATTTCAGCACTGCGGGAATCTTCATCAAGACCAATGAGACCAAGACTCGAGAAGGAATGCTGAGAAAGCTTGTCGAAGTCGAGGGTCGAGTTGTCGTCAATGATGTCGTACCGAGTTGGACGAATCCGGCGTATGAAGAGATGTGGCTGAGGTTTGCCCAGGGCCTTGGCGTTGCGCGAGATGATGTGACTTCGTGGCAGACCTTTACCAGGAGTTATTTCAGCATTTCGACGCTGTGTCTTTATTCGCGTGGCTGGGAGTGGTCATGGCTTGATGGCATCGCAAACCTCTATGCAGCTGACCGTTTCTATATTGAGAACTTTCCCAAGATCGCTGAGTCTCTGCGTGAAAAATACAACGTTCCCGGTGATTCGCTCAAAGTTTTTGAGGCGATTGTCACCGATGCGATGGAGAATGTCCTGTTTGAAAGAGAGACACTTGGACACTGGGCCTGCACAACCGAGCGTCAACTGACCGCCGCGCGTGCGTTTCGAGAGCGAATCGATATTGAACAGCAGCTCTTGACATCAGTAAATGAGCTGATCGGCTCTGGAGAGCTACCATTCCAGATTCCGGTTGGCACGGTTATTCCTCCGCTGCTTGACCGTACGTAGTCGCGACCTACTTAGGTTCTTATTGATGTACGCATGGCGCGAGCGCAGACAGCCAGAGCGACCATGCTGCGCTTTTACATGAGGTTGCAAGATGCATGACGTAAATCACGAATACGCGAGCGCAGATATTCAGGATTTCATCTATCTGCATGACAACGTGGATCTCACGACCGTTGGAATTGATATTGGGTCTTCTACATATCACCTGATGTTTGCCAAAGTGCATCTGAAAAGAGAGAGCCAGGATCACTCAAGCAGATTTGAAGTCGTCCGTCGCGAGGTGCTCTGGCGATCAGAAATTGTGCTCACTCCGTATCGCGGGAGACGTATCGACACTGAATTGGTGAGGCGATTTGTCGAAGAGAGTTATCAAGCAGCAGGCCTTCACCCCCGTGAGATCGATAGTGGGGCAGTCATTCTTACTGGTGAGGCACTGCGCCAACACAATGCGCGGTCACTTGCCGATGTCGTCGCCGCTGGATCGGGGGAGTTTGTCTGTGTGAGCGCGGGTCATCACCTTGAGGCAATGCTGGCGGCCTTTGGTTCAGGGGCGGTGAAGTTCTCGGAGGTGCACGCGAAACGTCTCATCCATATTGATATTGGCGGAGGAACCACCAAACTCGCGTTGATCGATAACGGCGTCGTGGTCGCAACCGCAGCCGTGATGATTGGCGGTAGACAGCTCTCGATGAGCCCCGAGCGCGAGATTCTGAGCAGATCAGCCGGGAGCTCAACAGTCGCGCGCCATGTCGGTGTGAAGGTCTCCGTCGGGATGACCCTCGGTAAGCGCGATGAACATCTATTTGTTGGTGCGCAGGTGGGTGTCATCGTCGATCTTGCGAATATGAATCATCACAACACACTTGAGCGCGACATCCGTCTTACGCGTGTGCTGCCCCGACATTTCAAACCAGACGCGGTGAGTTTTTCGGGCGGGGTATCTGAGTACATCTACGGACGCGAGTCGAATGCTTATGGTGATCTTGGCCCACAGATCGGTTTAGGGATCCGTCGCGCGATTGAGAGTGGTGCGATAACACTCCCTGTGGTCGATCCTGGTGAGGGGATCAGGGCGACGGTTGCCGGTGCTTCGCAATGCTCGGTCCAGCTTTCGGGGAGCACCGTGCTCGTGGGCGATCGCTCGATATTACCGATGCGCAACGTTCCCGTCGTTCATGCAGAGCTTGAAGATCGACTGACGGGCAAGCGATATGAGGCCCGTGAGGTGGCGATCTCGATCAAGGTCGCGATCTCGGACTATGGACTTCAAATTTCCGACCGTCTGGCACTCGCGTTTGTCTGGCGCGGAGAGCCTTCGTTCGAGCGTCTCAGCGCATTTGCCAGTGGTCTCAGCCTTGCACTGCGCTCTTCGGGAGATGAGGCGCTCATTGTGTTGATCGATCAGGACATCGGCGCCTCAATCGGTCGACTTTTGCAAAATGAATATGCAATCGAGCGGTCACTCATCTGTCTTGATGGGCTGACTCTCTCGCCTCTTGACTTTGTAGACATCGGAAAAGTCATCGAGCCAAGCGGAGCGCTTCCCGTTGTGATCAAATCGCTTTTATTTAGCGCTGCGCATTGAAGTCGCAGATATGCAGGCCTTTTGATTCGTTTTGCTTGAACCCGACCGCAAAATCTCAAGTTCGCTAGGCTAAGCACCTCAGGAGTTCTACAAGGAGCGGATGATGGCGATCACGCCGGAAGAGAATGCGAAATTGACTCAGGTTGGTCCGGGCACCCCGGGCGGCGAGTTGATGCGCCGTTATTGGCATCCAGTCGGTATCACTGCGAAGCTCGACGAGAACCCGGTGCAGTCGGTCCGCATCCTCGGCGAAGACCTTGTCCTCTATCGCGACCGCTCTGGCAGGCTTGGTCTGATCGGCAGACACTGTGGTCACCGTTTGGTCGACATGGTGTTCGGGATCCCAGAGGAGAAGGGGCTTCGCTGTCCCTATCACGGCTGGTGCTATGACGAGACCGGTCAGTGCATCGAGACACCCCTTGAATCACCCAACTCCAAGCTCAAGGACCGCGTCAACATCGGTGGTTACCCCGTAAAGGAGATGGGTGGACTTGTCTGGGGATACCTCGGACCCCTTCCAGCGCCGGTGCTTCCAAAGTGGGACCTTTTCGTTCGCCCGGATGGATTTCGACAGATCTATACCCACGATCTGCCGTGCAACTGGCTCCAAGTGATGGAGAACCGTGGTGATCATGGGCACGCGATCTATCTGCATGGCCGCCTCTTCCAGTACGCGCTTGAACGCCAGGGTCGTCTGACCGATGATCCGACAGGCCGCTATAACGCTGCAATGAACACCCAGTACGAGCGCCTGCGCAGGGGCGCCTATGAGCGGTATCGCCCGATTCCAAATGCCTATGGCATGACCAAGGCGCGGATGGATTTCGATCAGACCGAGCAGGATTCTTCGTGGACAGTCGGTACGAATCCGATCCTGTTTCCCTACCAACTCGCCTTTGGTCCCTTCCATCAGCCTCGACGTGCATATCAGTTCGGAGTTCCCGTCGACGACACGCATACGTGGCACATCACCTATAACTGCTTCGTCTTCCCGCCAGAAGTCGAAGTGCCAACTCAGGATGTGGTCCCCTATGTCCACATCCCGCTCAAGGACGAAACCGGTGCGTACGTCCTCGACTATGTACTCGCGCAGGACATGGTTGCCTGGTACGCACAGGGTGAGATCGCAGATCGATCACGCGAGCAACTTGGATCAAGCGACGTCTGCGTGATCGCGCTTCGAGAGATGCTGCTTGAGCAGATGGACAAGGTCGAGCGCGGCGAAGACCCGATGAACGTGTTTCGAAGCGAGGCGGACGCGTGGCGTCCTGAACTGAATATTCCGGGCTTTGGCGAGGAAGAGGTCCCCGATGAGAACACCGTCTCTCACGCAAGGGTGAGCCAGTTCTATCGCGGCAATTACCACAAGATGTCACCGGCGGGTTGGCTTTACATCGAAGATGATCTTGAGCGCTATTCGCCCGACCGTGAATTTATCCTCGATGCCTTTGCCAAGACCGAGGAGATTCGCAAGGCCTCGATTTCGTTGGCGTCAAGCTTGACTCGTTCGTAGGAAAAGGAGAGACAGATGGCCTCACTTGTTCGATCATTCGGCGACCGGTCGCTGCGTTCATTGGTGGACCTTGACCGGGGACTGGTGAGTCGGGAGATCTATGTCAATGAAGATTTGTACAAGATGGAGCTTGAGCAGGTATTCACCCGCGCTTGGCTGTTTATTGGACACGAGGCTCAGGTTCCAAACCCCGGTGATTTCGTGGTCTCTCGCATGGGCGAGGAAGAGGTCATTCTGGTTCGTGACAGAAAGAACCAGCTGCACGTCTTTTTGAACACCTGTCGTCACCGCGGAATGAAAGTCTGTCGCTATGACGACGGGAATACCCTTGTCTTCACCTGCCCGTTTCATGGCTGGAGCTATGACACTGATGGCCGTCTTGTTGGCGTGCCCTACTACGACGCCGCCTACAAGGGCGATTTGGACAAGAGCGAATGGGGTCTTGCCGAGGTTGCGCAGATGAGCAACTACTACGGATCGATCTGGGCGACATGGGACAAGGGCGCTCCGAGCTTCGAGGACTACCTCGGTCCCTATGCAGATACCGTGCGCCGCGCCTTTCAGAGCTCTGGCGGAGAGGACAACGGGGTAGAACTTTTCAATCCCGTTTACAAGTGGCGCATTCCATGCAACTGGAAGTTCCCCGGCTTCAGCTTTGACGGTGACCGGGCTCACGCGGCGATGACGCATCGCTCGATCAATGTTGCAGCAATCGGACCTCAGGGTGATGCTGGAGGCGGAAGCCGAGCCCCGATCCGTGCGCCATTTCCCTACACCGATTACGAAATGACGGTTCCAGAACTCGGGCACGGTGGGCACAACGCGATCTATGAACAGCCGGGCCTTGCCGAATACAGAGATACCTGGTTCACCGAGCCGGGTGTCGATGACTACTACCGCGAGACGCGAGAAAAGAGGCGCGAAAAGTACAAGGATCAGTACATCATCGGCGAGACTGCCCTGATCTGGCCCAATGTAAACATTCAGCCCCATCGCATCCTGCTCTGGCATCCCCACAGTGTTGGAGTAACAGAGAGCTGGCGTGCCTATCCAATTGATCGGATGGCTCCGCAGCATGTCAAGGACTCACAACGGCGTTATATGATGCGTTACGGAGGCCCGTGCGGACTGACCGAATCAGACGACATGGAAAACTGGAACTACGCCTCGGCTGCAAGCTTTGGCACTGTCGCCAAGCGCTATCCCTACAACTTCATGATGGGTGCGGGTCACGCGTTCATCGATGAGCAACAAGCTCCTGGGATGACACTCAACTACGAGGTCGCTGAGGAGAACCAGCGCTCGAGATTGCGCCGTTGGCTTGAATTCATGGAGGCTGGATCTTGGGAGGACATCTACCCTGTCAATCCGGTGTCGCCAAGTGCCGGTGAGGCCGTCAAGTCCAAGAGCAAGGCAAAGTCATGACCGAACAGGAGTCGGCTCCGCAGAAATACACCGAGGCGGTCGGTGGTGCTGCAATAACCGGCGCGGCAAATGACGCTGTTTTGATCAGGGATCTACCCGAAGGTACTCATGTGCGCGTTCGCGGTGGAGACGTCGTCGAGATCACCGCGAATCCGAGGGACGGCGGTTGGCTTTTCGTAAAGGTTCTCCAAAGCAGCGAACCATCGAAAATCGGCTCTGATGACATGGCGTTCTGTATTGATGTGATCGAAGTCGTCAAGCATATTGACCAATAGACATCTGATAGCGCCGCAAGGGATCTGGAGGAGAGATGTTGACCGATAACGAACAGAGCGTTCTCGAGCGCTTGTTGTTGCGCGAGGAGATCGAACAGTTTTATTACCACGAGGCTGCGCTGTTAGACGATCGCAGGTTTGACGACTGGATCAATCTCATTGCAGATGACATCCACTATCACATGCCGATTCGTCGCAATGTGAAGTTTGGCGAACAGGCGCGCGAGAACACGAGCTCGCTGAACGAGATCTCATGGTTCGATGAAGGCAAGCGCACCCTTGCCGGACGAGTGCGCCAGATCAATACCGGTATCCACTGGTGCGAAGAGCCATTTTCGCGTATTCGACATCTCATTACCAATGTCCGCGTCATCGAGGTCAATGGTGACGAGCTGAAGGTAAACAGCAGCTTCTTTGTCTGGCAAAACCGGCTTCGGGACGAGGTCAACCTGTTTGTCGGCGCGCGTGAAGATACCCTTCGGCGCGACAACGAGACTGGATGGAAGATTGCAAAACGGTTGATTTTGCTTGACCAGAACGTGTTGTTGGCCAAGGTCATTACGACCTTTTTCTAGACATCTGCTGTATTTGGAATGAACGAGAGTGAAAGAGCCCCCTTGTCGCTGACCATTGAATGGCGGATCCGTCCTGACAGCGACACGGTCATTGTCGTACGTGACAACAGTGTGGTCGAGGTTGCCATTCCCGCCGATGCCACGGTTTTGTCAAAGATGTTGACCAATCCTGGAGATTTGGCGCTCTGGGAGGGCGGAAAGCTTCTCGAGGCGATCGACCGCGATCCCGCGAGCTGGGGTGAACTTGTAATATCGCGTTCAGAAGAGGGTCAGATTCTGACGATGGATCCGGAGCTGTTCTGGAACGGCATCTATGAGTGGTTTCGTTCACGTGGCATCGACTACGACATGTATCTGAAACTGGCACGAAAGCGTTGAACTGCGACTTTTTTTGTTCGCCTGCTTGGGCCAGTTGTTCTACGCACTAGGAAACACGAGGAGAGTTTTATGGCTTATGCCATCGGCGCTGCCTGTATCGATATCAAAGACAGGACCTGTATGGATGTTTGCCCGGTCGATTGCATCTACGAGGGGGGGCGCAAGCTCTACATCAACCCTGTCGAATGCATCGATTGCGGTGTCTGTGTTGCGACCTGTCCGGTCGATGCGATCAGGCAAGTTGACGAGTTCGACGGTGCCGACCTTGAATTTGCGAAGGATAATGCGACCTTCTTTTCGGTTACGCTTCTTGGCCACGAGACTCCTCTTGGAAATCCCGGAGGCGTTTCGATAACGGGTACGATTGGCGTCGATACCACACTTGTATCGGGATTCCACGCTGGCTGAGCTGGGACTCTCTCCCGAATCCATCTGAAACGAGGCTTGATGAGTGACGTCCAGAATCACGATGTAGACATTCTCATCGTGGGCGCAGGACCAAGCGGACTGTACGCGGGGTATTACGCGGGCTTTCGTGGCCTCAAGATTGCAATCGCTGACATGCTTGAGGTCCCTGGCGGGCAGATTACCGCGCTCTATCCCGAAAAGAAGATCTATGACGTCGCGGGATTTCCCGAAGTCCTTGGCCGTGAGCTCGTTGACCGGCTGGTCGCACAGGTTGAGCCGTTCTCACCGATCTGGATTCTTGGAGAGCGCATCGAGGGACTCGAACGGGTTGACGAACGGTGGAGTGTCCGACTCTCGGGTGGGGGAACGGTAGTTACCACGGTTGTCGTGATCACCGGAGGAATTGGAACATTCGAACCGCGCCCACTTCCTGTGGGTCGTGACTACGAAGAACGCGGCCTGATCTATTACGTGCCAAAGCCATCAGAGCTCGCGGATAAAAAGGTTGTCATTGTTGGTGGGGGAGACTCAGCATTTGACTGGGCGCTGGCACTTGAGCCGATTGCGACCGAGGTGACGCTGGTCCACCGGCGAGATACCTTTCGCGCGCATGAGCACACGATCGAATTGGTGCAGAGATCGAGTGCAAAGATCGTTACAAGCGCAGAGGTAACGGCAATCTTTGGTGAGGAGCAGCTCACCTCGGTGGAGGTCACCGCAAAGTCCGGCTTGGTTGAGGTCATTGAGGCAGAAATTGTTGTCGCTGCACTTGGCTTTGTCGCTCATCTTGGTCCACTTGCGGAGTGGGGACTTGAGATGTCGAAGCGGACGATTGTTGTCGATACGGCGATGCGCACAAACCTGCCAGGAGTCTTTGCTGCTGGTGACATCACGGAATATCCAGGCAAGGTGAGGCTGATCTCGACCGGCTTTGGTGAGGCTGCGACTGCTGTCAACAACGCGATGACCGTCATCGATCCATCCAAGAGTGTCTTCCCCGGTCACTCGAGCGAAGCCACCTGAGGCACGCGAAACAATTCTCAGTCAACGAGACTTTTGAGGAACTCCCTGACACCAAGATTGCGTATCGAGGCATCGACGAGTTCGACGGTGTGCGCAACCGGAATCGGGGTGCCACGGCTCTCGAGTGCAGCTGCGATCTGCATCGTGCATCCTGGATTTGCTGCGACAAGAAGATCTGCGCCAGTCAGGGCAACCTGGTCGGCCTTTCGCTGGCCAAGCTCGCGAGCAGGTTCAGGTCGAAAGATGTTGTAGACACCCGCTGATCCGCAGCACAGTTCTCCATCGGCGATCTCTTTCAAGTCGATTCCCGGAACCTGGGAGAGGACCTTTCTCGGTTGGCTCTTGACACGTTGCGCGTGTCCAAGGTGACACGCATCGTGATACGCAATCTCGATTGGCAGAGGATGACGGTCCGCCACCGGATCAATCTCCGCAAGGAATTCGGCGATGTCCTTTGTGTTGTTTGCAAATCGCTCAGCACGCTCTTGGTAGCGACGATCGCCAGCGAGCAGGTGGGTGTATTCCTTCATGGAAGATCCACACCCCGCGCTATTCACAATGACCGTAGTAACTCCGGCCCTCTCGAATGTATCAATGAGTCTCTTCGCGAAGCCGCGAGCCTCTTTGAGCCGTCCAGAGTGCGCTGAGAGTGCACCGCAGCAGCCCTGACTTTTCGGAGCAATGACATCAAAACCCTCTGCGGTGAGCACCCGTACAGTTGCCTCGTTGACCCGGGGAAAGAAGGCACCCTGCACGCACCCGGTGAGGAGCCCAACGGTACCTCTCTTGGTGCCACGGGCGACCGATAGCCCAGGGATCTCTTGACGTTCTCCAATCGTCGGAGCGATTGACTCCATCGTGCGAAGGAATGGTGGTGCAATGTTCAACAGACCGAGCCGCCCGACCATCTGCTGTATACCGCTTCGCTGATAGAGACGAAGGAACGCGCGCGCAACGCGAAGGCGGCGCGGATAGGGAAACAACGCGAAGACAAGTTCTCGCTTCAGTCTCTCCTGCCACGACCGCTTGAATTTGCGCTCGATCTGCCCGCGTGTCGCACTGATGAGCTGGTCATACTGCACGTTTGACGGACATGCCGTGAGACACGACATACAGCCGAGACAGTTGTCAAAGTGCCGAACCATCGCATCATTGATGGGGGCACCATCGAGTGCCGCACGCATGAGGTATATGCGACCACGGGGAGAGTCCATCTCCTCGCCCCAGAGTACGAAGGTTGGACAGGTGGAGAGGCAAAAGCCACAGTGCACACAGTCGTCAACTAGCTCACGAGAGGGTGGATGGTCACGGTCAAATGATCCGAGACCGGATGTCCTTGAGATGGTCACTAAATCCCTCCCACAAATCGCCCGGGTGCAAGCAGATTGAACGGGTCGAACTGGGCCTTGATGCTCTTCATCACCACAAGCGCAGGAATCGGACCCCACACATCAACCAAATTTCGCACCCTCTCTGGTGCTCGCAGTACCACACAGGATCCACCAGCGAGCGTGGCCGCTGCCCGGATCTGACGCGTGAGTGCTTCGATCTCTTGTTCGGGCGCCTGTTCAAGCAGTGGCGCACCAACAAACATTGCGCCAGTACCAATGGATCCAGTGACCAGAAGTCTCTGCCCATTCGACTCAGCGATCTCGTGGAGTTGTTCAAGAAAGGCCTGCGAGGATGCAACCTCGATCGTCACCTTGAATGTCGTCGCATCAGGTAGAACTCCCCACCACTCCGGCGCCGCGTTGAGCACTTGAGGCTCTTTGGCGAGTGTCATGGCGAGTGAGCGCGTGCGCTCGAGCACGCTCGTCTCGGTGCCCTCGAGGAGAACCCCGAATATCAATCCGGTACCATCGCAGGCGTCGCGGATCTCGAGAGCGCTTGGCGCCATCTGTGAATAGAGAATCTCCTGGCTGAGTGAGCGAATCTCGTGGAGTGAGACTTCAAACAGTAGAAAATGCGCTGTCTCGGGCAACGAATGCAGACGGAAAAAGGCTTCAGTAATCGCGCCCAGGGTGCCGTAGGAACCGGTGTAAAGCTTCGCGAGGTCATATCCCGCAACGTTCTTCACGACTCTCCCGCCTGTTGTCGCGCGCACTCCATCAGGGCGAACGACGGTCGCTCCGATGATCAGGTCGCGTACAGATCCAAATCCATACCGGAGCGGACCTGAGAGACCAGTGGCAATCAATCCGCCGACTGTTGTGTCGCGAACGACCGTATCGATTGCGAGTCGCTGATGCTTTTGATGCAGCTGAGCCTGGAGTTCTTCGAGAGTCACATTGGCACTCACGCGCACGACGAGGTCGCTTGCCTCATGTTCGAGGATCTTTGGCATTCGACGCATTTCAATGCCGAGTTCGAAGGCGCTCGGCGTGAGGCCCCAATCGATCTTCGTCCGGTTGCCCGTCAATACCGTATGGGTTCGGTTCCGTGTGACATCGCGCATTGTCTCTTCGAGTTCAAAGGTGCTCGAAGGTGAAGCGATCTGTGCCGGGAGGACTCCGTCGATCGAGTCATGATCGTTTGCGACCCGAAGCAATTCTTGTGTGGGTTCGGACGGAGACAGCATCAGAAGAGCTCCGCGAGGCCCTGTTCCACAAGGGGATGCACACCATGATGGTGCCCAGGGACTTCACCGCAGAGACGCGGTGTGGGAAAAACCTTCCCGGGGTTGCACAGGTTCTCACTATCAAAGGCACAGCGCACAAGCTGCATGGTGTCAAGGTCGTACTCGTTGAACATTTTGCCCATATAGCTGACCTTGTCTGCGCCAACGCCGTGCTCTCCAGTGATCGATCCCCCGTACTTGATGCACAGATCGATGATTGCCCCCGAGACCACGTTCGCGCGCTCGAGGTCACCCTCAATCGTCTCGTCGAATAAGACCAGCGGATGCAGATTGCCATCACCTGCGTGGAAGACATTTGCGACGCGAATTCCTGAGGCGGCTCCGAGTTGGGCGATCTCACTGAGAACCTCGGGCAAAACGGTCCGGGGGATGACTCCGTCTTGGATGATGAAGTCAGGACTGATCGTGCCAATCGCCGCAAAGGCAGACTTTCGTCCTTTCCAGATCAGTGCGCGCTCCGCTTCGGTTTTCGCGATACGCACCTCTGTCGCACCGAATGACTCGCAGATATTCTGGACACGCTCTATACCTGCCAAAACGTCGACGGCTGGTCCGTCGAGCTCAACGATGAGGACGGTGTTCGCGCCCTCGGGATATCCGCACTGCACAGTTTT
>Ga0307372_10010843_pt1 | contig 12264 bp, 10 predicted proteins | sample OX1MG_FD_202533 | JGI IMG/M metagenome (GOLD analysis project Ga0307372, IMG submission 202533) | Soil microbial communities from Risofladan, Vaasa, Finland - OX-1 | ecosystem: Environmental > Terrestrial > Soil > Coastal area > Acid sulfate soil | place: Finland: Risofladan, Vaasa | collected...
TGTAGACCGGGGTGAGGGCGGTCATCGGATCCTGGAAGATCATCGCCACCTCGCGACCGCGGACCTCGCGGAGCGCGCGGTCGCCCAGACCGACGAGGTCGCGGCCCCGGAAGCGCACCCTTCCCGACACCTCGGCATTGGGGTCGCGCACCAAGCCCAGCACGCTGTACATGGCGACGCTCTTGCCCGACCCCGACTCACCCACGATCCCCAGGACCTCCCGGGGAGCGACCGACAGGGAGAGTCCGTCCACCGCCCGAACCGGCCCGGCACGGGTGTGGAACGTCACCCGGAGGTCCTCGATCTGGAGGAGGGGGGAGGCCGCCGCGCCGGCGGCGGCGGCGGGCTCAGCCGACACGGCGCACCCTGGGGTCCAGCCAGGCGTAGAGGACGTCCACCACCGCGTTCGCCAGGACGATGAAGAAGGCGCCGTACAAGACCGCCCCCATGATCACGGGGAGGTCGAGGTTCTGGAGCGAGTCGTAGGTGAGCTTGCCAACCCCGGGAAGGCCGAACACCACCTCGGTGAGGAGCGCAGCCCCGCCGACCAGCGCCCCGAAGTCGAGTCCGAACAGCGAGACGATCGAGATCAGGGAGCAGCGGAGGGCATGGCGGAGCAGGACCCGCCGCTCGGAGATGCCCTTGGCCCGCGCCGTGCGCACGTAGTCCTCGCCCAGGGCGCCGATCAGCTCGCCGCGGAGCACGCGGGCGTAGATGCCGGCATAGAGCACCGCCAGGGTGAGCCACGGGAAAAGCAGGTGGAGCGCCCACTGGAGCGGATGATCGATGCTGACATAGCCCAGCGGAGGGACCCAGGAGAAGACGGTGGAGTGCAGTCGGCTCTGGGTGATCAGGTTGACGACCTCCCCCAGCCAGTAGGCCGGGATCGAGATCGCCGCGATCCCGCCAGTCATGATCAGAGGGTCGATGACCGAGCCCCGGAACGCCGCGGCCAGCACCCCCCCGGCCACCCCCAGGACCACCCAGATGACGGCCGCGCCCACCACCAGCGAGAGCGTCACCGGCGCCGCGTCGAGGATCTGCGGCACCACCTTGGCCCCGATGTTCACGTAGGAGGTGAGGTCGCGCTTGACGAAGAGGTGGTCCATCATCAGCGCGTAGCGGACCGGGATCGGCTGGTTGAGGCCGAACTCACGTCGCACTTGGGCCAGCACCTGGGGGGTGGCGCTCCGACCGGCGATCCGGGCGGCGGGGTCGACCCCGGGGGTCGCGAAGAAGATGAGGAACACCATCACGCTGATCGCGAACAGGACCAGCACCGCGGCGCCCAGGCGGCGGGCCACGTAGGCGGCCATTCAGATCGAGCCCCGGAGCTTGGCCTTGGGGTCGAGCGCATCGCGAACGCCGTCTCCGAGGAGGTTCAGCGAGACCGCGGTGACGGCGATCATCAGCCCCGGGGCGATCGCCACCACCGGGCGGGTGTAGAGCAAGCCCAGCCCGTCATTGATGATCGTTCCCCAGCTGGCGTTGGGAGGCTGGACCCCGATCGACAGGAACGAGAGCGCCGACTCCGCCAGCATGTTCAGCGCGACCATCAGCGGGAAGAACGCGATCAGGCTCGGCGCCACGTTGGGCAGGATCTCCCGCCAGAGGATGCGCAGGTCCGACGCCCCGGAGCCGACCGCAGCCTGGATGAACTCCCGCTCCCGCAGGGACAGCACCTGGCCCCGCAGCGGCCGGGCCACGTAGGGCACGTAGATGACGGCGATGATCAGGATCGGGAGGGCCAGGCTTCCCGCGCTCACCTGGATGAAACCAAGCTGAAGGCCGCTGGTGAGCAGGACCACCGACAGGGAGATCGCCAGCAGGTACACCGGGAACGCCCACATCACGTCGAACAGCCGCGACAGCAGCCAATCGACGACTCCGCCGAAGTACCCGGCCACCAGCCCGAGAATGGCCGCCAGAATGGTGCAGATCAGCGCCGAGGTGGAGGCGATCAGGAGGCTGGTCCTGCCCCCGTAGAGCAGCCGCGCGAACACGTCGCGGCCCTGGTCGTCGGCGCCGAGGAAGTAGTGGTGGATGTTCCAGGTCGGTCCGATCGGGGTCACCCCCAGCCCCAGCCCGCGGGTGTCGGGCTGCAGGATCGGCACCGCCCGGCCGTGGAGGACGATGGTGCCCAGCAGGTTGGACCGGAACGGGTCCACATGGGCGACATCGTTGGCGTACACGGGGGCGAGCAGGCACACCGTCACCATCAGCAGGATGACCGCCAGGCCGGCCATGGCGACGCGGTTGCGGGTGAGCTGGCGCAGCGAGGCCCGCCACGGGTTCTCGGACGCCCGCACCGGTCGCGACCGCACCGCCCCCGCCCCACCGGAGGCCGGCTCCAGCAGGAGGTCGCTCACGCCGGCCGGTCCGCGTGAGCCGCCGAGGCCGGGGTCACCTTCCGCCCGCGACCCTGCTCCAGCCGGGTCGCGTCCCGGTCGGCAGGCAGCCCCGGATCCTGGCCGGCGACCTCGGGAGGGGCCGAGAGCTGGTGGGGCGGTCGCGGCGACCGCCCCACCACTCGACGACGGAGGTCACCCGGCATCACCTCAACCGGGCGACCCGGGAAGCGCTCACTTCACCCAGAGCTGGTCGACGAGCATGTAGAACTGGCGGCTGAACTCGTAGTGCTTGACCCGGCTGGACACGAAGTCGATCAGCTTGGGGTTGAACAAGGGTGCCATCGGCGCCTTCCGCATCATCTCCTCGTCGATGGTGCCCCACAGCCGGTTGGCGGCGGCGGGATTGGACAACGAGAGGGTTTCCGCGGTCGTCATCTGGCGGTCGATCGAGTGGTCACAGAAGCCGGCGATGTTGATGCTGTTGTCACTGCCGGGATGGAACGAGGCGCAGGACAGCAGGACCCGCAGGAAGTCGGAGGCGGCGGGGTAGTCCTGGTACCACTGACTGAGGCTGATCTGAACGTGGTTCTTGGTGTTCTGGATGTAGGTGAACTGGATGTTCGGGGACAGCGGCTTGAGGGTGGCCCGGTAGCCGATCTGGTTGAGCAGGCTCTGGACGTACTCACCGATCGACTTGTTGACGGTGTCGTTCTGAACGACCACCCCAACCGACTCTCCGGCGGTGCCGGACCGTCGCACCAGCTGCTTGGCCTTGGCGAGGTCGGGGCCGCTCCAGATGCTTCCCGCGGGCTTGGTGTAGTAGCAGAAGTTGACGTGGCCGGGGAAGTTCGCCGGCAGGATGGTGCAGGCCGGCTGAGCCAGCCTCGTGCCCCCGTAGAGGCGCACCGTGGCGGCTCGATTGACCGCCCAGTTGACCGCCTGACGGGCGAGAACGTTGTTGAACGGCTTCAGGTTGGTGTTCATGACCAGGTACCAGAACGCGGTGAGCGGATTGACGTGCACCCGGCTCGCGTACCTGGTGGAGAGCTCGGTCAGGCGGTCGGGCGGGGGCGCGTCGCCCATCCAGTCGGCCTGGCCGTTCTCGACCGAGGTGACCTCCGACTCCGCCGTGCCCCCGAAGGTCATCAGGATCTCATTGGGGTAGCCCTGCGGCTCGGCCGCCGCGGACCAGACGTGGAAGTAGGGATTGCGGACCAACTTCAGCTGAGTGTTGGGCCGATACTGGCTGAAGTAGTACGGACCGGTGGTCGGCAGCGGGGTGGTGCCGGCGTCGTGGCCGGGAGCGCTGGCCGGCAGGATCGACCCGAACGGGACCGCGAGCTGGTCCAGGAACTCCGGGTCGGGCTGGGTGAGGTGGAAGGTCACGGTGTTGGTCTTGGCGTTGCCCACCACCCCGCCGGCGAGGGTGCAGGTCGCCGGCTTCTTGAGGCAGGCGGAGGCACCGACCAGCACGCTGTACCAGGACCCGGAGTTCGGATTGGCGACCTTGAAGAGCCGCTGGAACGATGCCACGACGTCCCGGACCGTGACGGTCTGGCCGTTCGAGAACTTGATGCCCCGGCGCAGCGTGAAGGTGTAGGTCCTGCCGCCCGCGGTCACCTTGGGGAGCGCCGTCGCCAGGTCCGGGACGATGTCGAAGGACTTGGGACCGGTGGTCTTGTCGAAGGCCACCAAGCCGTCGTAGGTGGCCTGGTACAGCTGCCAGTACTCGAGCGTGTAGTTCACCTGGGGGTCGAGGGTCCCGGCCGCCGACGTCCACTCCAGGTGGAGCGTGCCCCCCGCGTGCTTGGCCCGGAATCCTGCGCTGGTGCTGAGTCGGTGCGCTGCGGTCGCGCCCGCCGGGTGTCCTCGGGTGACCGCTCCCGCGATCGCGGACGTTCCGGCGCCCGCCACCAGCGTCAGGGCCGCCGCCAACCCGACCATCGCCGTTCTGGGCTTCCAGGACATCATTGCTCCTCGCGTCGGTGGCCTGCTCGGAGAGCAGGAGGATGGTCTGCGGCGCCGAGAGCCAGCCCGATCGACGCCGGGAGGTGGGGCGGTCGCGAACCGGTCACCGGCAGCGGCCGGCGGGTCGCCGCCGGAGGCTCAGTCATTCGCGTCGAGGAACGCTCCCACCGCGGAGAGATAGCGCTCTGGCTCCTCGACGAAGGGCATGTGGCTCGATGACTCGAAGATCTCCCAGCGCACGTCGGGGATGCCGCGCGCGAACGGCTCGACCGTCGCCGGGGTCGCCTCGTCGTGACGGCCGGAGAGGAGCAGGGTCGGGACCGCGATCGACCCGACCCGGTCGACGATGCTCCACGTCCGCAGCGAGCCCACGCAGAGGAACTCGTTGGGCCCGTTCATGGCGTGGTACACGGTGGGATCCTCGGCGAGCAGCTCGAAGGTGCGGGTCACCTCGGGGGGGTTGGGGATCACCCGGCACACGTGGCGGTCGTAATAGGATCGGGTCGCGGCGACGTACTCGGGGTCCTCGGTGGTCCCCGCCGCCTCGTGGCGGTCCAGCGCGTCGCGGACCGCCGCCGGCATCCCCGCCCGCAGGCGGGCCGCCTCCGACAGCCAGAGCGCGATCGAGGCGGGCGAATTGCTGAGCACCAGGCTGCGCAGGCCGGCCGGCCGGCGCACCGCGTGCTCGGCTGCCAGCATGCCGCCCCAGGACTGACCGAGGAGGTGATAGCGGCCGGCGATCCCGAGGCTGGAAAGGAGGCCGTCGAGCTGGGCCAAGAAGAGGTCCACCGTCCAGAAGGCCTGGGGGCGGTCGGGCAGGTGGGTCGACCGCCCGCTGCCGAGCTGGTCGTAGTGGACGACCGCGCGCCCCTGCTCGGCCGCCCCCGCGATCGAGAGCACGTAGTCGTGGGTGCAGCCGGGGCCGCCGTGGAGCACCACCAGGGGGGCCTTGGCCGCGGTGAGATCCCCGGTCACCCGGTACCAGGTGTCCCATTCGCCGAAGGCCACGGTGCCCACGGCAACTCCCGCCGTCATCATGGTCATGCCGACTCCCGCCCCCTCAGCCGCCGATCCGGCGACCGATCGCGGCCTGGCCGCTTGGCGCCGGTGACGGTACCACGCCGCCGAATCCAGTGCAACTCGGGGCCTTGCCGGCCGCGGCTGGCCCGTGCCTCGCCGAGACCGCCTATCGTCACCCCGGTGACTGCACCTGCCGGCCGGTCCGGCGCCCGCGCGCCGGTCACGGCCGACCTTCTGCTCGGGACCGGGGTGGGGACCGCGGTGCTGGCGGACAACCTCGCCGTGATGCGCCTCCTTCCAGACGGATGCCTGGACCTCATCTACCTCGACCCGCCCTTCAACACCGGCGTCGCCCGGACGGGCGGCCGCCTCACGACGACCGCGGACGGCATCGGCGATCGGACGGGGTTCGGCGGCCGGCGCTACCGGACGCGGCCGGAGCCCGGCCCCGCCTTCCCCGACACCTTCGCCGACTACCTCGCGTTCCTCGACCCGCGGCTGCGGGAGTGCCGCCGTCTGCTGGCGCCCTCGGGCACGCTGTACCTCCACCTCGACCCCCGCGAGGCCCACTACTGCAAGGTGCGGTTGGACGAGATCTTCGGGATCGACGCCTTCCTCAACGAGGTGGTCTGGATCTACGACTTCGGCGGCCGTGGTCGCCGCCGCTGGGCACCCAAGCACGACACCATCCTCGTCTACGTCCGCTCCCCGGGCGGTCACTACTTCAGCCCGGCGGCCGTGGACCGCATCCCCTACCTGGCCCCGGGCCTGGTCGATCCGGTCAAACGAGCCCGGGGCAAGCTCCCGACGGACGCGTGGTGGCAGACGATCGTCCCCACCGGCGGCCGGGAGCGGTCAGGGTACCCGACCCAGAAGCCGCTGGCCGTGCTCCGCCGGATCATCCAGGCGTCGTCGCCGCCGGGGAGCCTCGTCGCCGACTTCTTCGCCGGCAGCGGCACCACCGGGGTTGCCGCGGCTGAGCTCGGCAGGCGGTTCCTGCTGGTGGACTGCCTGCCCGCGGCGCTCGCCGTCCAGCGTCGGCGCCTCAGCCAGGTGGGCGGCGTCCACTTCCCCGACTGACGGTCCCGCGGGTCGTCGCCCGCCCGGCGACCGCCGACGCGGCGAGGGAGCCGCGGTCGCTGACCGCCTCCCGCAGGGCGTCGATCGCGGACGGGTCCAGTCCCCGGCCGGCCTCGCGCTCGATCAGGGCCAGCGCGGGGTCGGGGTCCAGCGCCTCCCGGTACGGGCGGTCGGAGGTGAGCGAGTCGAAGATGTCCGCCACGGCGAGGACGCGGGCCGCCAGCGGCACCCGCTCGCGGGCGAGGGCGCGGTGGTAGCCGGTCCCGTCCAGCCGCTCGTGGTGGGACGCCGCCGCCTCGGCGATATCGCGCAGTGGGTGCAGCGGAGTGATCAGCGAGTGGGTGAGGCCGGTGTGGGCCCGCATCAGGTCGAACTCGGATGCCGTCAGGGGGCCCGGCTTGTCCAGCACCTGGTTGCTCACCCCCAGCTTGCCGAGGTCGTGGAGGAGTCCGGCGACGAGCACCCGCTCCTGCGCTCCTCCGCCAGCCCCAGGCGGCCCGCCAGACCTCTCGCGATGGTGCCGACCCGGGACGAGTGCTGCTTCGTCCACGGAGACTTGGCGTCGACGACCACGGCGAAGACCGCGGCCAGGTGGCTCAGCTCACCGACGCCGGCGCAGCCGACCAGGCGCGGGTCCGGGTCCATCGGAACCAGATCGGCCGGCCGTCGGAGGCCGTCCACCGCGTTCCAGAACCCGGCCCCCTGGAGCACCCCCAGCGCGGTCTCGACCAGGGCCGGCGCGAACCAGGTCCCCCGCCGCCGCCGCCGCACGGTCTCCGCTGCGGCGGCGCCGGACCGGTCGCGGAACACCTCCGCCGTCTGGGCGAGCAGGCAGATCTGGGCCAGGATCGGGACGGCGTCGCCGGCCAGGCCGAGGGGCTGCCCCGATCCGTCCCAGTGCTCGTCCAGCCCCAGCAGCGCGGCCGGCGCCAGCTCGGCCCACCCCAGGGTCTGGACCAGCTCCGCGCCATGGCTGCAGCGCAGCGCGGTCAGCTCCCGCGAGAGCCCGGTCCCGCGACGGCCGAGCCGCACCCACTGGGCCAGCCGGGCGGGTGCCGGTCGCCCCGGCCGCGCCTGCCGAAGCGCGCACCGGATCGCCTCCGCCGGCCTCGACCAGTCCACCACCTTCAAGGCATGCTTGGCGCGACGGTCGTCGGCGTCGAACCATCGGGCCACCGCGGCGGCATTGGCGGAGCAGCCCGCGTCCTTCAGCAGCAGGGCCACGAAGAGGTCGCTGGACTCGTGCGCCGGCAGGTCGAGGGCGTGGGCCACCGCCATCCCGATGGCGCAGCTCCGCATCGCGTGGCCGAGGGGCTCGCCCTCGGCGAGGTCGAACGCCCGCGACACGCTGGCCAGCACCAGCCCGCGCGGCATGGTGGCGGTCGGCGGCGCCGCTGACACCGCATCCGCGGCAGCGATCGCGAGGACAAACTCCCTCGTGGGCGCACGGCGCGGCGGTCGGGCTCGGGCATCCCAGCCTGCCGGCCGTCGCGGGACCGCCGCTCCCCCGCCACGGCCCGGTGACGCGGCGGTGGGGAGGATCTCTCGGCGGCGGGGTGGGCCGCCGGTCCGCGGCGTCTGGCGGTGACGGCGAGGCGCCGGGCCTCAGCCTCAGGAGTGGGAGCCCGTGCTCGCGGTCCGCGCGCTGAGGGCCTCGACCACCTCCTTCTTTTCCCGAGCCGTGGCGGCGACGGCCGGATCCTCCCCCGCGGTGCCGTTCGCGACCACCCCTGCCTGGGCGCCTCCATCGAGCACGGCCAGCTCCACCGTCGAGCGCGTCCCCGGGGCGGCCGCCAGGAGAAGCGGGCGCGCGCGCAGGCAGGGGGTGAACGCGAGCCAGGCCCGGGCGGCGGTCAGGCGAGGCCGCCAGCGACCGGCGGGCGGAGTGCCGTCCACGTGCGACCGCCGTCGGCCGTCACCCACAGGAGCTCGCGGAGGGAGGTGGCCGGGGTGACGATCATCCACGCGACCCGGACCGAGACCGCCGCCAGCGCCACGATCTGGGCGAGCGGCGGAAGCGGTGGGGAGCCCGCGGCGAGCCAGGTCCGGCCGGCATCGACGGTGCGGAGGACTGATCGATCGTCGGTGATCCACCACCTCGTAGGGCTCACCGGATCGATCAGCACCGGCGGCCCGGTGTTGTTGCTGTCCAGCCGCGCGAGCAGCCGGCTCGGCGACCAGGTCCGGCCGCCGTCGGCGGAGGCGTCGACGAACGGGATCCCGTTCATCCCGGTCCCGAGTCGCCCGAACACGATCCCGGCGGGGCCGAAGAACCGCACGGCTCCGGGGTTGTCGCCGAGCCCGTATGACCGCGGCACGGGCAGGTGGCATCGGGTCCAGGTCCGGCCGCCGTCGTCGGTAGCGAAGCAGTGTGCCCCGACCCCGCCGAACACGCCGATGGCGAGGCCGCCAGTGGCGCTCGTGAACACGAGTTGGCCGGGTTCCTCGGCTGCGGTCGTGCCGCTCGGGTCCTGCGCGAAGGGGACGGATCGGTCGACGACCGACCAGTGCTGGCCGCCGGTGTCGGTGCCGTAGAGCACCGCGTGCCGCTGCGGCGTCCGCTGGTTGGACCGGCCCGGGGTCATCAGCAGCCACCCCCGCAGGGGAGTGATGAAGTCGAGAGCCAGTGACTGCCACCCGGTCCGCGGCACCGCTGCGATGTCCGCCGTGGTCACCATCTCGCCGCCCTGCTGGACCCGGGTGACGCGCAGCGTCGGACCCGGCGCGCTCTGGCCCGCGATCCAGGCGTCGCGTCCGTCGAGGATGAAGGCGGCTGGAAAGGAATCGAGCGACCCGGGAGAGTCGGCCGCGCCGCCCCGCAGAGCTGGCAGGGCCACGACCCGCCACGTTCGGCCGCCGTCGCTGGTGTGGAGGAGCTGGCCCGCGAGCCGCACCCAACCCGTTGCCGGACCCGTCGGAACCGCCGCCAGCAGATTCGACCAGGAGGCAGCTTCCGGTGACGGCGCGCTCAGCCAACGTGCCATCCGCGTCCGAGCGCCGCGATCGTGGCCGCTGGGAGGACGCCTGTGCGTCGCGGGCCCGGTTCCGACCAGCGCCCCAGCCAGGGTCGCCATCGCCGCGCCGACAATGCCAGCCGCCGTGTGCGTCTTCATCGAAGCCCGCTGGGATGAACGGGGCCCAGTCGCGAGGGTTACGCGGTGCTCGGACCGCGGTCGCTCCATCGGCCGTGCTGCGCCCGCTCAGCCCCGACGGTCCGACCTGGGACGCGACCCGCGCCGGCGGTCGGGGCTCACCCGGGCCCGGTGCCCGCGAGCCGTCCGCTGGGCCCCTCCGATCGATCCGTCCCTCCCGCGCCACCACGCCGACCTCGCGCAGGTCGAAGGGCAGCCCCCATCGACGGCGTCACCGGCCGGGTCGCTCAGGAGGGCCTCCGGCACCCTGGATCGCAACCGTGTGTCGACGGCGGCGTCGATCTCGGCCGCGATCCCCATCGGCACCCGCCAGAGGCCTTGGTCGGGGTCGAGGCGGAGAGGGCGTCCCGGCGGTGGGGCCGGTGCGGTCGAGGGCGGCCAACACCCCCGAGCGATCCACGGGCAGCAGGGCCGGGCCGCGGTCCCCCACTGCCGTCGGGGCCGCTGCTCGACCGCCCCCGAGGTGCCCCGCCGATGGCTGGCGCCGAGTCCGACCGAGCTGGGGCGAGGTCGCCGCTCCTCGAGGGAGCGTGCCGGTGCCTCGCGCACGGGGTCCGCCCGCGGCCGGCGGATCACCGCGGCGAGGAGGCGCCCGACGAGCCGCTCGCGCTCGGCGGCGAGCTCGACCGTGGCGATCTGCGCGCGGCCCGGGATCGTGGGCGGGGCGGTCGTTCGGCGGGGATCGGTGGCGGGTGCCGCGGCGGCGTCGCCCGTGGCGGGTGGCCGCCGGAGGCTCTGCTTCCCCGCCCGCCGATGGTCCGGGCCGACGGGGCGCGACCGCGACCCGCTCCGGTCGCGGGTCGCGAGCGGCTGGGCCGCCAGCTGCTCAGCCGAGGCGGAGTCACATCGCAGGGGGGGCCGGCGGCGCCGGCGCCGCCAGGGGTGGCGCGCACGGCGCGGGGATGCCCGCTACGGTCGGTGCGCGTCGGCGGCGAGCACCCGCGCCCGCAGCGGTGGGTCGAGGACTGGCCGACACCACGAGCACGACGGGTCGGCCTGGCGCGGTCGGATCCTGCACGCATCGATGCCCGGCCGGCTCCGAGTCCCTGGCCGCGCGCGTTCTCGAGGGTGGCGCGGTGGCTCGCGTGGGCGCGCTGGGCGCTCGTCTCGGGCCGGTGTTCGGCTGACGCCGCTGCGCTCCGCCAGCGCCCGATCGTTGCCGAAACGGCCACGAATGGAGCTCAGCCGCTGGCGTGCGGAGCCCAGACCGGGACTCGAACCCGGGACCCCTTCCTTACCAACTATTTGAAGCTATGCGCTGTGCGGCCGAGATCAGGGAGGGCACCACAACCTGTTCACTTGTGTGGTCTTCGAGAGGCCAGTCTCGGCTCCGGTTTCACCTCATAGTCGGCTATGAGTCCTCCCGGCTGAGCGGGTCCAGCACTCTGACGAGCAGTACCTCGAACCGCATGCCCGCAGCGGTCCAAAAACGGGGTCCCTACCTTCGCTGGCCGGCGAGATCAGCCGGATCGGCTGACGGGACGGTCCCAAGGGAAATCCTTTGGGACGACTTACAGGCTGTCCAGGTACTCGCGAACCAGCAGCGTCGCCGTTGATCCCTCTCCAACTGCAGCGGCGACGCGCTTGACCGAGCCATGACGGATATCACCAGCCGCGAACACCCCTGGCATACTGGTCTCCAAGACTGATGGCGGGCGTTCGAGTTGCCATCGATGCGCCGGTTCCGATATCTGCGCCAAATCCCGCCCCGTGAGCACGAATCCGTTGCTGTCGAGGGCGAGCGCGCCAGCCAACCACCTGCTATGGGGGCTGGCCCCGATGAACACAAAGAGGGCGTCGGCGCGCACGGTGGTGGTGCCGCCCCCATCAGCGTCGCTCAAGACGAGCGCCTCGAGGTGCTGCTCTGTCTGCGCTCCGATGATCTGCACAGCAGTTCTCACCGTGATGCTGTCGGAGGCCCGGATCTCCTCGACGAGGTAGTCGGACATGCTCGCGGACAGCTCCCGGCCACGAATGAGGATGGTCACCCTGGCTCCGACGGCTGCCAGGTGGGTGGCTGCCTGGCCGGCCGAGTTCCCTCCCCCGAGGATGTACACGTCCATGTCGGCCATCGACTGCGCCTCGGACACCGCCGCTCCATAGAAGACCCCGGCACCAACCAGGGCATCGACCTCTGGTACCCCGAGCCGGCGGTACGCAACCCCGCCGGCGAGTACCACCGCACGGGCGGCCGCCTCATCGCCGTTGGAGAGGGTCACCAGCCGCTGAGCCCCGCTGCCGTGGAGAGCCTGACCAGCGCGGGCCACCACGGAGTGGACTCCGAGTTGTTGCGCTTGGCGTGCGGCCCGCTCTGCCAGCTCACCACCACTGATGCTCCAGGGAAAGCCCAGGTAGTTGCGGATCTTGGAGCTGGTGCCAGCCTGGCCGCCGATTGCGTCTGATTCGACCACCAGGGCAGACAATCCTTCCGACGCTGCGTAGACGGCCGCCGCCAATCCCGCCGGTCCCGCTCCTATGATGGCCACGTCGTAGGTCCCGGCACGAGGCCGCGTACTGGCACCGAGCGCCTCGGCAAGCTCGTCGCTCCCTGGGTCCTGCAGTGCCTGGCCGTCGTAGAGCACCACCCCAGGCAGCCTGTCGGCCCCGAGGTGGTGTTCATCGAGCAGGGCCCGGCCCCGCGGCGAGTCAGCGGCCACCAGCCCGGTCGTTACCCCGTTGCTCTCAAGCCAGCC
>Ga0307372_10010844_pt1 | contig 12264 bp, 11 predicted proteins | sample OX1MG_FD_202533 | JGI IMG/M metagenome (GOLD analysis project Ga0307372, IMG submission 202533) | Soil microbial communities from Risofladan, Vaasa, Finland - OX-1 | ecosystem: Environmental > Terrestrial > Soil > Coastal area > Acid sulfate soil | place: Finland: Risofladan, Vaasa | collected...
AGTGCTCATCTCAGGCGGCAAATTTGATTCACAAATTCCACAGAAGAAAACAATCGAGTTGAAAGGCGTGCTGGAAAAGGCTGGTGCAGCAGTTAAGATGAATTGGGAAGAATCAGACCACGCTTTGGTACGTGATGATATTGTCAAGGCGCGATTGTGGCTTAGTACTTCGTGATAATGATAAATCGTACTGTTGCAATGTAAAGAAATTACTGGTAACCTTTGAAAGAGTATGACCTGATCATCATTGGCAGTGGATCCGCGACAAATTTACTGGACGCTCTGATAAGCCGCAATCCGAAAATCAAAATCGCGATTATCGACAAGGATGAACCTGGAGGTATTTGCCTGACCAGAGGTTGTATTCCTTCCAAACTGTTGCTATACCCTGCTGAGATCGTGAGAACTATTGAAGAGGCTGAAGAGCTAGGCGTCGAGATAGAAATCAAAAAGATTGATTTTTCGAAGATCATGAACCGAATGCGAACGTTGATTGGAAAGGATATTGATTCTATTCGCGAAGGCCTCTCCTCTTCTCCGAATATTGACTATTACCACGCACTAGCCGAGTTTGTTTCGCCGTACACTTTGATGGTCGAAGAAGAGACAGTAAAATCGAATATGATCTTTTTGTGTCTTGGATCAAAAGCGATCATTCCGCCGATTGAAGGACTGGAATCCGTGGGATATCTGACTAGTGACACTGTCTTGAATTTGGAATCCTTGCCTGAAAGCGTCGGGATAGTTGGGGGAGGATACATCGCTGCTGAGTACGGTCACTTTCTTGCAAGTATGGGGTCAAAAGTAACTATCATCGGGAGGAATGCGAGATTTCTCCCGGAGGAAGAACCCGAGATATCGGAGCTTGCAAAGAAAAAACTGGGAAAACACATTACAATATTGACAAACCATGAAGTCAAAAAGGCGATGAGAACTGAAGGTGGAATGAAGAAACTGGTTTCAATTGACAGAGAAACTGGTAAGGAGCATTCTGTAGAGGTGCAAGAGATCATGATAGCTTCTGGTAGGGGTTCATTGACAGATATTCTCCACCCTGAACTGGCGGGAGTCAAGACAACGAAAGATGGATGGATAGAGGTGGATGAGTATTTTGAAACATCGCAACCGAACATCTGGTCATTCGGCGACGCCGATGGAAAGTATCTCTTCAGGCATGTTGCGAATTACGAATCGGAGATTGTGTATTACAATGCTATCCTGAAGAAAAGGGTTAAAGTGGACTATCACGCGATCCCCCATGCGGTATTTTGCTATCCCGAAATAGCAAGTGTTGGACTGCAGGAGAAGGATGCCGTCGATAAGTATGGAAAAGACCGGATACTCGTAGGGTTTTACAGATATGAGAATACTGCAAAGGGCGAAGCAATAAACGCAAAGGACTATTTCGTAAAGGTGATTGTCGATGGATCTGACCAAAGGATCCTTGGCGCCCACATTATTGGTCCATGGGCTTCAATTCTCATTCAAGAGATCGTGAACGTCATGTATACCGAAAACATGAGTTTGGAGATTATTGACCGAGCTATCCATATCCATCCTGCAATGACCGAAGTTGTTCAGAGAGCGTTCGGTTCGCTCATGCCAGTGGAGCACTATCATGAACACGTACTCGCTGAAGTAGAATGACGCTTCCTCAGGTAAAGATGTGATTTGCTCAGATATCTCATTCGACTCGGCAATCACACAAAATTGAAGCCGCGGCAGATAAAACAGATTTCTAATGAATTTGTGAGAGCGGTTGAGGGTTTTGGAGTTTCAGTGAAAAATTTCCGGATAAGCGGAATTGCGATCGAATTCGATATTTTTGCAAAGGATGTACAGTCCAAAGATCAGGCGGTGAAGGTGCTGGTCCTGCACTTCGGTCCTTTACTGAACGAGCGAAATCTTGGTGAACAGTCAACCGTCCGAAGCAAGCGTGAAACGGTGCAACTTGCCATCGAATTGTTCGACCAAGAGAGGTATTGGGAGTGCCATGAAGTGTTGGAAGAAATCTGGCGTAAGGAAAATGATACTATTGAAAAAAGTGTACAACAAGGAGTCATACTAGTTGCATCTGCTTTGGTGCATGCGCAGAAAAACGAAAATGATGTCTGTCTTGGCATATTTGCGAGGGCCATGAAGAAGTTGAATGAATGGCAGAAACAAGATTATCTTGGATTGGATATCAGTTTGCTGAAAAGATACTTGGAAGATACGCTTGAAAGGGGGCAAATCTCTTTTCCGAGGATGGTTAAGGATATTTCTCGGTAAGCTTTAGTGCGTGATTTTCGAGTGATTTGATATGCAATTAAAGTCAATTCTAAGCCTATTACTGCTTGCTTCTGCGGTCTCGCTCACTGTTGGTGGTTATCTCCTTTATGTCAATTCTCTAGTCCCCATGATTCTGGTCGAAACGACGATCATAGCTGTTGTTATTCTCTACATAATGGCTTACTTTGTTGCGAAAGGCAACGTGATTGCAATAAATATCTCGACAGTTCTCGGTGTAATAGCTCCGATAATGTCAGCCTCGACGCCCGCACATGTTGGAGTCATTGAACAGATTGCAACTGGAGGTTTGATCTCGTTCTTGGGACTACTGCAACTTTTTGGATTCTATATTTTTCCGATCGCATTCGTGATTCTACGTATAGTGTTTAGATCAAAATTGAAGAGTTGGAGCTAGGAGCAGTTTCAAGAGGGATTCGTGCATGAATAAGATGTTACCCACGGATCAAAGGCCTCTGCATAAGAGCTTTGGTGCGAATCATTCCAGTTTCATGATTGCAAAAAGAAGCCTTGCGCTGAGCAAGACTTACGTTGTTATCTCCGTGGTGTTGTCAATAATGGGGATCGCGTTCGCTAACATTGGACATGCAATCTTGGGATTGAACCTTGGCCAACTGCCATCCACGCAACTGCAGAATTCAAATCCGCTCCAAGTTGTATCAGCGCTCCCATTTATTGCGATTCCGTTGATGGTTTTCTCTGCACTGACTTTTACAACACCTGTGATGTTGTTGTACGTTTACGACAAGAACAATGGTGTGTTGGAGTATTTTCTTTCACTAGGAATGAACCAGAGCGACATCTACAAGAGCTATCTGAAGGCAGCGCTCATTCTAACTTCAATCATGCTCGGATATGAGGTTCTAGCAAACTTTGGAGTTGGACTTGCCTTTGGTGGAAACATGCTTATTTTGGCGGCGACCTTGATTCTCACACCAGCGATAGGATTCTCTGCCGTTTCCTTCGTCACGATTGCGATGATGGCATTCAGCTCGCTTCAAAAGCAGCGTGTTGGATCAAATCAACCCTTGGGAATGGGTTTTGGTGTAATACTGGTTCTGCCTACTTACTTCATACCGATTGTGGCTCCAGCTTTTACGGTAGTTGGAGATCTGATAATAGCGATTGTGATTACAGTGTTGTCGCTGGTGCTGTTCTTTTTTGCCAGCAAATTGATTAGGAGAGAAAAACTTCTCCCATAGAAAGTAAGGAGTTTGTAGAAAAATCCGTTGGCATGCAATATTTTGAAGTTGCAGCTGGACTTTCTGTACGTTGTATTCTTCTGTGCCTAATACGTAAACTCAGGATGTTTTCAGAACCTTGAGTGCAGACTTTTTTCGGTTGACAAGAACTATACCAGAAATTGTAATTGCAAATCCAATGAGCTGTATGGTGCCTATGCTTTCATTTAGCAAAAGAGTTGCACCAATGAGACCTATGATGGGCACGAAAAATATCCAACTGGATAGCCAGACAAGCCCGTGTTTTTCCAGAAGAAGCATCCAAATTACGTACGCTATTGAGGTATTTAGTACTGCCGTAAAAAGAAGAATGACCAAGAAAGTTGGATTGGTGAATTGAACTGTGAGAAGTGAACCCGCGTTGGTTGCAAGTGTCCAGACAAGTAACATGAGAGCTGAGAAGAAGAGTTGTAATGTGTTCAGTGTAGCTCTATCGAAACCAATTAACCATTTTCTATAGATTACAGAACTTGATGCAAAGGAAATTGACGCCGCCAACAAAAGAGCAAATCCGAATGGATCTACTGAAAGAGTTGCTAAATTTCCACCCGTAACAACTAAGAACGTACCAACAAAGCCTGCGATGATTCCAAGTGTTTTGAGCGGGGTAAGTTTGTCTGAGAAAAATATCTTTGCGAATAGTACCATGAAAAGTGGATATGTGTTGATTATCACTGCTGTTATCCCAGCATCAACAAGTGTTTCTCCTGTGAACCAGAATCCGAGAAAGAATACAATTGATGTAGCGCCGAAAAGAAATGTGATAATGAGGGTTTTTACGCTTCGGAAACTTGCGGATGGTTTTTTTGATTTCATCAAAGGGAGTATGATGAGCAGTGCTGAAACTGCCACTACTACACGGTAAAATGAAAAAGCGAGCGGAGTGGAATACTCCAATCCTATCTTTACCAGTGGATAGTTCAAACCCCAGCCAACTAGGAGTATTGAAAGGAGAATCCAGTCTCTGCTTAGTTTCATTTGTGATTAATATTCCATTACCAATTGGTCTAATTGAAGAACGCTTGTTTTGTTTTTCTTAATAGATTTGCATGCAGTAACTGAAATGACTGCTCTGAATGCTTATTTATTGAAAGCGGAAGCGTATTGCCCATGTCATCTTCTCGTTCCTCGTACGACAAAATTTTCCAAGCATTGGAATCACACCAAAATTGGTTTGCTAACTCAATTCCACTTATTGCGTCGGAGAATATTCCCAGTCCTGCTGTTCGTGAGACTCTAACTTCAGATTTTGGAAATAGGTATGCCGAAGGTTGGGCCGGAGAGCGTGTCTACGCCGGGTGCACGTATATTGATGAAGTTGAGATCATCTGTTTTGACCTTGCGAAGAAATTATTCAATGCGGAGTTTGCCGATGTAAGACCGGTTTCCGGGGTGTGCGCAAACCTCACAGTATATTCCGCATTTACCGATCCGGGAGATACCATGATGGCTCTTGCTATCCCGAATGGGGGACACATTTCTGCGGCGAGAAAAGAATTCAACGGAACAGCTGGTTTGGTTCACGGGCTCAATGTAGAGTATTTTGCTTTTGACAGAGAAAATTGGAACATTGATGTTGACAAGACAAAAGAGAAAATAAAGAAGCTCGAAACTGAAGGGAAAAAACCGAAGATGGCAATGTTTGGGGGTAGTTTGTTTCTTTTCCCACATCCCGTGAAAGAACTTTCAGAGTTCCTAAAAAGCGAAGGAATCATAGTATGTTACGATTCTGCGCATGTGTCTGGTTTGATCGCGGGGAAGCAATTCCAAGCGCCGCTAAAAGAGGGTGCTGACGCAATGACATTGTCGACACATAAGACATTGTTTGGTCCGCAAGGAGGTACGGTGCTTTCGTGGAACAAGTATGCGGAAAAAATCAAAGCCGGTGCATTCCCTGGAACTTCAAGCAATCATCATCTTCATCACGTCGCAGGGAAGGCTGTAGCGTTTGCGGAATTTTTGGAATTCGGAGAGGAGTACGCAAAACAGGTCATTGAGAATGCGAAAACTATGGCAAGTGCGTTAAACGATGAAGGTTTGAATGTTCTTGCATCGAAACTTGGTTTCACCGAATCGCATCAGATAGCTGTGGATGTGACACAGTATGGGGATGGTGGTAACTTGGAAAAAGATCTGGAAAAGGCGAACATAATTGTCAACAGACAATTGATCCCCGGTGATATTCAAGCAGGAAGGCATTACATGCACCCTGGAGGGTTAAGATTAGGGACGAGCGAGGTAACGCGACTAGGTATGAAAAAAGATGACATGAAGCAAATTGCGTCATTGCTGGGGCGGATTATTGTGAAGAAAGAAGATTCGGTAAAAATCAAGAAGGAAGTTGAAGGTATCAGGAGTTCGTACCAAAAGGTACACTATGCATTCGAGACTGGCACGCCTGCGTACAAATACATTAAAATTCGTTGAGGTGCACTTGTAGTCGCCTCTCTTGTAAAGTTAACCTACAAATGTTGAAATCTGGTCGAACAGGCGCACAGTCTACAGCCGAAGTCAATGTTGCTGGAGTGTACGTCATAGGCCGAGTCAACGTGAGGATTGCGCATCAAGCTTTCAATGTGAATGCGGGTTTAATTCCACCTTCACCTCTTTCTTCTTGAAATCAGTATGATTGATTAGTTGCTTGTGTCAAGGGTAGCCTAGTGTCTCAAGTCGATCAAGTGACCGGGCTTGCCGTTCCTCGAATCAAGGTAAAATTTGGAACAGCCGGGATCAGAGGTATCTACGGGCAAGAGGTCTCATTTAGAGAAACTATTGCAGTGTGCTACGCAGTGCACCAGCTTCTAGGAGAGGGTAGGTTCGGTTTAGGGTATGACAGCAGGAAGACATCTGTCGTACTCGCTACTGTTGCTGCTTCGGCTATGAACTGGTATGGAAGCGAAGTCGAAAGCTATGGTATGATTCCTACCCCAGTGCTTGCGTTCAACATTAAGAATAGCAAGCTGCATGCCGGGTTCTCAGTAACAGCATCTCACAACCCCCCCGAATATGCTGGAGTGAAGGTCTTTGGAACTGATGGAATTGAATTTTCATTGGAAGCTGAGCAGAAACTGGAGCAATTAGTATTGAAGAGTGGAGGTTATACCAAAAAAGATGAGGAGTTAGGAATTTTTGGCAGCACTTTTGAAAATGATGAGGCTGTTCCTTCATACATTGAGGCTCTCTTGAAAAGGCATGAGCCGGCAAGAAAGCGTTTCAAGATTTTAGTTGATTGTGCAAATGGAACCGCTGGTGGTATTACACCCCGTGTTCTTTCCGAGCTCGGGCACCATGTAGTAACTGTAAACGCTCATCCCAGTGAAAGATTTCCTGGCAGGTTGCCGGAACCAATGTTTGAAACACTCGGTGAAGTTGCTTCTCTTACTAGAGCAATTGGTGCTGATTTCACAATAGCGCATGATGGTGATGCTGACAGACTTGTAATGATAGATGATCTTGGGAGAGTCGTTCCAGACTATGCGCTTTCCACTTTAGTTTTGAAGATCATTGTGCAGAAAGTTAAGAAGGGAAACGTGATCATCTCTGTAAACTCCTCAAGTGCTCTGGAGAAGATTGCGCTGGATTTGGGTTGTAGGATACAGCGATCTCGGCTTGGGAAAACATTTGAGGAATTGTACAAGCGGAGGGGAATTTTTGGGTCGGAGCCTAGTAAGATGGTCGATCCGCGTTGGGGTTACTGGGAAGATGGTATCTACACTAGTATTTTGGTAACGCAGTACCTTGCAGAGAATAATCTTACTTTAAGTCAGGCAATTTCTGATACCCCGGTTTACTATAACCTCCAAAAAAACCTGCAATTGGGCTCCAGTTTGGATCATGATTGCGTAAAGTCGATGATAAAGGAAAGGTTTCGAAAGCAGATTGAAAGGTTTGACGAGCTTGATGGAGTCAAAGCTTACCTGAAAGGTGGTGCTTGGTTGATGGTTAGAAGCTCTGGAACAGAGAAAAAAGTAAGAGTGTATGTAGAATCACCGAAGGAAGGCGAGGCGGCTTTGTTGCTCAAAGATGGAGTTACCATTGCTTCTTCGTGCAGCAAGTAGAAGGGTTTTGGCTTGTCTTCAGTTCAAAAAGCGTTGGAGATAGCGCTCGGTTTTGGTTACCAAATTGACCCTAGCGCATTAAAATTGCTAGTAAAACTGGGGGAAAAGAGGCACAAAAAGACTGGTGAGACAGATCCCAGTTTTGAGGCGATAATAAAAGAAACAATTGCGCTTAAAGGAAAATCTCAATCTGGTGTGACTATTCAATCTAAGGATCTAAAAGAGGCATTTCCAATAATCTTTGATTTTGTTGATACGCCTATTGTTCTACCAGAAGATCCTGTGCAAATAGAAGGCAACTTCCTAAAATCTGATGTAGAAGTTGTTGAGGATCCTAGTGGAGAGATACAACCCACTGGAATAGAGGGATTCGCTCAACTCTTCAAGAGTCGTTACGATAAGATACTTCATATCTTGATGGAAAGGCCGGAGGCAAGGCAGATCACCAAAATATCCAAGGTGAATATGGAAAAGGGAAATGTGAAGATTGCTGGGTTAGTTTTTGGAAAGAGGCCGACAAAAAGTGGTGGTATTGAAGTAACTCTAGATGATGACTCTGGGAGGACAACCGTTCTCGCTTTGAGCCAAGAAGCGAAAAAAAGCGTGGGTGAAATTACTCTGGATCAATGTGTAATGGTGGAGGCTGAGGCCAGCCAGGGAAGATTGCTGGTCAAAAATATTATGCAGCCGGATATACCGAGTAAATTGGCGTCGACATCAAAAAAATCGGTTTACGTGATTTTGCTGTCCGACCTTCATATTGGGAGTGATAAATTCCTGGAAGGGGCATTCATGAGATTCCTTGAGTGGGTAGGCGGAAGAAGTAGTATGAGTGAGCAAGATCAAGAGATCATGCGACGTTTGAAGTATGTTGTAATTGGTGGTGATGTTGTGGATGGAGTTGGGGTCTTTCCCAATCAGGAATTCGAGCTTTGTGAGCAAAATATCTTCAAACAATACGAGATGGTTTACGAGAAACTGAGACTAGTTCCGAAGCATCTTCAGATGTTTGTAATCCCGGGGAATCATGACGCAACAAGACAGGCACTCCCGCAGCCGATGATACCCAAGAAATATGCTGAGTCGCTGCATAAATTAGAGAACTTGAAAATGTTAGGAGATCCTTGTTTGTTGAAACTAGATGGTGTGTTGATACTGAGTTATCATGGAAGGAGCCTCGACGACGTGCTTGCTACAACCCCTGGGCTTTCATATGAGAAACCGGAAGAAGCTATGAAGGTTTTGTTAAGAGCTAGGCATCTAGCTCCCATATTTGGTCATAGGACACCCATAGCTCCTGAAACTGAAGATCATTTGGTAATTGATGAGGTGCCTGACATTTTTCACGCAGGACATGTGCACACCGTTGGGCAGGATAGGTACAAATCAACTTTGATAATTAATTCTGGTACGTGGCAGGCCCAAACAGGTTATCAAGCGAATTTGGGTATCAGCCCGCGGCCAGGTTTGGTTCCAATTGTGAATTTGTCCACTCTTGATGTTGTCTGGAAGGATTTTCTCACAAGCTCATCAATTAATTCTCGACAAGCTGGCTAACTGCACTATCAGATTTGAAGGCTTGTAGCAGTACAGATAATGATATTTGTGGTGTAATCTTCTTGGTTCGGCCGTACCTTCCATAATTGACAACGGTTGCACTGACAAGACCTAGTGTATCGAGCTCGGCTACCAATCCAGATATTCGTCTTGTAGTCAATGGTTCAATACCTATTCTTTCGCATAGTTTTGAGTAGTCGTTATAAATAGAGCCGCTGGAAGCCTTCAATCCTGAATCATTTCTCACAACCGCAATGAGAACTAATTTCGCTTGTGTTGGCAAGGTTTTCAACGCCTCACTAATCCTGTCTTGGTCGATCTTTTGTAAAGCGACGCGGACATGTTTTTCATCCAGTTGGTTGGCGCCTTCTCTTTCAGCAACTTCGCCAGCGATCCTAAGGAGATCTACGGCTCTTCTTGCGTCACCGTGTTCGGATCCTGATAGAGCAGCACAAAGGTTCACAGCTGCTTCGGTGAACATGTTATTATTGAAAGCGAGTTTTGCTCTCTCTTGTAGTATGGTCTTAAGCTCAATTGCAGAATATGGGGGAAAGACTATTTCTTCTTCAGATAGTCTGCTTAGGACCCTGGCGCCCAACTCCTCTTTAAATTGCAAGTCATTGGATATGCCAACCAAGGAAAGAAAACCCGGTGTAGTGCTGGTGAATGAATTAGTCAAATCGTATAGAATGTCGTCACCAAATGATTTTACGAGATGATCTATTTCATCAAGCACAAAAATAGCCTGTAGGGAGTTTGTCTTCATATGTTGTTGCACCCGAGAAAGGACTTCGCTCACAGCAAGGCCTGTAAATGGTATTGTAAGACCGATACCTGCAGCAAGCTCTGCGAGTACTCTGTATTCGGTGCCGGCTGTTCTACTATTAGTATAAATGAATTGCGCGTGGATGTGTTTCGTTTTGCATGTATGCCCTAATTTATTTAACACATATTTGGTAACAGCTGTTTTTCCCGTTCCGGTCTTTCCATATACCAAAAGGTTTGATGGTTTTGATGAGTGTAGAAGAGGAGCGAGGACCTGGCCAATGGAAGTTATTTGGTCGTTTCGGAATGGTAAATGGTCTGGTATGTAGTCGGACCTGAGTGCGTCGTGGCTCCTAAAGAGGGTCGGGGATGTTAAGGCCTTTTGAAATATAATATCCAAGGAATCTTCATTTATGATCATGCCTTGCAGACCCTCCTACCATGGCTTCTATTGGAGAACAATGGATCTTGGAAGTTAATAGAGTGGGATTTGATTGGCAAAGAACTGTGTGGAGTTGTGCTTAACTAAAGAAAAACCATATAGTCATATTATATTAACAACAACTGAATATGTCTTATACCACCAATACCAAACGAAGCCCTCCTTTCAATTTATTTCCATTGGAAGCCGCCGGGTGGGTGTATACGGTCATCATTTAAATTGGAAACTAAGGCTAAACAGAACCCCTTTACTTCCACTGGAGCATGGATCTTACTCCTAGACAGGTTTAACAATAATATTACGACACCCATGCATTTCCACTGGAACAATCAGTTGAAGGTCGTTACGTAGACTTCACACATCCACGGGCTTGCATTTCCAACGCACCGCCAACAACCAAAATTATTGCTGTCTCATAATAGCCAAAATGATCTGACAACTGCTTTAACAGTTTGACACCTTCACAGATTATCTAGCTGGCGTTAATCACTGTTAACTGGAACAACGCATCAAATGATCCCCGGGGAAACCACTAAACCTGTCAAAATTAAGATCGAGTTCAGTGATGACTCCGGCACGAAGTATTCCTTCAATATCGAAGGCTCATCTAAGGACAATGTCAACAAATTGATTGATTTTGCCCAAACTATCTCCGCAAAACAAACACCTATGGTAGACCACGAATCTATAGATACCAATTTCGCCAAATTATACGGCTTATTGGAAAGTAGGTTCCGCTTTGGCCTCTTTACTTCAAGTGATGTTCTCCAAGCTTACCAACAAGATTTCCAAACACCAACAAGCCATAGCATAATCTCCACATACCTATCCAGGCTAACCCAAAGAGGGTTGCTCACGAGAGCACATCATGGATCTGGTTGGATTTACAGACTAGCAAGGGGTGAACAACAAAGAGAGAATATGATAGTTCAACCGACCCCAGCCGATCTACTAAGAAGTGGTCAAATTCCTCAGTAGTTATTGACGATAATTTTTGTGCGTAAAGCTCCAACAAATTCACAAGGATCACAGCGGTCTTGTATTCTTGTATTTTGATGAGACTTACAAAGATCTCCAATTAGATAAAAAAGAACAATTAAGAGAGGTTGATTTTGACGATAATTGCTACGAACAAATATCAAAGTCGTTCGAAGCCAAACATATTGCACCCCGGGTTATTATCTTCAGATTTGTTCCTGAAGAGCCAATACTATTTCTTCCACAAACTCTTGATTTAAGTAACGAGTGCAAGGAAGAGATAGAAATCAAATCTATCCCCTTACTACTCTATGATGAGATGTTACCGATGGTTTAGACTTGGCCTCGCCTTTGCGATATTTACAGTGTCCAACCGATCGTCTGGAAAAGTATAACCTGAACTTTTTCGCAGCTTCCAAAATAATAACACCATCCTTTTGAGTGTTGTTGATGTTCCTCAATCTATCAAGTATATTCACTCCCTGGAACCCATACCACGTATATTCCGTACCCGCCTTCTGAATAAGCAGAACATCAGTCACTCTGTTATGCGGGTCCACAGTCGCATCAGTGAGACTTTGCTCCAGAAATTGAATCTCACGGGGAATAGCAGTACAGATTCTTTCATTATACTTTTCACCGATTCTATCCTCACATTTTTCGATGTTTTCACCACAAATTGAGCAGCAAAACCACTTCACCTTGATTTGGGGAGCAAGACCACGTAATCTCCCCTTGACTACAAAATTCAACACATGTGGTTTTGTTATTGTCAAGATAACAGGAATTGGTTCGCTAGACCAAATTGGATACAAAACAGTTCCATAAACTAATGCAGTTGTGACAGTAGTCTCAGGTTTCTTTGCTGCTTCAACTGTATTTCTGGCTGCCCAAACTAATTTTGTAACAACATCATCTGCAATTAAATTACCAT
>Ga0307372_10010847_pt1 | contig 12261 bp, 11 predicted proteins | sample OX1MG_FD_202533 | JGI IMG/M metagenome (GOLD analysis project Ga0307372, IMG submission 202533) | Soil microbial communities from Risofladan, Vaasa, Finland - OX-1 | ecosystem: Environmental > Terrestrial > Soil > Coastal area > Acid sulfate soil | place: Finland: Risofladan, Vaasa | collected...
CGGGGAGATTCAGGATTACATCAGTGGTCATAACCAAAACCCGCGCGTCTTCGTCTGGAGCGCCTCCGTCGAACGCCTCCTGACCAAGGTCGCCAAATGTAAAGAAGCGTTAGACGCACTACACTAGATGAACTGATGTATTCCAACTCGCTAACCCAGATTCTAGGTGGAACTGAATCGGTGGCCTTTTCTTGAGATTGGCCACAAAAGCCCAATCTTAGCGGGCTCCGCCAATGAGAAATCGAAAACTATCTGCGCAAAGCCCTTTTGCATTAACGGTCGCAGGCCAAGCTCCACTGCAGCAAAAAGTAGTCGTCACCGGGGCCCGTGTGCCTCTCTGGGCACTACTCTGATTGAGTGGTGTCTCTCCCGGGGATAGCATCCTCGAAGAATTCGGAATCTGGATGGGCACGCATGAACTCTTTTGGAAGCCATGAACGCGAGGGCGCGCAAAGCACTCCGTAAAATGCCGAAAAGACAGCTACCCACTACAGTTTCCGCTACAGTCGAAGGCGGCCACGTTGACGCCCGCGAGCAAGTCATTTAGTATCAATCTGGAAGTGCATGTGGGCTGGTGTCCGCCCGGGACTTCAAATCCTGTGGGTCTGCCTCTGGTGGACCGGTCGGTTCGATTCCGACACACTTCCGCCATAGCGTTCTGGCGCGCTCTTTCCCCGGCGGGTTCCAGGTTAGAGATTAACGTGCACCTTGCGGACGGCGTCTCATGAGCCCTCGAAAGCCCCCCAAAAGAGAACCCTTTTCAGCCTCGAAGGAGGTCAAGCGCCAGGCGCGCGAGCGGGTGGGTTCCCCTCCGCCCAGCCAACGCCACGAAAGCCGGCGGGAAAAGCCTCCCAAGCATAAGAAGCGCGTACGGGAAGAAATCGAGGAGATCGGCTAAAGGAAAGCCGATGAAAACCCGCCCGCGACAATCAGCACAGAAAGATCGAGCGCAGCCTAATGGATATGCTTGATCTTCTTCTGCATGTAATCCATCAAGAGGTATTGGCCGAGGGTGTAAGGTGTGGTGAAGTAAGCTTTGCCACGGCAGATTTCCGTGACCCGCTGCACGAAATTCATCAAGCCATAGTCGGAAGCAAGCATGAAGGTGTTAATGAGGATTCCGTTTCGCCGGCATCGGGCCACTTCATGCAGTGTTTCCGAGACCACCAGGGGATCGAGCCCGAAAGCGTTTTTGTAAATTCGGCCATCTTCCAGCGTCAGCGCCGAAGGCTTGCCGTCGGTGATCATAACGATCTGCCGCATATCCTTCTTTTGACGCGATAGAATGCGCTGCGCCAAACGCAATCCCTCACGGGTGTTGGTGTAGTAAGGTCCCACTTTGACCCGGGCCAGTCCCTGGAGGGGGATTCCTTCCGCCGAGTCGTGGAACAACACCATGTGCAGGCTGTCTCCGGCGAATTGCGTTCGGATCAAGTGGGTCAGGGCCAGCGCCACTTTCTTAGCCGGCGTGAAGCGGTCTTCGCCGTAGAGGATCATGCTGTGGCTGCAATCGAGCATCAGGACCGTCGCGCAGGAGCTTTGGTACTCGCACTGGCGCACCTGAAGGTCCTGGTAGTCCATCTCAAGCGGTATCCTCAGGCCGTTGCGCTTGATCGCGGAGAGCAAAGTGGCATTCACATCGAGGTTCAGTGTGTCTCCGAACTCATATCGGCGGCTTGACCCATCGGATTCGACCCCGGTGGCAAGTTCCCGCGTATCGTGGCGCCCAAAGCTTGATTTGCCCAGAGACCCAAGAAGGTCTTTCAGAGTCTTATAGCCCAGGAAGTCCAGAGCTTTATCCGTAATTTCGAACTTTGCCGTGCCTTCGGCCTGTCCTGCATGGCCCTGCTGTGGCGGGCCGACGGCACCTTGCTGGGGCTGTTCGATTGAGACATAACCCTCGTTTGCCAGTTGTTGCAGCAGTTGATCAAGAGCTTGGGAAAGGCGGGAGTCCTCGGGATTTTGGAGCATTTCTTCCAGAAGCTCCGGGGGAATTTTCCCTTGCTGTTCCAAGGCCTCAAGAAGAGCTTGGCGTAGTTGTTCCACCGTCCGCTCGGAGTCCATCTCGTCGGCACTGTAATATTGGTTGAAGAACCCGCTATCGAGCAGGAAATCCTGCAAGAGCTGCATCAGGTCTTCGGCGCTTAGACCCTCGAAAGGATCCGCAACGTATTTGCCGTACTTGATGAACTTCATCGGATGTTGCCGCTCAGACTGCGAAAATGGCGCTCCCGAGTTCTTAGTTCAGCGAGCGCCGGCGAGGGCCGAGTTTTTCCGCTTCCTCGCCCACAGTCTCTGAACTCTGGCGCTTGACGTAGTAACCGAGTTCCTCGTTGCGGCTGATTTTCTTCAGCGCGTAAAGTCCTTCCAGAATGAATTCGGCGCCGGAAACCAGCAACGCCGGATCGTCCTTGGCCTTGAAGCCGAGCTTATGAGTTGTTTCCAGGAGGCCCTGAATGTTTTTGAATTGCGAGTAAAGTTCGGATGTGGATCTGTCGTCCTGGTATTTCAGGGTACCCCCGAGCTCAAACCATTGAACCAGGGGATGCATCGGCACGTTGTCGAAATGCTTCTTGAACACACGCGCGGTCGCCTGCCGGATGACATCGCGGGCCACGTTTTCAGCGCCCCGCAACTCGCCTTCGTACTCGAGCTCAAATTTCCCGGTCAGCGAAGTCAGCCCGGCGTAAATATCGGAGGGCCGCGGGACCGCCAGTTTCTCAGCGTGAACGAGGGCGCGGCGCTCGGCGTTCGAAATCACATTTTCAAGGCAGGTGATGGGCATGCGCTGGCTGACGCCGCTTCGCTTGTCGATCTTCTTCTCTTCCCGCGCCTCGAAGGCCACGGTTTCGATCATTTCCCGGATGAATTCCGGAACCACCAGGTGAATCGCGTCACCCCGCTCGCTCCACGCTTCCTGTGCGGTGATGGCGATGCCGTGTTCGAGCGTTGCGGGATAGTGGGTGCGGATTTCCGATCCGATTCGGTCTTTCAGCGGAGTAATGATTTTGCCCCGGGCCGTATAGTCTTCCGGGTTGGCGGTGAACGCCAACTCTACGTCAAGGGGCAGGCGCACCGGATAGCCCTTAATTTGAACGTCGCCTTCCTGCATGATGTTAAACAGCCCGACTTGAATCTTGCCGGCCAGGTCCGGCAGTTCATTAATGGCAAAGATGCCGCGATTGGCGCGAGGCAGCAGGCCGTAATGAATGGTCAACTCGCTGGAAAGAGCGTGCCCGCCCCGAGCGGCCTTAATGGGATCAAGGTCGCCGATGATGTCCGCAATGGTCACATCGGGAGTTGCCAGCTTCTCCACATAACGTTGTTCGCGGGGCAGATAATCGATGGGGGTCGCGTCTCCGGATTCTGCGATCAGTTCGTGGCACGCGCGACAGATCGGATTCAAAGGATCGTCGTTGATTTCACACCCCGCCACAAAGGGGACCTCTTCGTCCAGGAGTGAGACCAGAGCGCGCAGGATGCGGCTTTTGGCCTGGCCTCTCAGACCGAGCAGAATAAAATTGTGGCGCGAAAGAATGGCGTTGGATATCTGCGGAATAACCGTGTCGTCAAATCCCACAATGCCGGGAAAGATGATTTCCCCGTAGTGGAGCTTGCGGATGAGGTTGGCCCGCATCTCATCCTTTACACTCCGGCTGCGGTAACTGGATTTCTTAAGCTCACCCAAAGTCTCAGATTTTGACATAGCCCCTCTTTCCCGTGATTATACGCACGTTATTCGGACGAACTCAACGAAGGATTCGCGGGTGTTATATAGGGCGCCATAAGTCGGCGACGGTCCAAAACTGTAGCGCCGGTCTGCATTTCGCCGCTCATAGCGCGGCGCTACAATAAATGACCGTCGCCGACTTATGGCGTTACGTATAGAGCGCCGCGCTAGGAGCGGCCAGCAGCACTTCGTTGGTTTTCGCGCCGACCGGAAAGCCGCAACCCTCCCATGCGAAATCCGCGCCGGGACCGCGGGACTCGAACCACCGGCTCGTCCCAGTTCCATTGACGCGATGAGGCAGGTTCCCGTTGCCTCGCGATTTTTCCTGTGCTCTTTGCGGTTTGGATGCTACCCCGCTGGAAGATTCGGCGCTTGACCCGGGGATTTGACCTGTTGGAATAACGCGGATCGGCCGAGGCTCTAATGTATAATAGTGGCCTGCAGATGGATTGAAGGGTGCGGCCCCGCGAAGGAATCGGGTTCTGGCCAGCGTCGAGAGAATCGGGAGCGGCAATGTCCACTTTAACAACGATATCTCCGGAAGTCTTGTCGAGATACGAGCCGGTGATCGGGCTGGAGGTCCACGTTCAGCTTTTGACCCAATCGAAGATCTTCTGCTCTTGCTCGACCCGCTTTGGCGACCCGCCGAACCAGAATACGTGTCCGGTATGCCTGGGCCTTCCGGGTGCGCTGCCGGTCCTGAACCGCGACGCCGTGACCATGGCCATGAAGGCCGCGCTGGCGCTCGATTGCACAATCAATCCACGCTCCCGCTTTGCGCGCAAGAACTACTTTTACCCCGACCTGCCCAAAGGATATCAAATCTCCCAGTATGATGAACCGCTTGCTGAACATGGCTGGGTTGACATCGAAGCCGAGGGTGTTCGGAAGCGGGTAGGGGTCACGCGCGTGCATCTGGAAGAGGACGCCGGCAAGTCTCTGCATGAGGGGTTTTCGGACTCGGATGAGAATACTTACATTGACCTCAATCGCTCCGGAGTGCCCCTGATTGAAATCGTCAGCGAGCCGGACTTGCGCTCGCCGGAGGAAGCCTACGATTATCTGACTCGCCTTAAAATCTTGATGCTCTACCTCGATGTTTCGGACTGCAACATGGAGGAGGGCAGCTTGCGGGTTGACGCCAACGTGAGCGTGCGCAAGAAAGGCACAAGCGAATTTGGAACCAAGACGGAGGTCAAAAACCTCAACTCCTTCCGGTTCCTTCAAAAGGCGCTGGCCTATGAGGTGGGAAGACAGATCGAAGTGCTGGAAAGCGGAGGGGAGATCCAGCAGGAAACCCGCTTGTTCGACAGCCGCGAGCAAAAGACTTACGGGATGCGCTCCAAGGAATTTGCGCACGATTATCGCTATTTCCCTGAGCCTGACTTGCTGCCCCTGGTCATTACCGACGAATGGAAAGAAGAAGTCCGGCGGTCTTTGCCGGAACTTCCCGGTGCGAGGGAGAGCCGTTTTGTCCGCAAATACGATTTGCCCGCGCAGGATGCCGCGCTGCTTGCGCAGTCGCGAACCATGGCGGATTATTTCGAAGAGACCGTCAAGCGGTGCAGTGAGCCAAAGCTTGCGGCGAACTGGATCTTGAACGACCTGACCTTCCTCTTGCAGGAGAGTCACACTGAATTTACCGAGAATCCCATTCCTCCCGAAAACCTGGCGGAACTCATTTCGCTGATTGCTCGGGGGGAGATTTCCGGGAAGATGGGGAAGGAAATTCTGGCGGAGATGTTCCGCTCCCTCGATGACGCCGCGGACCATTTCGATCCCGGCATGAGCAGGCCAGCCCGCGTCATGGCCAAGCTGGGCATCGAGCAGATCAGCGATGCGGAAAGAATCACCGCGGTGGTTCGAGAAATCATGGCCGCCAATCCCAAGCAGACCGAACAATACCGGAAGGGCAAGACGGCGACGCTCGGATGGTTCGTCGGCCAGGTGATGAAAGCCACTCGCGGACAGGCGAATCCGCAAATGGTCCAGGAAGTCTTAAAGAAGGAGTTGTCCTGATTGCGTGGGACAACTTGTGTCAGTTCCTGACCTGAGAAGAAGACTCTTCCGGGCGCGCCCCCGTTGCAAGATGGGTTGGCGAGGGATCGAGTTGATATGACCTTGAAGCCGCTCCCAATTCTACTGCTCGTTGCCGCGCTGGGAGCGATTCCTCTCCCGAGTTCGGAGCAGCCTGCCGCACCTGTTGCCGCAGCCCAAAGCTCGACCCGCAAGAAAACCCTCCGTAAACGGCACGCAACTCGTAAGCCCCGGGAGGAAGCCCGGAAGGCTGCGCGGCCTTCTTCTGAAGTCGGATGGGCGGCGGAAGCTCAGGAGAATCTTGCCCAGGGCAAAGAACTCCAGGCAAAGGGACTCCTCAATAGCGCTATTTACCATTATCAGCAGGCCGTCAGGGTGGAGCCTAATTGGGCGGAGGCCCATGATGCGCTCGGCGCTGCTCTCGATCAGAATCAGGATCTGAGCGGAGCGATGAGCGAATATCTCCTGGCCATTCGTCTAAACCCGGATTACGCCAAGGCCCATTCCGACTTGGCCGCCTTGTTGCGCCGGGAAGGAAATTTGAAAGGGGCCGAGGCCGAGTTCAAGAAATGCCTGGACCTGGACCCGTCCGACGCGGAAGCCCGTAACAATCTCGGTTTGACTGAGGCCCTGGGAGGCAATCTGGGCCAAGCGGTCGCTGAATTTCAAGAGACGGTCCGTTTGAAGCCCGGCTGGGCCCTGGCCCACGACAATCTCGGGAACGCGTTGGCGCTTCAAGGCGATCTTCAGAAGTCCATTGCCGAGCACCGCATCGCGATTGCTTTGCAGCCCGACTGGCCCGAACCGCACAACAATCTGGGCAACACCTTGCGGCAGGCGGGAGATCTGGCTGGCGCCGTCGCCGAATTTCGCCAGGCGATCAAGTTGAATCCCAACTACGCCGCCGCTCACAACAATCTGGGGCTGGTGCTTCGGCTTCAGGGGAATCTGAAAGGCGCAATCGCCGAATATCGCACGGCGCTGCGTTTGAAACCAAATTACGCCGGCGCGCATAATAATCTGGCGGCGGCGTTCTACCAAGAACGTGACTGGCGGGGGGCCAGTGTTGAATATGAACAAGTGTTGCGGCTTAATCCCAATGACCCAACCGCGCACTTCAATCTGGGTTTGACCCGGAAAGCCGCCGGGGATCGGCAAGGGGCGCTCGCCGAGCTTCAGAAGGCCCATCGACTCGATCCCGATAATTCCCAATACGCCCAGGCCTATCGGCAAATGCTGAAAGATTCGGACGCTTCCGCTCCGCCGGCGGCTGCCAAGCCCGCGAAGAAGACAACCGAGGCGAGTGCGGACAAATCGAAATAAGGAGTCCGCCCAGTCGCCTGGGCGGGGCGTCTCTCGATGGTCCAAAGAAAGGAAGAGTCGATGCTTAAGATTGGAGACAAAGCACCGGATTTCGCACTGCCTTCCGATTCCGGAACAACCGTGAGTTTGGGTGACTTCAAAGGCGGCACTTTGGTTCTCTATTTCTTTCCGAAAGCGGACACGCCCGGGTGAACGATCGAGGCGCACGAGTTCCGTGACGCCAAAAAGCAACTGGAGAAGCTCGGAGCTAAAGTGGCGGGGATGAGCGCCGATACCCCCGAGCAGCTCGCGAAGTTCCGCGACAAATACAGCTTAAATTTTCCTCTTGTGAGTGACACGGCGCATAAGATGCTCGATGCCTACGGGGTCTGGCAGGAAAAGAACCTGTACGGCAAAAAGAGCATGGGCATTGTGCGAACCACCTACCTGATCGATCCTCGCGGCAAGGTGAAAGCCGTCTTCCCGCGCGTCAAGGTTGACGGCCACCTCCAGCAGGTGCTGGCAGCGCTGAAACTGTAGAGAACAACTTATTGCAACATGGGGGCGATCGAAGGGCTTCGCTGGTAGCCGAGCGACGGGTGATGGCAGTAGAAGATTCGGACCTGCCGGTTATCGAGCGAGGGAATCCCGACCGAATCTTCCGCCCAGCCTTGAGATCCCAGCAGGACGCGAAACGGCTGAACCTCCGTTGGATTGCGGCCCAAAAGAAAATGCTGAACCCCCTCGTAGGCGTCTTCCCCAAGAACCACCAGAGTATCGACGTTTGGAAACAGATTAAGTTCGTTCCGCAAGTGCCGCGCACAGTTTTGCATGGCCTTTTCCGGAGTGCGCGGGCCCGTCGCATGGCAGCGAATAGCGTCCGTCAAGATGAATCGCTGCTTGAACGCGGCAAAATCCTTTACCCCCAGCAAATCATACAAGGCGGTCACAAATCGGTTGGGCCTGCCGCTGTTGCGATAGTAAGAATTGTCGGGCCGGCTGGAGGCATGGCGCCCGATCACCGCAACGCGCACAACATTCAGGTCGGGATAATCACGCTTGAGATACTTGGCCATATACTCCCGGGGTGGAAGCAGGATCGTCGAAAACGCGGCACAATCGCGGCACCCTTCCACTTTGTGCATGACAGATTCCGCATCGAGTCCGGGAATCCGGGCGCCCGTATCGGTAACGGCCGGCGCTCGGAAGGCCAAGTGGAGGCGGTCTTCAGGGCTTGACCCTGAGGGTCCGAAAATGGTGTTATCAATCAGCCGCACGGCCCCCACGCGGGCGGCCACCAAAGCCACCGTGCCTGCGGTTACCCGATCGACAGGCTCGAACTGGGCGGGGTTGACAATGGCCACGTAATCAACTTGAACCTGTGGATCGGCGGTCAAGATGAGCCGCATTTCTTTCAGGATTTGGCTGGTGTTGCATTGGCCTGCCTGTGCCAGTTCTTCGGCTCTCCGGAGGCTGAGACTGAGAGTAAGGGCCGATTTCCGTTCGTTGCTGCCGATCAATACATTCCGCGAACTGACGGCCAAGCCGTCCTTGTCTCGTACAATCGGACAGAAGACCAGACGGATATTCAGGTTTAGATCCTCGGCCAGCCGGCGGATGACGATGGCCTGCTGGAAATCTTTCTGCCCGAAATAGGCCATGTCGGGAGACAAGATATTGAGAAGCTTGACGACAACGGTCGCGACTCCCCGGAAATGTCCTGGGCGCGATGCTCCCTCGTAAAGCCTGGCCAGCGGACCGGGTTCGATGAAGGTCTGGAATCCCTCGGAGTACATCTCGTCGTCGGCGGGAGCGAATGCGAAGTCAATGTTGTGGGCGCCGAGAAGATCGAGGTCGCGATCAAGTTCGCGCGGATAGCGATGGTAGTCTTCGTTGGGCCCGAATTGCGTGGGATTCACAAAAATCGAAACCGCCACCACATCGCACTGGCGCTTGGCCTGGAGCACCAGGCTCAGGTGGCCACTGTGGAGAGCCCCCATGGTGGGAACCAACCCCAGAGACTTGCCCCGGGCGCGGGTTTCACGCGCCAGGGACTTCATTTCGTTGATGGAGGTGATCAGGCGCATAGATCTTCCCGATACATCAGGCCGTGATGAGAAGGTGATGCCTTCGCCGCGGTTGTCTCGATTTCGTGCCGTGCAAAGAGATTGTGGTTGTTACCGTCCGCGGCAGAAATATTATATTCAAGACCGCGTCTTGGGTGAAACCTCCTTTTCAAACTGATCGAGGAGGGTCGATGACCAGTGGTAGGACTCGGAGTCGCCGGGGTAATGCCCTTCGAGAACATCGTCTTTGAAGCGCGTCAGCGCATCGTGCAGAGTTTGTCGGAGGTTTGCGTAGGGCCGCACAAACTTGGCCGGCCGCTCGAAAGTGAGACCGACAAGGTCGTGGAAAACCAATACTTGGCCGTCACAATCGGGCCCCGCACCAATGCCAATCGTCGGAATACGCAAGCGGCGGGTTAAAATACCTGCCAGTTCACGCGGAATGGCTTCTAACACGATGGCGAAAACGCCGGCATCTTCCAGGGCCTGAGCGTCCGCCAGGAGTCCATTCGCCGATTCCAGGCTCCGGCCTTGGACCGAATAGCCTCCCATGCGGTGGATGGACTGCGGCGTAAGTCCGATATGGCCCATAACGGGAATTTCCGCACCCACCAGGCGGCGGACGAGGCGGGCGCGTGACTTGCCGCCCTCAATCTTGATGGCTTCAGCGCCACCCTGCTTGACGAAGCACAAGCTCGTTTCGAGTGCTTCTTTCTCGCCTACATGGTAAGAACCGTATGGAAGGTCGGCAACCAGCAGCGCTCGTTCGACTCCTCGCCGAACGGCGCGCAGATGGTGAAGCATTTCTTCAGGGGTGAGGGGGACGGTAGAATTGTAACCCAGCACCACCTGGGCCAGAGAATCCCCCACCAGAAGAATGTCGATTCCTGCCTCATCGACCAGGCGTGCCGTCGGGTAATCGTAGGCGGTGAGCGATGTAATCTTTTCCCCGCGGAGTTTCCGCTCGAGGATTGCGGGAACGGTAATTTTGCTCACGGCCGGTGACTTTGGGTCCATGGCAATACCTCCTCATCGTACTTTAAAGATAAAACTCGGTTTGTGTCTTCCTGCTCAAAAGCAAAACCCTCTCTGTCTCAGCTCGGTTTTGAAGGGCGCTTCGAAAGCTTGTGCCGGCGGCCTTTGGAGGGCCTCCACTCGTCTGGACAGAAAGGGTCGAATGTTTTCTCCAGGAGCGGCATACTTTGCGAACCCAAACCTCAAGTTTCCGCCACTGTTTGCGACCGTCTCAGTCCGCGGGGGCGGATCCGAGCGGCAAAAAGTACTGAGTCCCCTGGACCGGCTGACTCAATCGCCTCAGCAGTTGCTTCAAATCTTCATTCCGGTCGACAAAGTCGATCTCGGACGTTTCAATCACCAAAAGGTTGCTCGAGTGATAATGGAAGAAGAAGTGCTCGTACGCGTTGACGACCGCCTTGAGATATTCCTCTGAAATGCGGTTTTCGAAGGGTACATTCTTCTTCTCAATCCGCTTCTTGAGCATCTCCGGCTTCGCTTGCAAGTATATCACCAAGTCGGGAATGGGGACCTGTTCGGCAAAGAGGTCGTAGTACTGTTCGTAGAGCCGCAATTCGGCGTCGTTCAGGTTCAGGTAGGCGAAAAGCTTGTCTTTTTCGAAGATGTAATCGCTTACCACAACGCGGTTTGCCGAAGCGGAAAGGTCAAGCGCGCGAAGCTGCTTGAAGCGCTCCAACAAAAAGTACAACTGGCTTGTGAAGGCGGCGCCGGGCTTTTCGCCGTAAAAGCTTCGCAGAAAGGGGTTGTCGTCCACGTCGCGCAAGCGCTCGGCACCCAGACGGTCGGCGAGGAGGTCCGCAAGGGTGGTCTTGCCGACTCGAATCGGTCCTTCAACCGCTATGAACCGGGGTGTTTCATACACTGCAGGGTTGGACACGGAAAATTCCTTGCTTGATATCACTCCCTGAAAACGATGGTTGCCCTATCAGCCGCTTGCTGTGCGCTCCGGTTATCCCTTGCCGACCGCTTGGCTCTCCGCGTCGATGCGAATAACCTGGCTGCGGTCGGGCGCTTCATTGAGCATTTCCAGCACGGTGCGCTGCGTTACGGGATGCCGCAGGTTTTGGGCGAGTTCTCCGAGCGGCGCCAGAACGAACCTCCGATGACTTAAGCCCTCATGGGGAATGTTCAAGGCTCCCGACTGCACGACCACATTTTCGTAGAGCAGGATATCAATGTCAATCGTTCGCGGACCTTTGTCAATCACCCTGCGCCGGCCGATCTCCCGTTCGACTCTTTGCAGGGTCCTCAAAAGTTGGAGCGGCATCAGGTCCGTTGCAACCTCCGCCACACAGTTCACAAACCAGGGTTGCTGGCGGAACTCCACCGGTTCCGTGCGGTAGAAAGCGGAAACGCGGCGAACTTCAATCCCCGCACCCGGAAGCGCCGCGAGCGCTTTCTTGATGTTTTCAACCGGGAAACCGAGGTTCGAGCCGAAGGAAAGATAAACTTGCTTCATGTTCCGGCGTTCAGCCTGAGGGCGTGTCATGATCCGAACAGCGTTTGTGGGCCGCCCCCAGTCATGGATATTTTCAGATGCTTATAGGCTGGCTCGTTGGCGGTGCGCCCACTCTTGGTCCTGCTGATGAACCCCTGCTGGAGCAAGTAGGGCTCGACCATATCGACCAGAGTGTCCACCTCCTCATTGAGGGTGGCGGAGATGGCTTCAACCCCCACCGGGCCGCCCTTGTAAAGACGGATGATCGTCGAAAGAAAATTGCGGTCAAGCTCGTCGAGGCCCTGCTCGTCCACGCCTTCGAGCTTCAAGGCCTGGTGTGCGATTTCATCGGTAATCTTTCCATCTGCTTTGACGTCGGCAAAGTCCCGCACGCGCCGCAGCAGGCGGTTGGCGATGCGGGGAGTCCCACGGGCGCGCCGCGCGATTTCGGAAGCCCCCTTGTCATCGATTGGGACGCCCAGAATCCGGCCCGAGCGCGAAATGATCTGCTTCAGGTCGTCAACGGAATAAAACTCCAGGTGAAAGAACAGGCCGAAGCGGTTCCGCAAAGGCGCGGAGAGGCTGCCCGCGCGGGTGGTCGCTCCTACCAGCGTGAATTTCTTCAGGGGCACATTGATGGTTTTGGCGAACAT
>Ga0307372_10010850_pt1 | contig 12260 bp, 13 predicted proteins | sample OX1MG_FD_202533 | JGI IMG/M metagenome (GOLD analysis project Ga0307372, IMG submission 202533) | Soil microbial communities from Risofladan, Vaasa, Finland - OX-1 | ecosystem: Environmental > Terrestrial > Soil > Coastal area > Acid sulfate soil | place: Finland: Risofladan, Vaasa | collected...
GAGAACGCTTTGGTTCTCAACAGGTTCTCACGGCGTTGTATCGGGGAAAGTTCGAACCGATCATCTTGGTTCTGACCTGCACTTTCAGAGTCGGGCTGCCGGGATTTGAACCCGGGACCTCTTGACCCCCAGTCAAGCGCGCTAACCAAGCTGCGCCACAGCCCGTACGACCGGCATCGTAGCCGCGCCGGGCGCCCCTCCTCCCCCGTCGCTCAGCCGTGCCAGGCGTGTCCGGCGAGCCAGAACACGAGCCACACGAGCCGGTACACGAGGTAGAGGGCCGTCGCGACGAGCAGCACCTTGAAGTGCCACGGCGCCGACGGCGCCGCGTCCTCGTCGTCCACGGCGGCGGAGTCCGGACCGGGGTCCGGCGTCTCGCGTGCGGCCGTCACGACGACTTCCCTCTCAGGCGCACGCGGAGCTTCAGCGGAGTCGGTCCGAGCCCGAACCGGTCCCGCAGGTAGTGCTCCAGGTAGCGGAGGTAGCTCGCGTGGATCCGCGCGCTCGCGAACAGCGTGATCGTCGGCGGGTCGATCGCGCCCTGCACCGCGTAGAGCACACGACCCGTCGGGGACGGGTGCGCGGACTGCGCCGCCTTCAGCGCGTCGTTCAGCTGGCCGGTCGGGATCCGCTCGTGGTACGCGTCGATCGCCGTGCGCAGCGTCGGGACGAGACGGTGGACTCCCGACCCGCTCGCGGCCGAGACCCGGAGCACCGGTGCGTAGCTGAGGAACGACAGCCGGTCCTCGACCTCGGCCGCGACGGCGAGCCGGCGCTCGGTGTCGCACAGGTCCCACTTGTTCAACACGATCACGATCGGGCTGCCCGCGGCGTCGACGCGCTCGGCGAGTCGTTGCTCCTGGTGCGTGACGCCCTCGACCGCGTCGACGACGAGCAGCGCCACGTCAGCACGGTCGATCGCCGCGAGCGAGCGCACGAGCGAGTAGTACTCGCTCCCGGACCCGATGCGCGACTTGCGCCGGAGTCCGGCCGTGTCGATGAAGCGCACCGGACCCTCGTCGGTCTCGACGAGAGTGTCGATCGCGTCGCGCGTCGTCCCCGCCACGTCGTGCACCACGCTGCGCTCATCCCCGACGAGGCGATTGAACAGCGTCGACTTCCCCACGTTGGGCCGCCCGACGATCGCGACTGCGGCGATCTCGGGCCGCCCGGCGGAACCCGGGACGTTGCGCCCGCTGCCGTCGCCCCGAGCCGTCGCCGGCACGCCGGAGACGCCGTCGGGTGCCGCGACCTGTTCCGGGAGCCGGTCGACGACGCGGTCGAGCAGGTCGCCCACCCCGCGCCCGTGGATCGCGCTCACGAGCACCGGCTCGCCGAGCCCGAGCCGGAAGAGGTCCCACGCCTCGGACTCCTGGCGGTCCGAGTCCACCTTGTTCGCGACGACGAGGACCCGGTCCGCAACGCGCCGCAGCCGCGCCGCGACGATCTCGTCCTCGCCGGTCGGACCCGTCGTCGAGTCGAGAACGAAGAGCACGACGTCCGCGTCCTTCACCGCGCGAAGCGCCTGCTGTGTGACCTTCGCGTCGAGCATGTCCCCCTGCTCGACGACCCCGCCCGTGTCGACCACGACGAACGATCGTCCGCGCCAGTCCGCGGTGAGCTCGAGCCGGTCCCGGGTGACGCCGGGGTGCTCCTCGACGATCGCGACGCGACGCCCCACGATGCGGTTCACGAGCGTCGACTTGCCGACGTTCGGGCGCCCTGCGACGACGACGACGGGAAGACGCGCACCAGCCGCCGGACCGCCGCCGACCGCGTCCGACCCTGCGACGCCCGCGACGGCGGCGCCCGCGACCATCGGGCCCGCCACTCCCGAACCCTCGGTGGCGGCCGCGAGATCCACCACGTCGGGGCGAGTGCCGACGGGACGCGGCGCCGGGGCCGGCGTCACCGCGCGCCCCCGACCGGCTCGAGCCGTCGTGCCCCGATCGCGCGGCGCAGGGCCGCCCCGTCGGTCTCGACGATCTCGACGTCCACGGGCAGGTCCGTCGGCGTAAGCCCGTCGAGGAAGCGCCCGTCGTTCAGGCAGACGTCCGGGAGCAGGTAGCGACGACCCGGATCGGCGCCCGACAGGGCCGAGACGAGGTCCGTTCCGGTGAGCAGGCCGGCGACTGCGGTCGTGCCACCGAAGTAGTCGTTCCGTACCGCCAGGATCTCGACGTCGTCGCGTCCCGCTCCCGCGAGCAGGGGGCGGAGCACCTCGCCACCGTACTCCCCGGTCACGACCGTGACCGGGCGGGTACCGCGGGGTGTCCGCGCCCGGAGCGCGACGGGGGTCGCACGCGTCGCCCGGTACCCCTCGGCCGGCGCGCCGTCGACGCTCTGGAAGAAGCCCCCGTGCCCCGTCGGCGCGACCGCGCGTCCTGACTCGAACGCCCGGGCGAACGCCGCGACCATCCCGATCCCGTTCTCGTGCTGCGGGAATCCGTCGTAGCTCGCAGCTGCCGGCACGTCGCGCCCTGCGAGCAGGTAGTACTCGTCCGACGCGTGGACGAGCGGCCTGCCGAGGGCGCGACGGAAACGGTCCTGCCACTCTTCCACCGCGTCGAGCACCGCTCCGGCTTCCTCATGGGTGTGCGGGCGCATCGCTGGCTCGTTGGAGAACTTGCTCACGCCGAGCGGGACCGCCGCCGCGGTCGCCAGCTCCGGGAACCGCTCGAGTATCCCCGCGAGCGTGTCGTGGAGGACCGCGCCGTCGTTCACGCCGGGGCAGACGACGATCTGGCCGTGCACCTCGATCCCGTGGTCGAGGAGTGCGCGCAGCCAGCGCAGGCTCGTTGCGCCGCGGCTGTTGCGGAGCATGCGCGCCCGGACGTCCGGGTCCGTCGCGTGGATCGAGACGTTGAGCGGCGAGAGGCGCTCCGTGACGACCCGCTCGAGGTCGAGCTCGGTGAAGCGCGTGAGCGTCGTGAAGTTCCCATAGAGGAACGACAGGCGGTAGTCGTCGTCCTTCACGTAGAGGCTCCGGCGCATCCCCTTCGGGAGCTGGTAGATGAAGCAGAACTCGCAGTGGTTGTCGCACGTGCGGATGCGGTCGAAGACCGCCGACGAGACCTCGATGCCGAGCGGCTCGCCGGCGTGCTTCGCCGCGTGCAGCTCGAGGACGAGCCCGCCGCGGGCGACCTCCAGCTCGACGACCGCCTCGTCGGCGAGGAACTGGTACTCGATGACGTCCCGGGGCACCGCGCCGTTCATCGATCGGATCTCGTCGCCCACGAGCACGCCGGCCCTCGCCGCCGCGGACGCGGGCGCGACGACGACGACCTGCGGAAACGGCACGTCCCCATGCTACCGCTACTACCCTGTCAGCCGTGAAGGTCGACCGTGTCCTGCTCGCGGAGCCGCGCGGCTTCTGCGCCGGCGTCGAGATGGCGATCAAGGCGCTCGCGTGGATGGTCCGGGTGTTCGAGCCCCCCGTCTACTGCTACCACGAGATCGTCCACAACCGACTCGTCGTCGAGGCCTTCGCGACCCAGGGCGTCGTGTTCGTCGACGACGTCGCCGACGTGCCGGCCGGCGCGCCCCTCATGCTGTCCGCGCACGGCTCGGCCCCCGAGGTCGAGTCGGCGGCTGCGACACACGGCCGCACGGTCGTGAACGCGGTGTGCCCGCTCGTCACGAAGGTCCACCACGAGATGAAGGTGCGGGCGCGAAAGGGCTACACGGTCGTCTACGTCGGCCACGCCGGGCACGAGGAGGCGATCGGGACGATGGCGGTCGCTCCGTCCGCGGTGCGCCTCGTCGAGAGCGAGGCCGACGTCGACGCGCTCGCCGACCCCGGCACGCCCGTCGCCCTCCTCGCGCAGACCACGCTGCCGCACGACGAGTGGTCGGGCATCGCGGAGCGCGCCCGAGCGCGCTTCCCGGACCTCTGGATGCCCGGTCGCTCCGACCTCTGCTACGCGACGACGAACCGTCAGGGCGCACTGCGCGCGATCGCCGGCCGGTGCGACGCGGTCGTCGTCATCGGCTCGGCGAACTCGTCGAACACGGTCTCGCTGACCCACGTCGCCGCCGCGACGGGATGCCGCCGGGTGATGCGCGTGAACTCAGCCGACGAGCTGCCGGACGACCTCGAAGGGACGGTCGGCGTCACCGCCGGCGCGTCGGCGCCGGAGTGGCTCGTCGAAGAGGTCGTCGCGCGGCTCGCACCCGGGCACGGCGTCGAGGTCGTGAGCACGGTCGAGGAAGAGGAGTACTTCCCGCCGCCGCCGGAGCTGCGCGACCTGCTGCGTGCCGTCGCGTCGGCCGCCGCGGTCGCCGTCGGGGTCCCCGCAGACGGTCCGGCGCCGTCCGCCGACGACCGGCACGTCCCGGCCGCGCGCATGCTCGCGCACCCGGCGTGAACGCCCGCGAAGTCGCCCGCCGGCGAGCGCTCGACGCGCTCGTCGACGACGTCGCGCTCTCCGGGCTCGTCGCGCTCGAAGGGGTGCCGCAGCTCGCGCCCGTCGCCGTCGTGATCGCCTCGTACAAGGAACGGGACAACATCGGCGCCGTCGTCACCTCGATCCCGAAGCGCATCTGCGACCTCGACGTCTCGATCGTCGTCGTGGTCGACGGCGAGGACGACGGGACCGCCGCGATCGTGCGGGAAGCGGGCCACCTCGCGATCGTCGCGCCCGTGAACCGCGGCCAGGGCGCCGCGCTCCGCCTCGGCTACCGCGCCGCGCGGGACTTCGGCGCGACGTACATCGTCACGGCGGACGCGGACGGCCAGACGGACCCGGACGACCTCGCGGTCGTGCTCGAGCCCGTCGTCAACGGCGAGGCGGACTTCGTGAACGGTTCACGCCGTCTCGGCACGACCCACTCCACGGGCACCGTGCGCAACACCGGAGTGCTCCTGTTCGGCATGCTGATCACGGCGCTCACGGGGACCCGAGTCACCGACACCGCGAACCCGATCCGCGCGATGCGAGCGGAGCTCACCGCCCACCTCGTGCTCGAGGAGCCCCAGTACCAGGCGTCCGAGCTGCTCATCGGGGCGATCATGAGCGGCGCACGCTACGCCGAGCGCCCGGTCACAATGCACGCCCGCGCGTCGGGCCGGTCCAAGAAGGGCGGCAACCTCTCCTACGGCTACCGGTACGGCCGGGTCTTCCTCGGGACCTGGTGGCGCGAGCGCGCCCGGCGCGGCCGCTGACGCAGGCCGGGACCGCCTGCCAGCCGGCGGCTCCCGGGCGCCCCGACGACCGGTCGAGCGACCTCGCCGCGGGGTCTGCCGGCGCGGCCGGCGCCGTGGGTCGCGATCAGCCGGCGGTCGCCGAGAAGTCCTCCCACGTCGCGGCGATCCCGTCGCGCACCGTGTACGCGGGCCGCCAGCCGGACGCCGCCGCCTTCGAGATATCGACGATCACCGCGGGCATCTCGCCCGGTTTGCCCGGCACGTGCTCCTTGCCGATCGCGACACCGGTCACGTCGCACGCGAGCCGGTGGAGGTCGTTCATCGAAACGGACTCGCCCGCCCCGATCGTCAGCACGTCCGCGCCGCCGAGCGAGAGTCCGTGCTCGATCGCGGCCGCCGCGTCGGTCACGTAGACGTAGTCCCTGAGCTGTTCGCCGTCGCCGAAGACCTGGATGCCGCCAGACGTGAGCGCCGCGCGCATCAGGCGCGCGATCACGCTGTCCTTCGTCTGCATGCCGGCCCCGTAGACGTTCGTGAACCGCAGCGCCACGCACGTCATCGCGTAGGACGACGAGTACGCGCTGAGGAGCATCTCGGCCGCCGCCTTCGTCGCGCCGTACGGCGTCAGAGGGTGGAGCACGAGCGACTCGTCGATCGTCGCCCTGCCGACATCGCCCGCGACCGCGTTCGTCGACGCGAGGACGAAACGCGGCACGCTCAGCTGGCGGCACTGCTCGAGCAGGTACTCGGTCGCGACGACGTTCGTGTGGAACACCGCGTCGGGCTCGTTCACGGACTGGAGCACCGACGTGATCGCGGCCAGGTGGACGACGCCGTCGAGCCCGGCGACGACCGCGGCCTCGGCGACCGACCGGTTGCGCAGGTCCCCGACGACACACGGCACGCTCGCGTCCGGGAACGGCTTCAGGTCGACGACGGACACCTCGTCGCCGCGCTCGCGCAGCCGCGAGACGACGTGCCGACCGATGAAGCCCGAACCACCCGTCACAAGAATGCGCAATGCACCGATCCTCTCGTCCGTTGCTTCACGTCGACGTCCCGACCCCCGGGTCCGCCCCACGGCCGACCGGGACACCGGGGTCACCCGACTCGGCCGCGTCGAACGCCGCCTGGATAGCCTGCCGCAGCCGCTCGCTGAACGCGTGCGTCGCCGAGCGCGAGATGCGCGCGCGCCCCTCGCCGCGTGCGGGCGGCGCGTCCGGGACGACCGGCGCACCGACGACGATCCGCACCCGCACCGGCCGAGGGAACTTCGCGCCGCGTGGCATCGAGCGCTCGAGGCCGCCGATGCCGACGGGCACGACCGGCACGCCCGCACGAAGTGCGAGGTACGCGGCGCCCTCGCGCAGTTCCCCCACGACCGGACCGGATCCCCTCGTGCCCTCGGGGAACACGACGAGCGGCTCGCCCGCGGCGAGGACCTCGAGCGAGCGGTTCAGCGCCTCGCGGTCGGCCGCGCCCCGGTGCACCGGGAACGTGCCGAGCAGCTCGAGGAGGCGGCCCACCGCCTTCACCTTCCAGACCTCGCCCTTCACGAGGTACCGGAGCCGGCGCCTCGTGACCCGGGCCACGACCAGCCAGTCGACGTTCGACCGGTGGACCGGGGCGAGGACGTACGGTCCCGCCGCCGGCAGGTGCTCCGCGCCGAGAACGCGCCCCGGATACCAGACACGGCTGGCACCGACCGCGATGAACCGGCACGCCGCGTAGAACCTGAGCTCGGCCGCCGTGATCGGTCGTGGGCCGCCAGGCACCCCGGGAGCCGCGTCGCCGTCGTGTGCGCCGGTCAAAGCAACCCCCACAGCTCGTCGACGATGTCGTCGATGCTCCGGCCGGTCGAGTCGACGACGACCGCGCCGTTCGCGACGACGAGCGGGGACACCGAGCGGCCGGTGTCGAAGGCGTCGCGCCGGCCGATCGCCTCGAGGACCTCCCCGACGTCCGCGCCCTGCGTCCCGGCAGGGCGCGCCGCCGCCGCCTTGCAGTCGGTCGCGCGACGTCGCGCCCGCTCGGCAGGGTCCGCCGTGAGGTACACCTTCAGGTCGGCGCCCGGGAGCACGACGCTCGCGATGTCGCGCCCCTCGACGACGCCCGCGCCGCGCTCGGCGACCCAGGCCCGCTGGCGAGCGACGAGCTCCTCACGCACGAGCGGGTGCGCGGCGACGACCGACACGACCGCATCGACGTCCTCGCCCCGGATCGCTGCGCTCACGTCCTCGTCGTCGAGCACCACGCGGTCGCCGACCTGGAGGCGCATGCTCCGGGCGAGCGCCGCGAGGCGCGCCTCGTCGTCGGCGGGAATCGACCTCCGGAGCGCTGCGAGGGCGACGGCACGGTACATCGCCCCGGTGTCGAGGCGCTCGACGCCGAGTCGCTCGGCGAGCACTCGGGCGACGGTCGACTTCCCCGCGCCGCCCGGACCGTCGATCGCGACGACCGTCACCGCAGCCCGTTCAGCGTCTCGAGAAAGCCCGGCCAGCTCGTCGCGACCGACTCGAACCCGTCGATCGTGACCGGCGCGTCCCCGCCGGCTGCGAGCGTCGCGACGGCGAGCGCCATCGCAACCCGGTGGTCGCCGTGCGAGCTCAGCGTGCCGGCCGGTTCGGGCCGCCCACCGTGGACGACCATACCGTCCTCCGTCGGCTCCACGTCGACGCCGATGCGCCTGAGCTCGGTCGTCGTCGTCTCGATGCGGTCGCTCTCCTTCACGCGGAGCTCGGCCGCGTCCGCGAACACGGTCGTGCCCTCGGCGAACGCGGCAGCCACCGCGAGCACGGGGATCTCGTCGATGCAGTCCGGCACCTCGACGCCGCGCACCTCGGTCGCGACGAGCGGGCTGTGCCTCGCGACGACGTCGGCGGTCGTCGCGTCGCGTCGCACGAGTGTCACGTCGCCGCCCATCCGCTCGAGGACCGCGAGGAAGCCGGCGCGCCCCGGGCCGACGTACACGTTCTCGATCACGATCTCGCTCCCCGGAACGAGCAGCGCGGCCACGACGAGGAACGCCGCCTGCGACGGATCGCCCGGGACGTCGATCGCAAAGGGGGCGAGGGGTCCGGGCGCGAGGCGCACCACGTAGCTGCCGTCCTCGTGCTGGACGCTCGGCTCGCGACCGGCCAGCGCGAGCAGCTCTTCGGTGTGGCGGCGAGTCGCGACGCGCTCGCGCACGACGGTGTCGCCCACGGCGCGCAGTCCCGCGAGGAGCACCGCGGCCTTGACCTGGGCGCTCGGCACCGGTGGGGTGTAGTCGATCCCGCGCAGGTCGCCGCCCCGGATCGCGAGCGGCGCGTACCGGCCCTGCGAGCGCCCGTCGATGTGCGCGCCCATCTCGCGAAGCGGCTCGGCGATGCGGTCCATGGGTCGCCGGTGGATCGACTCGTCGCCGACGAGCACCGTGAGGAACGCCTGTGCGGCCGCGACACCGGACAGCAGCCGGATCGCGGTCCCGGAGTTCCCGACGTCGAGCGGCCGCTCGGGCTCGAGCAGCTCGAGGGAACGACCCGTGACGAGCACCGGGCCCGAGAGGTCCGCGCCGCGCGTCGCCGCTCCGGATCGCGCCCCCGCGGCCCGGCCCCCGGCGGTGGCTCGCCGAGCCGCGCCTGCACCTGCACCCGCGCGCTCGACGGCGACGCCGCACGCGACGAGCGCCGCGGCGGTCCGCCGGACGTCGTCGCCGGTCGACAGGCCCGCGATCTCGGAGCGCCCCGACGCGAGCCCGGCGAAAATCAGCGCGCGATGCGAGATCGACTTGTCCCCGGGCACCCTCGCGGTGCCGTGCAGCGGGCCCCGCGCCCGCACGGTCGCTGTCGTGCGCGTGCCGGCGGTCACCCGAGCCTCCAGAACGACGGCCGGTACCCACGCTCGACGAGCGCCGATCGCACGACGTCCGCCGCGTCGGCATCGATGACGAGCACGAGCACGCCACGCTCGCCCTCGGCTGAGTGCGCGATCTCGAGGTCGCGGATGTTCGCGCCAAGCGCACCGAGGACGGTCGTGACCTCGGCGAGCACGCCGGGGCGGTCCGGCACCGGTAGCCGGCACTCGACGACGGACTCCGGTCGCGGGACACGCGGCGGGAGGTTGCGCCGCGCGACCCCTGCTCGCTCGAGCAGCGAGACGAGCGCGCCCCGGTCCTGTTCGACGAGGATCCGGCGCGCCTCGTCGAGGCGGGCGCGCAGGTCGTCGAGCGCGTCGAGCACGGCCGGCGCGTTGTCCCGGAAGATGTCCGGCCAGATCCGTGGGTCCCCGGCCGCGATCCGGGTCATGTCCCGGAAGCCGCCCGCCGCGAGCCGGAGCAGTACCGCGTGCTCGGCCGAGGCGTCCGAGGCGAGCGACATGAGGTTTGCCGCCACGAGATGCGGGAGGTGCGAGACGATCGCGACGAGCGCGTCGTGGCGCGCGGGCTCGAGCTCGACGACGTCCGCCCCGAACGAGCTGACGGCCGTGCGCACGCGCTGGAACGCGCCCGGGTCGGTCGACTTCGTCGGCGTCAGCACCCACGTCGCGCCTGCGAAGAGGTCTGGGTCGGCGCCGTCCGGACCCTCCTGCTCCGATCCGGCCATCGGATGGCCGCCCACGAAGCGGGGGTCGTCGATCGCCGCGACGACCCCGCCCTTCACACCCCCGACGTCGGTGACGACGAGTCCGGCGTCGCCCACGCGTGCCCCGAGCACTCCGCGCGCGACGCCGGCGATCTCCGCGACCGGTGTCGCGACGAACACGAGCGACGCTTCGGGATCGGTCGCCGACCGGTCGACGACGCCGAGCTCGAGCGCGCGCCGGACGCGCGCGTCGTCGAGGTCGCGACCGCTCACGTGCCAGCCGTTCGCCCGGAGCGCGAGCGCGACCGAGCTGCCGATCAATCCGAGTCCAACGACCTCCGCCCGGCCGGCCGCGCCCGATCGGGTCACGGGCGCACCGCCTTGCCGAGCCCGTCACGCAAGCCGGTCGCGCCCTCGAGGTAGACGTTGCGGATCTCCGCACGCGACCGCGTGGTGTAGCAGTGGACGAGGACTCGGATGCACCTCGGCGCCGCCCCCGCGACGGCAGCCTCGACCGCTCCGAGGAGCGCGACCTCGTGGAGGCCGAGCGCCCGGGCCGCGGTCGCCGGGAACGCCGACGTGATGTCCGGCGTCACCGTGAAGATCATGCTCACGATGTCGTCCGGATCGAGCGCGTTGGCCTCGAGGATCTCGCGCACGAGCACCTGGGTGCGTGCGAAGACCTGGTCGGCGGCGTCCCGGTCGACTGTCGTCGCTCCGCGTATCGCCCGTAGCACGGCGTTCATCGGCGGGCAGCCTACAAGGCGTCGGGAGCCGGGTTCCCCGTGCCGCCCGCGGCCGCGGTCAGAGCGCGCACCTCGTCGATCGTGAGCTCCCGCCACGATCCGGGCGCCAGACGGCTGTCGGTGATCGGGCCGATCCTCGTCCGGACCAGCCGGCGCACGGGGTGGCCGACGGCGACGCACATCCGCCGCACCTGCCGGTACCGGCCCTCGTGGATGACGATCCGGAGCAGACCCGGACCGCGGCGCGACACCTTCGCGGGCGCGGTCACGACACCCGGGTCGATCTCGACGCCCTCGCGCAAACGGCGCAGCGCGCTCGGCGACGGGTCGCCCTCGACCTCGGCGAGGTACTCCTTCTCGACCCCGCGGCTCGGATGCGCGAGGAGCTGCGCGAGCGCGCCGTCGTTCGTCAGCACGATGAGCCCCTCGGTCCCGAGGTCGAGACGCCCGACCGGGAAGACCCTCGGCTCGGCCGGCACGAGGTCGACGATCTGCGGACGACCGCCCGGGTCGCTCGCCGTCGTCACGACGCCCGCCGGCTTGTTCAACAGGTAGTGGACCAGCCCGGGCAGCACGCCTACGGCTCTCCCGTCGACCTCGACGACATCGCGCGTCACGTCGACGCGTCGACCGGGCTCGGCGACCTCGCCGTTCACGCGCACCCGACCGGACGCGACCAGGTCGTCACAGACCCGCCGGGACCCGAACCCGACTCGGGCGAGCACCTTCTGGATGCGGTCGCCGTCAGCCGACCGGTCACCGCGGGCAGCGGACGCGCTCACTCCTCCGGGTCGGCTGTCGGGATCGGGCTCGCGCGCAGCACGTGCTCCAGCGCCTCCACCGTCGAGACGTCGGGGACGAACTGGCCGAGCGGCGGAAGATCTGCGGTGCTGTCGAGGCCGAGCCGCTCGAGGAACAGCTGTGTCGTGCCGAACAGGACCGCCTGGCCGGGGCCGGCGTCGCGACCGACGGGTTCCACGTACCCGCGGCTCGCGAGCACGCGGATCACGCCGTCGGCGTTCACGCCGCGGATCGCTGCGATCTGTGCACGGGAGATCGGCTGCTTGTACGCGACGATCGCGAGCGTCTCGAGCGCCGCGGGCGAAAGCCGCTGCGGCGCGTCGTCGAGCACGAACCGCTCGACGTGGCCGCGATATGCCGGGTGGCTCTGGAACCGGTAGCCGCCGGCCACTCGCGCGAGCTCGAAACCGCGCTCCTCCTCCTCGTAGGAGGCGGCGAGCGCGGCGCAGACGAGCTCGACACGCTCGGCCGGGATCTCGAGCAGCTCGGCCAGCAGGCTCGAAGGGACCGGCTCGGTCGCGACGACGAGCACGGCCTCGATCGCCGACGCGTCGCCGCGCAGCTCCGGCGCGAACGGGCTCATCGGTCGCTCCCACCGAGAGCGCCGCGACCGGCTGTCGGGGCGCGAGCTCCGGTGCCCGCCACGGAGCTAGGTCCAGCAGCCGCCCCGGTGCGCGCCGTGGCGCCGGGTGGGGCCGCGGCGCGCGCGTCGGGTCGTCTGGCCCGACGCCGCTCGACCGGGACCTCGGGAGCCTCGTACTCGTCGCTTACGATGTCCGACGCGGCGACCGCGTCGCTCGCGCACCAGACGACCGTGAGGGCCCCGAACGTCTCGAACTGCTCGAGCTCCACGAGCGACTGCTTGTAGAGCTCGAGGAGCGCGAGGAAGCACGCGACGACGTGCGCGCGCGACGCTGCGCCCGTCGTGAGCTCGCGGAACGTCACCGGGCCGCGCGACGGCAGGCTCGCCACGAGCTCCTCGATCGTCGAGTGGACGCTCACCTC
>Ga0307372_10010853_pt1 | contig 12259 bp, 5 predicted proteins | sample OX1MG_FD_202533 | JGI IMG/M metagenome (GOLD analysis project Ga0307372, IMG submission 202533) | Soil microbial communities from Risofladan, Vaasa, Finland - OX-1 | ecosystem: Environmental > Terrestrial > Soil > Coastal area > Acid sulfate soil | place: Finland: Risofladan, Vaasa | collected...
ATGCCGTGCTTTATGCCTTCGGATTCGAGCGGATCGGCGTGCTGGTCAGCGATCTTTACTTCGTCGACCCGAGGCCGAACCCAGGGCAAGAGGGCGCCGAGCACGGCGTTCGGCTGGAGCTGCGGCTGCTCGAGCAGGGCGAGCTGAAGGGCTCGATCTACTCGGCCAGGCCGATCGAGGTGGGTCGGCCGGTCTGGCGAGCGGACCTGCTCGAGGCCGTGGACGGGCCGGCGGGCAGCCTGAACCGCGCGCATCACCATCCGGCGTTCGACGGCTGGGAGCCGGGACGCCGGGTCTTCGACCGGGCGCTGTCCTCCGCACCGGTGGACTGGGTTGGTGACCAGCTCTCCGATCTCGGCGCGCTGCTGGAGCGGGCCGGAGTCGCTCGGGACGACGTGCCCGAGGCGGATGCCCAGAATCTGCGTGGCTGTGTCCCTGAGATCAAGGCAACCGTGCGCAGTCTGCTCGGCCGGATCGTGGCCGGGGAGCTCGCGGCGGCGCCGGCCGGCGACCAGCCGCGGAGCGCGCGAGTCGGCTGGCTGTAGCGCGGCCGAACCTGAACCGGATCAGGACCTGTCCGCGGCGCCGCCTAAGGTAGGGGGCATGCGAACCGCCGATTCCGGGCAGGCGCCGTCGGAGAGTGCGTTGCGCCGTGCGCTGGCGCGAGCCCGCGACGGCAAGCTGCTCGACCGCGCCGAAGCCGTCACGCTGCTGCACGCTCGCGGTGACCAGCTGACCGAACTCCTCGACCACGCCGCCAGGACCAGGGACGCGGGCCTGGCCGCGGCTGGCAGGCCGGGCGTGATCACGTACTCCCGCAAGGTGTTCATCCCGCTGACCCGGCTGTGCCGTGATCGCTGCGGGTACTGCACGTTCGTGACCGTGCCCGGCCGGCTGGACAGCGCGTTCCTGTCCCCGGACGAGGTGCTCGACATCGCCAGGCAGGGGGCGGCGCTCGGCTGCAAGGAGGCGCTGTTCACGCTCGGTGACCGGCCGGAGGCGCGGTGGCGGCAGGCACGGGAATGGCTGGACGCGCACGGCTATGACGACACGCTTTCCTATGTCAGGGCCATGGCGATCTTGGTACTCGAAGAGACCGGGTTGCTGCCGCACCTGAACCCTGGCGTGCTGACCTGGCAGGACTTCGCCAGGCTCAAGCCGGTCGCGCCGTCGATGGGGATGATGCTGGAGACCACGGCGGAGCGGCTGTACACCGAGCCGGGCGGCCCGCATTTCGGCAGCCCGGACAAGGACCCGAAGGTGCGGTTGCGGGTGCTTGAGGACGCGGGCCGGTCGGCGGTGCCGTTCACGACGGGCATCTTGATCGGGATCGGTGAGACGCTGGCCGAGCGGGTCGACTCGATCTTCGCGATCCGGGGCGTGGCCCGGGAGTACGGCGGCGTGCAGGAAGTCATCGTCCAGAACTTCCGCGCCAAGCCGGACACCAAGATGCGCCGGGTCGCCGATGCCGGGCTGGACGACCTGGCGGCGACAATCGCCGTGACGAGGCTCGTGCTCGGGCCGTCGATGCGGATCCAGGCGCCGCCGAACCTGATCGGCGACGAATACCAGCTCATCCTGGACGCCGGGATCGACGACTGGGGCGGGGTGTCGCCGCTGACCCCGGACCACGTCAACCCTGAGCGGCCCTGGCCGCAGATCGAGGTGCTCGCCGAGCACACGGCGGCGGCCGGACTCGAGTTGCGCGAGCGGCTGACGATCTACCCCGGCTACATCACCGAGCCGTGGCTGGACCCGCGTCTGGCGGCGCACGTCGCGGCGCTGGCCGATCCGGCGACCGGGCTGGCGGCCGAGGGTGCGATGCCTTCCGGGATGCCGTGGCAGGAGCCTGACGGCGGCTGGGGTGAGTCCGCGGGCCGGACGGACCTGCACGTCACGATCGACACGCAGGGCCGGACCACCGACCGGCGGACCGACTTCGAGGACGTCTACGGCGACTGGGACGAGATCGCCGGCCGGATCGACCCAGCGGCCCGCTCCGTGCACGAGTCCGGCAACGCATCGCGGCGGGCACAGTCCGCGCCTGAGCGGCTGCGGCCCGAGGTCAGCGCCGCGCTGCGCCGCGCCGAGCGCGACCCCGCTGGCCTCACCGACGCCCAGGCACTCGCGCTGCTCGACGCCGACGGACCCGAACTCGACGCCCTCGCCGGTCTCGCCGACGCGATCAGGCGCGACGTCAACGGGGACGACGTCACCTACGTCGTCAACAGGAACATCAACTTCACCAACGTCTGCTACGCCGGCTGCCGGTTCTGCGCGTTCGCGCAGCGCCGGACCGACGCCGACGCCTACACGCTCTCGCTCGGGCAGATCGGTGACCGGGCGCAGGAGGCGTGGGCCGCCGGGGCGACCGAGGTGTGCCTGCAAGGCGGCATTCATCCGGACCTGCCGGGGACGGCATACTTCGACATCGCCGCGGAAGTCAAGCGCCGCTGCCCGGACATGCACATCCACGCGTTCTCCCCGATGGAGGTGATGAACGGGTCGGCCCGTACCGGCCTGCCGGTCCGGGAATGGCTGCGACGGGCACGGGACGCCGGTCTCGGCTCGCTTCCCGGGACTGCGGCCGAAATACTCGACGACGACGTGCGCTGGGTGCTCACCAAGGGCAAACTCCCGACGTCGGCGTGGATCGAGGTGATCACGACCGCGCACGAACTCGGCATCCCGACGACGGCGACGATGATGTACGGCCACGTGGACACGCCGGCGCACTGGGTCGGGCACCTGCGGGTGATCCGGTCGATCGCCGAGCAGACCGGCGGGTTCACTGAGTTCGTGCTGCTCCCGTTCGTGCACGCGAGTTCGCCGATCTACCTTGCCGGACTCGCCCGGCCAGGTCCGACCCGGCGCGAGAACCGCGCCGTGCACGCGTTGTCGCGGTTGCTGCTGCACGGTGCGATCGGCTCGATCCAGTGTTCCTGGGTGAAGCTCGGGGATGAGCTGTGCCGCGACGTTCTGGCGGGCGGGGTCAACGATCTCGGCGGGACGCTGATGGAGGAGACGATCAGCCGGATGGCTGGGTCGGAGAATGGCTCGTTCAAGACGATCAGCGAGCTAGCCGATATGGTGGCGCCAGTAGACCGTCGGCTTCGCCAGCGGACGACGACCTATGGGCAGCCATCGGCCGAACGGCTCGCAGCCGCCGGGGCCAGCGACGGGGTGTGCTCTTCGGTCCGGGGTTACCCGCAGCGTCCGCTGCCCGTGATCTCGTCGCCGAGTGCTGGGTCATAAGCGAGGCAGGCCATGTGAACGGGGTGGGTCTCGCTCTGGCGCGGGCCGTCCGATCCGCCCCCGGCTCGTGTTCTGAGGAGGACTCAGGTGTCGATCGCGACTCGCAAGGTCAAGCTGACCGGTTGGGGGATGACCGAGCCCACCGTCGCGCAGGTGGCTGAGCCAAGATCGGCGCAGGAGATCGCGGCGCTGGTCAAGTCCGTGACCATTGCCGGGGTGATCGCGCGGGGACTGGGGCGGAGCTACAACAACGCGGCCCAGAACGAGGGCGGGCTGGTGGTGACGACGGCAGGCATGCGCGAGGTGCTGTCGTTCGACCCGGCGACCGGGGTAGTGGTCTGCGAGGCGGGAGTCAGCCTGGAGCAGCTGATGGTCACCTGCTTGCCTGCTGGCTGGTTCGTGCCGGTGTCGCCAGGAACCAGGAAAGTGACCGTCGGCGGGGCGATCGCAGCCGACGTGCATGGCAAGAACCACCACTCGGCGGGGAGCTTCGCCCGGCACGTGCTCTCGTTCGACCTGCTGACGGCCGACGGCGATGTGCGCACCGTGACGCCCGAGGCCGACCAGGACCTGTTCTGGGGAACGGCCGGGGGCATGGGCCTGACCGGGATCATCTTGCGCGCGACGCTCCGGCTGAAGAAGGTCGAGACGTCCAGGCTGATCGTCGACACGGTTCGGACCGCCGACATCGACGAGACGATGGCGTATCTGTCCGCGACCGACAAGGACTATGACTACACGGTTGCCTGGACCGACTGCCTGGCTACCGGCGGTAACCTCGGCCGCTCGGTGATCACTAGCGGTGACTTCGCGGTCATGGGGGAGATCCGCTACCGTAACCGGGCCAGGCCGCTGGACTTCAAGCCGTCGGCGCTGATCGGGGCGCCGCCCGTGTTCCCCTCCGGGTTGCTGAATAAGCACACGGTGGCGATGCTGAACGAGGCGTGGTTCCGTAAGGCGCCGCGACGCCGGACCGGGGAGATCCAGAGCATCGGCCAGTTCTTCCACCCGCTGGACGGGATCAGGAACTGGAACCGGGTCTACGGGCCGGCGGGCTTCCGGCAGTACCAGTACGTCGTGCCGTTCGGCGCGCAGGATGTGGTGATCCGCTCGCTGGAGCGGATCAGCGCACTTCGCGCGCCGTCGTTCGTGACCGTGCTCAAGCGTTTCGGCGAGAGCGACCCTGGCATGCTGTCCTTCCCCGCACCGGGCTGGACGCTGGCACTGGATTTCCCGGCTCGGACGCCGTGGCTCGGCCAGTTGCTTGGTGAGCTTGACGACATGGTGCTTGAGGCCGGCGGCCGGCTCTACCTGGCCAAGGACTCGCGGATTCCGGCTGAGCTGATGCCCAGGATGTATCCGCGGTTCGAGGACTTCAGGCAGTTGCGCGAGCAAGTGGACCCGGCCGGAGTCTTTACCTCAGACCTATCCCGCCGCCTCGGCATCTGACCGCGCGACAGGCCTGGCGGGTTCAGCGGGTGACGGTGAAGTCGGCTGCGTCACGGTGCGGGCGCGGTGCGGCCGGTGCGGCCGGGTGACCGACGCCGATAGCGCCCATCGGCTCCCAGCCAGCGGGCAGGTCGAGTGCCGCGGCCGCCACCGGACCGCAGAACAGCGTGCTCGACACCCAGCACGAGCCGAGTCCTTCGACTGCCAGCGCGACGAGCAGATTCTGCACGCCTGCGCCCATCGACACCAGGAACATGGCCCGCTCCGCGGCGTTGCGGCGCTGGTCTGGGTATTCGTGGGCGGCCTTCGCCAGCAGGCAGGGAACTATGATCAGCGGTGCGCGGCGCAAGGGCTCGCCGCGCCGGGTCCGCCGCACGATCTGTTCCTCGGTGAAGCCATCGCCGCGAAGGTCGCTGACCCAGGCGGTCAGCATGTCGTCGAGCAGCCGGGTGCGAGCCTGCGCCGACTCCAGCACGGCGAACCGCCAGGGCTGACTGTGATGCGGCGCCGGCGCGGTAACCGCGGCCTCGATCGCCCGGCGAACCGCGGCCGGATCCACCGGCTCGGAGCTAAACTCCCTGACTGTCCGGCGCTCCGGCAGGACGTCGGCGGAACCAAGCCGGAACATGTCGTCGGCGGCCGGCCTGACCAGCGCCGCGGCACCAGGGCCTTCATGGCTCGTCACGAGTTCGGCCAGGCCGCGCACGATCGCGACGGGTACCTGGCTGATCTTTCCCTTGACTAGTTCGCCGGCGGCCGCGATCTCGTCGGCGACCGCGGCGACTGTCACTTCAAGCAGGTTGCCGAACGTATCGGCCTGGCCTCTATGGTCACGCAGCGGCTGCACACCTGCGGCACCGATCGCGGTGTCGGTCTGACCGGTGCGCCACGGACGTCCCATGGTGTCGGTGATCAGGACTCCTACCGTGGCCCCGGTCAGGTTCGCGATCGCCGAGCGCAGCCGCCTGGCCGATCCGTCCGGGTCTTCTGGCAACAGGACAACCGTGCCGGGTGCGGTGTTGGACCGATCGACTCCGGCCGCGGCGAGAACGAGTCCGTGTCTCGTCTGGGCGATTGTGGTCTGGCCGCGGCGTGCCACCACCCTGACGGTCTCGGCGGCGATCGCGTCTTCCCGGTCGGCGCTGATCACCCGGCCCTCGGCTTTGCTGACGATCTTGGAGGTGACCACGAGGATGTCACCGTCGGCTAGTTCGGGAGCGGTCCTGACGATCAGGTCGGCCAGGTCGGTGCCCGGCGTGATCTCAGGTAGTCCCAGCACGCCAGCGACGGTAACGGTCGCGTAGCTGGCCGAGTTGTGGGCGGGCAGTGCGTGGGCGGCGGGTGTGGTTGGTGCTGTCGTGCGGGTCGGCCTCGTGTCGCTCATCGGGCTAGTTCCTTCGCCAGGTCGATCGCGGCCAGGGCGATCGCCGCGGTTGCCGCGGTGTCGGTCATGTACAGCGGCACTGACCGCACGGTGATCCCGGCAAGTTCCGGCGGGTCGGTCGCGGTTGCGTCGGCCGGGTCTACCAGCCAGCCGTTCAGCAGCGCCGAGCCGTAGTGCGCGGCGACAGCCGCGGCTGTTGTCCGTACGCCGATCGCGGTCAGGCAGGCATCTGCCATGCCCCGTACCGGGGCGCCGCCGATGACGGGAGAGACACCGACGACGGTCTTCGAGCTGACGGCCTCGGCGATCCCGGGGACAGCCAGGATGGCGCCTATGCTCACGACCGGGTTGGACGGCGGGAGCAGGACGAAGTCGGCGGCGCCGATCGCCTCAAGGACGCCGGGGGCCGGCCTGGCCTGTTCGGCTCCCGCCAGGATGAAGCTCAGGGCGGGAACTTCGGCGTGCAGCCGTACCCACCATTCCTGGAAATGGACGGTGCGGCTTCCTGCTTCGTCATCGATGACCACATGGGTCCGGACGTCGTCGTCGGTCATCGGCAGCAACGTCACGCCGGGCTGCCATCGTTCGCACAGTGCCCGGGTCACCGCGGACAGCGGCAGGCCGGCCCGGAGCATCGAGGTGCGCGCGATGTGGGTGCCGAAATCCTTGTCGCCGAGACTGAACCAGTCCGGGCCAGCGCCATAGGCCGCCAACTCGGCCCGCACGGTATGGCTCTCGTCGGCGCGGCCCCAGCCCTGGTCTTCGCGGATCCCGCCGCCGAGCGTGTACATCACCGTGTCGAGGTCGGGACTGACGTGCAGGCCGAACAGCGTGATGTCGTCGCCGGTGTTGCCAATCACCGTGATCTCGGCATCCGGGGCTGCCACTCGCAGCCCGCGCAGGAAGCGGGCACCGCCGACCCCTCCTGCGAGCAAGGTGATTCGCATGCGCCGAGTCTGCCAGCCAGAGAGGACGCGATGACGGCCGACCCGGCAGGCTGGGACCCCAGGATTCCTCGCAGACTTTCCCGGTCATCACGGGCAAGCGGGCGGGCTTTATCACGTATCCGCCTTGACTCCTGGCAAGACACGCGCGTGTAATTTCATCAGTGTAATTCTTCGGCGGGCATCGGGGCGTCGGAGAGCCGACGGGGTTCGAGGGGTGGAGGTGCGCTGTGGCTGACGCGATCGTCGCGCTTGTGCACGACGAGTTTGGTATCGGCGCTGATGAGGCGGCAGAGCCAGCGTGGCAGGATCGGGCGCTCTGCGCGCAGACCGATCCTGAAGCCTTCTTCCCGGAGAAGGGCGGCTCCACCAGGGAGGCTAAGCGGGTGTGCCGAAGTTGCGAGGTCAGGGCGGAGTGCCTGGAGTATGCGCTCGCGCACGACGAGCGGTTCGGGATCTGGGGCGGCCTGTCTGAGCGGGAGCGCAGGCGGCTCAAGCGCCAGGCTGGCTAACCTTGCATGCTCGACGTCGAGCCCGTCCTCGGTTGGATGCGCGAGGATGATGGTGGCTACATTTGGGATGGTTCGCGGGGTTCAGCGGGGATATGCGTTCCTCCGGTGGTTTCAGCTCCGGCCCGGCAAGGTTGTGGTCTGGCAGTGAGACTGCCCAACCTTCGCGTATCGTTCACAGGTAACCGGCCCGCTGGGAGGCCTTGGCAGATGCCGGCCCGGCAGGTAGACCCCCCTGAGCAGCAACCGGATCACCTTGTCGCCGAACGAGTCTTATCCGCAGCATGTCGTAACGGCGGTCATCGTCGCCCATGACGGTGCCGCGTGGTTGCCGCATGTCGCTGACGCCTTGCTTGACCAGACCCGCTCCGTGCAGCGGATCGTGGCCGTGGACACCGGGAGCAGGGATCGCAGCGGTGCCGTCCTCGCGTCGAAATTCGGCCAGCCGGTCGTATTCGGCATGGACCGGGGAACCAGCTACGGCGCGGCGATCGCGCGGGCACTTGGGCACCGGGCCGCCAACGTGCCGGTGCCTGGTGCTCCCGGAATGCCGCCAGGGGACCGGGTCGAGTGGATCTGGCTGCTGCACGACGACTGCGAGCCCGCGCCTGACGCGCTCGAGCAACTGCTGCGCGGTGCGGCGGAGACGAACGCCGCGGCGGTGCTCGGCCCCAAGCTCAGGGACTGGTTCAATCGCGAGGTTATCCTCGAGGCCGGGATCACCATTGACTCCGCGACCAGGCGAGTGACCGGTATCGAGCCGCGCGAAGTCGACCAGGGTCAGCACGACGGCGACCGCGACACGCTCGCGGTGAGCAGCGCGGGGATGCTGGTTCGCCGGGACGTGTGGGAGCAGGTCGGGGGCTTCGACGTCGGCATGGGCCTCTTCATGGAGGACATCGACTTCTGCTGGCGGGTGCACTCGGCCGGATACCGGGTCCGGGTCATCACCGACGCGGTCGCCTTCCACGCTCAGGCGGTGACGAAGCACCGCAGGGCAGTCTCCGTGGGCCGCAGGCCCCGGCTGCTTGACCGGCGCAACGGCCTGCTGACCTTGCTCGGCAACCTGCCGTTCGGCCAGATGCTCAGGGCAGCGGCAAGCAACGTGGTGGTCTCCGCGCTGCGAATCGCGTTCTTCCTGCTGGCGAAGCGGCTGACCGCGGCGCTGGACGAGGCGGCGGCTCTGGTGGCTGTGCTTTGCCACCCGATCCGGCTGATCGGCATGCGCCGCCGCCGGTCGCGTGGCCGCCGCGCGGCCTACAGCAGGGTCCGTACCGACCTGCCTCCCGGCCGGTCGGTACGGCGGCTGATGGAATTCACCGCTTCCGCGATGGCGAGATCCGCGCCTGCGGACACCGTGGGGGCACACCACGCGTCGGCGGATCCGACCGACGACGACTCGCTGCTGGTGGACAACGGTCTCGGCAGGCGGCTGCTGACCAGCCCGGCGCTGCTGACTTTCGTCGCGCTGCTCGTGGTGGCCATGACGGCCGGGTGGTCGCTGCTCGGATCGGGGCCGCTCGGCGGCGGGAGCCTGGTGCCGCAGTGGGGCGGCGCGTTCGATCTCTGGCGTGCATACGCGCAGGCGTTCCATCCCAGCGGGGTGGGCTCGGCAGGCACCGTCCCGCCGTACGTGGCGATAGTGGCCATCCTGGCCACGTTGCTCGGCGGCAAGCCCTGGCTGGCCATCGACGTTCTGCTGATCGGCTGCGTGCCGCTGGCCGGGATGACGGCAATGTTCGCCGTGCGGCGGGTCACTACTTCGGTTCCAGTCCGGGTCTGGGCATCGGTGTCCTACGCGCTGCTGCCTGTCGCCACCGGCGTCATCGCTTCCGGGCGCTTTGGCACCGCCGTGGCATTTGTGCTGCTACCGCTGATCGCCCTGCAGGTCGGCCGCGTGCTGACCCAGTCCGGCCGGCTCGCCGGCCGGGCCGCCTGGGCAGCCGCGGTGCTCGTCGCGGTCGGTGCGGCGTTCGTGCCACTGCTCTGGGTCATGGCACTGGTGGCGTGCTGCGTCGCCGCCGCGATGCTGCGGAACACGAGGCCTGGCGCACTGCGGAATCTCGCGGTGGTGGCAGCCACGGCGCCGGTCCTGCTGTTGCCGTGGTCGCTGACGGCGTTCACCCGGCCGGCCAGCCTGCTGCTTGAGGCTGGCTTGCCGCGGTCAGGGTCGCCCGTATCCGGCCTGCCCGCCAGATCGCTGATCCTGCTCAGTCCCGGTGGTCCCGGGCTGCCGCCGTACTGGGTCACCGGTGGCCTGCTCGCTGCCGCCCTCGCGGCCCTGTTCGCCGGGCGACGGCGCAAGCTGATCATGGTGGGCTGGGGTACGGCCCTCGCTGGCATGCTGGTCGCGGTCGCGGTCAGCCACCTGATCGTCAGGCCGGCCGACGGCGGTCCGGCAGTCGCCTGGGCGGGGCTTCCGCTCGCGCTCGCAGCGCTCGGTTTGCTGCTCTCCGCGTCAGTGGGAGCCGACGGGCTCGGCAGGCTGCTGGCCGGGCGAAAAGGCTGGCGCGCGATCGCGGGCGGCCGCGGGCCCTGGGCCGCCATCGTCAGCCTCATTGCCTGCTCCGCTCCGGTGCTTGCCGCGGCCTCGTGGCTGAGCACCGGCGTCACCGGTCCGGTGCATCCGGTGAGCGGCCAGGTAGTGCCCGAACTGGTCGCGGTTGCGGACGGGCAGAGCCGTCAGGTGCGGACGCTGGTACTGCGGTCCGTGCACGGTCACGTGTCCTACCTGCTGCTGCGCGGAGCCAGCCCGACGCTCGCCGATGTCTCGCTGATCATGCCATCGAGCGCGCAACAGGCGCTCGGCCAGGCTGTCGCCGCGCTGACCACTCCGGACGGCGGGATGGCGGCCAACCAGAGCCAGTTGCTTGCCGACTTCGACATCGGCTACGTCTTGCTCCAGGCACCGATCGACCAGCAACTGGCCGGCCTGCTGAACGACGTCAGCGGGCTGCGCCCGTACAGCACGACGTCCGGGTACGCGCTGTGGCAGCTGACCAGCCCTCCGGCCCGGGTGAGCGTGCTCGAACCGAACGGGACCATGGTGCCGATCGCCTCGGGTCAGGTAAGCGTCTCTGGTGCTTCGGTGCCGGCCGTCGGCGGGATCCTGATGCTGGCCGAGCCGGTCGGCGGCTGGAGCGCCGAGGTCAACGGGAGCTCGCTCACCCCGGTGTCCTCACCAGCCGGATCCTGGGCCCAGGCCTACAAGCTGCCGGCCGGAGGCGGAACTCTGCGGATCAGTCGCTCCGGCCTGCCCTATGATCTGTTCCTGCTGCTGGAACTGCTCGCGGCGATCGTCGTGATCGGGCTGGGGCTGCCAGGTATCCACGTCGCGGAAGACGACCATGCGGTGGTTGCGGGCGGGGCCGCGGACGGCCAGTCCGGGACCGGCGCCAGGCCAGCGGGCCAGGCCGCGGCAGGCTCGCGCACCGGTATCGCCCCTGGCGTGGTTGCGCGTGCCGCCACTGCGTCGACCGGGCGGGTCGGCCTTGCCGCTCCCGGCCGTGGCCTGCCTGACGCGCAGGACGAGGCCGGTGCCGGCGGGGAAGACGACGGCAAGGGTCGCCGGGCGGCTCTCGTCGCGGCGACCGGACTGGCCGGCTCCGTGCGGTCGAGGGGCTCAGCTGGCCGTGGCCGGGCCGGAAAGGCCGGCCGGGGCAAGGCAGGTAGGGACAGGTCGCGCCGCGACGGGCCAGGCAGCCGTGATCAGGCTGATCGGGACCGGGCGGGCCGCCGCGGGTTGCCAGGTCCCGCGACCGGTGACCGCCTTGACCGGGATCGCCAGGATGGCGGCCTGGCGGACCTGGATCTGGACCGCGTGAGTTCTGGCGGGCTCGGCAGGCCTGGCCAGGCGGGGCGCCGCAGGGAAGACGAGGACTGGCCAGGCGCGGCCCAGGACCCGCAGGAACGGCGTGCGGGCCGTGCCGTAGGACCGCAGGCGAGGGCCTGGCCGTATCTCGACGACGCAGATCCTGCCGGGCCGGTTCCTGGCAGGTCACCTGCTGGTAGTCCGGCCGAGGGAAGTGCTCCGTCGGTCCGGCCGCCGTCTGGCAGGTCGCCGTCGGGAATGCCACCGCCGGCGGCCTCCCCGCCGGGACGTCCGCTCGAGGGCGGCATGCCGCCCGCTGACAGGCCAGGTCCGGTCCGCGACGACAGAGGCCGGGGCGGCCGCGCTCCGGCCGGATCCTGGCTCTACGGAGACCCGCAAGAACGGCAGGAAAGACCGCCGCTCGGGCGGCAGGAACACCGAGCCGCCGACGAGGAAGATCAGCCGGGCAAAGGCCGTTTCGGCTGGCGCCTTGGTACGGGCCTTGGCAGCGGACGGGGCCGCCGTGCGGACGACGACCGCCGCGACCTGGACCGCACCGACCGGGACGGTTACGACCGGGACGGTGCGGACGAGGACCGAAGCGACGGCGGCCGTCATGGCCGGAGTCACCGGCAGGACGACCGGGACGGTTACGACCGGGGCCGTGCGGACCGTTTCGATGGCGATGTCGACCGCCCCGGCTATGACTCCTACGAGCAGGACCGGTATGACGGCGGCCGGAGGGACCGGGACCGGCCCGGGCGGCATGGCCGGAACTCTGCGGACGACGACCAGGCAGCTGGCATCCGGTCGCGAAGTGACTGGGACAGCGACCGGTCTGGTCGGCCAGCGGGCTCGGACCGGTGGCGGCGGCGAGGCCGGGAAGACCGATCCGCTGGATCCGGCC
>Ga0307372_10010854_pt1 | contig 12259 bp, 8 predicted proteins | sample OX1MG_FD_202533 | JGI IMG/M metagenome (GOLD analysis project Ga0307372, IMG submission 202533) | Soil microbial communities from Risofladan, Vaasa, Finland - OX-1 | ecosystem: Environmental > Terrestrial > Soil > Coastal area > Acid sulfate soil | place: Finland: Risofladan, Vaasa | collected...
AGGCGGCCAAGCCCGGCCAGATCAAGCCAAGCGCCGCCTGGCTCGAAGCGATCGCCACGCATAAGCAGCAGAACGTGAAACGCATGCAGGCGCGTCTCGACGCCAATCCAATGCCGATGAACTTCTATAGTGCGCTGCGCGCGATCCGCGACGTGCTTGCCGCGCGCCCGGATGTATACGTGGTCAATGAAGGGGCCAACACCTTGGATTTCGGCCGCAACATCATCGATATGCAGGCGCCGCGCAAACGACTCGACAGCGGCACCTGGGGGGTGATGGGCATCGGCATGGGTTACGCGATTGGCGCGGCGACGGTCAGTGGCAAGCCGGTGGTAGCGATCGAAGGGGACAGCGCCTTCGGCTTCAGCGGCATGGAGATCGAGACCATCTGCCGCTACCGGCTGCCGGTCGTGATCGCGGTCTTCAACAACGGTGGTATCTACCGCGGCGATGACATCAACCGAAGCGGAGGCGCCGATCCCGCACCGACAGTTCTCATGAAAGAGGCGCGGTACGACAAGGTCATCGAAGCGTTTGGCGGTACCGGCCATCACGTGACGGATCCTGAAAACCTCAAGCGGGCGCTTGGCGAGGCTCTGGCTTCCGGCAAACCGGCGCTGATCAACTGCGTTATCGATCCGAAAGCGGGAACCGAGAGCGGGCATATCCAAAACCTGAACCCGAAAAGTTCGTTGTCTCAGTCGAGCGAAAAGCAATAGGGAGCATTTGACCGTGGCACTGCCGCTCGAAGGAATAAAAATTATCGACTTTACGGGTCTCCAGGCGGGACCGGCATGCACGCAGTTGTAGGCGTGGTTCGGCGCCTAAGTGCTGAAGGCGGAGCGGCCGGGAGTGCCCTGCGCGCCGATGCTGTCGATGAAGGAAATCGCCAACGATCCGGCGCTGCGTGCAAGCGGCAGTGTGGTTGAGGTGGACGGGGAATTGCGCGGTAAGTATCTCGCCGTCGGCAGTCCGATCAAGTTCTCCGACTTCACGCCCAAGATAACGGCGCCCCGCTACTGGGGGAGCATACCGACGAAGTGCTCGCGAAAATGGGTTACAGCGTATGCGCATCCGAGCTGCATCGTCATTGGCGGACTTTCACCCGAGAGCTCGCATGCGCGTTTGAGCTCAGCGATCGCCTCGCGATGCTGTGCCTTCTGAGTGTTTGCACGCCCGAGGAAGTAGGCGAGCACGAATCGAGAATCCAGTTCCAGGGTGTGGCGCGATTCAGCAATGACGCGCCCGTATTGCCGCTCCAGATATAGCGAGCCTCCACGACGCCGTCGCCGAGACCCACCGTCAGCGGGCCGCTCTTTAGGATGCAACCAATATCCCGAACCCTGCACAAGGCCGGTCACAGCCGATGAATCAGAAATCGCGCAGGTTTTCCCGCAGCGTCGGATAGGTATAGGCGCTGCGGACCAGTCCTCGCCGCTGCAGCGCCGGCACCAGGCCATCGGTCACTTCGATTATCTCCATCCGGGTGACGCCCTGCGCCGGAGTGGTGATCAGGAAGCCATCGCCGCCCACCGCCTCCATCACCTCGCCCATGCGATCGGCAACCTGATCGGGAGTCCCGGTCAGCTCGACCGAAGTGGCGAATTCGCCGGCGTCGATCAGGAGTTCGCGCAGCGTCTTGCCGCTGCCCGATTGCTGAAACTTGTCGAGCGAACCCTGCTCGCCGTTGGTCGTAAGATGGGGCAGCGGCGAGTCGAGATCGTACTTTGACAAGTCGATATCGGTGATCGCCGAGACCAGCCCCAGCGTCTGTTCCATATATTCCTGGGTACCGATAGCCGCGGCCTTCTTGGCGCGCGCTTCGGCCTCGGTTTCCCCGAGGCTAAGGCAGACTAGAAACAGGACCTTGATATCATCGGGATTACGGCCGATCCTTTTGGCCCGCGCGCGGACGTCGTCGCGATACCACTTCATGCCGTCGATACCGTCGGCGATTGAAACGATCGAGTCGGCGTGCCGGGCGGCGAACTCACGGCCGCGATCGGAGCCGCCCGCCTGCACAAAGACCGGCCTGCCCTGCGGCGAAGGGGCGGTGTTGAGCGGACCACGGCAACTGAAATATTTGCCCTTGAAATTGATCGGATGGACCTTTTTGTAGTCGGCGTAGATGCCTCGCTCGCGGTCTATCAAAATCGCGCCGGGCTCCCATGAATCGAACAGCTTGCAGACCAGATCCACATATTCATCCGCCATCTCGTAGCGCAGCTCGTGCGGCGGAAGCTTGTCCAGGCCGAAGTTCTGGGCCGCGAAATCTTCGGCGCTGGTGACGATATTCCAGCCGAAGCGGCCGCGCGAGATGTGATCGAGCGTAGAAGACAGACGGGCAAGCAAAAAGGGCGGGTAGGCCAGCGTCGACATCGTGATGACGATGCCCAGCCGCGTCGTCCCGGCGCTCATCAGCGCGGCCAGCGGGGCGGGATCGTGCTTGGGCACCTGCCCGAGCGCATGCTTGAGGTAAATCTCCGAGCTCCCGCCATACGCCTCAGAGACCGACAGCTTGTCCTCGAGCAACAGGTAATCGAAGCAGGCCCGCTCGAGCGCTTTGGCCATCTCGACGTAGAAATCGCCGTTCCACGGCGATCCGCCGTTGCCGAACGGCCGGTTCCATCCGTCGGTCGTGAAGTTGGTGAACCAGCCAAGATGAAAACGTTTTTGAGCCACTCTGATAAATCCCTTTCCAAGGCGTCAGCTTGCGAATTGCCGAGCGCTTAACCCATTTTGTATGACGCACACGTCGATTAAAACCAAGCCAGTGATCCATCGCACTTCGGAGAGCCCCGCCAGCAAGAGGCGAGCCAGGATAGATTACGACCGCTGCGCGTTCCAGTAGCGCGCGCCCCGCTCGTCATCCCGGACAAGGCGTTGGGCAAGCGCGGATGACGCGGTCCGGCACGAACTTGCCGATGCCCGGTTGACTGACAACTGCCGCGCAAACAGTCGGCATCGGCATGCTCCGACTGAACGCTAACGGCCGGTTCCTATCCGGAAGAAACCGCGCAGATAGGCCGCTGCCCGCCGACTACGACTCATCTCGTTATGAGTGCGCTGAGGAATGGCTCGGCCTGTACGACTTTCAGGCACAGATTACTCCGATACTAAAGGATAAATATCAGCTGCGTTAGAATTTAGCAGGCGGCGCCAAGGAACGCCTGGCCGTCTGCCGGGACGTTCGCGCGCCGTTGCTTGCGGAGTCTCGGTCGGCCGCAATCAGATCAAATAGGCTCTGACCTCCGCTGCCTCAGCGGAAAGGTCGACGAACTCCGCGGTTCGCCGCGCATAAAATTCGCTGCGCAACCCGTCCGGGTCGAGCAGAAAGAAACTCGACTTCGAAGGATGATCGACGATCCTTTCCGGCACGATGCCGCGTTCGCGCAGGCGCGCAAGGGCATCGAGCACCGTCCGCTCGTCATCGAGCTCGAAGGCCACATGATGATAGGCGGGCATAGGGGCGCGATAGAGGGCGAGATGGTAGCGATAGGCCGCATTGCTGCCGCGCAGGCAGACGATCGATTCGTCGGCCGCCGACCAGACCGGCCGCATACCGCCGACCTCAGTATAGAAGTGCAACATCTTCGGCATGTCGGCGGTGCCCAATACCACGTGCGTGACCCGGCGCGGATGGACCGTGGCGCCATCGACGGTCCGGATCTCGGGATTGAGCTCGTAGCGGGAGTCGGTGAATGGTTGCCCTGCCTCGGGATTCCACGCGCCGCTGATCAGGTCGAGCGGGCCGTGCAGGACGGTGCGCCAATCCCTGACAGTGTCGCAATAGAATTCGACGTAGTTGCCGTCCGGGTCGAACATGTAGACGCTATGTGCAACCTGATGGTCGACCGTCTGATCGAACGGAATCCGGCTGGCCTTGATGCGCTGGTAGGCCGCCACCAGCTCGGCCTCGTTCTCCAGCTCCCAGGCAATATGATTGAGACCCGAATTTACGCCGATGCCCGCGGGAATCTGCAGCAGGCCGTCCCGTCCATAGCGCGCTTTGCCGCCGGTCGTCTCGATCATCCCGAGGTCGTGCGGGGTATGGCCGGTGCCCAAAAATGAAGCGACCAGGCTCGGCTCGGTGAATTCAACCGTCAGTCCGCAGATCTGATTGTAGAAACGTTCTGAGCGACCAAGGTCCTTCACCCAGATATTGGTATGGCCCAGACGGCGCGGACGAAAGTATGTGCTCTCGACGTCCATCGTTTTGACCTCGCGAACTAGCCGAGCGATAAAGACTGGCGCCGTGACGCGTTCATTGCGCAATCAACGATTGCACCTGTCGACAAAGGGCACTGCTTTTGTCGAGGAATCCTTCGATCGCCGTAAAATGATTCTTGCCGGGCTGCTCCGAATAGCTGGCCGAATTCCCGGCGCCTTTGGTCGCGGCCACATAATCGATCGACTGGCGCTTGAACTCGGGAGTCTCATCGCCGCCCACGCTGGTAATCAGCGGCGATGCGCCCGCGGCAAGGTTGAACTGCGGACTCTCGGTCCTGACGATTTCTTCGCTGAGTTGGATCATCGGCTGCAGAAATGAGTACCGCAGCGGACGCAGATCGAACAGGCCGCTGATCGCAAATCCGCCCTTGATAACGTCAGCCGGGAGCCCGTAGTCCTGCTCCCACGGCGTGTTCAGCAGCCGGGCTACCTGATGGCCGCCCGCCGAATGACCGGAAACGAAAATTCGTTTGCGATTCCCCGCAAAGCGCTGCTCGGTGCGATAGAGCCAGGAGATGGCGGCGCGGCTCTGCCGGGTGATCTCGGGCAGCGTTACCTTCGGGCACAGCGCATAGTTCGTCACGACCGTGGTGATACCGAGCGCTACCGGTCCACGCGCTACCAGGCTGAATTCCTTGGAACTAAGCCTGCGCCAGTAACCGCCGTGGATAAACACCAGGATCGGAGCATCGGGATCGGCGGCTGGAAAAATATCCAGGGTTTCCTCGACGGTCGGACCGAATCGAACATCGAGCATGCACTTGAGGTCTTGCCGCGCCTTCGCGCTTTCGCCGACGAAGAACTCGGCGTAAGGACGAAAATCCGGGACCCCGCGCTCGGGGTCGTATTGCGTATCGATTTCTTCCTGGGTTGAGAACTGACGATAAAGCATTGCACTCGCTCTCCGGATAACCTGACTGGTGATGTTATGATTGCGGTTTGTCGGACCACAGACGCTCGACAAGGCTGATGATCTCGGCGGATGGCGGCAGGTGATGATCGGGATCGTTAAAGAGCGCTTCCAGATCGTGACCTGCATCGCGCGCCTCTTTCAGAAGCGCCATCTCGATCGCCAGGGCCAGCGCGAATTCGTCCGGCTGCTGCCGAGCACGCGTAATTCCGAGCGCTTTTTCGAGGTTCGGAATGGCCTTGCGGAAAAGGCCCCTGTGAAAGAGATCTTCTAACTCGTCACGCTGGTGAAAGCCCAGCACGATCCGCAGCACTTCCTTTAAGGCTTCGGACTCTTCGGTCAACTGAGCAGCCATCGCAAACTCCCTACTCACTCCCTGGCCTCGAGGATTCCCAGATCTCTCGAAGTAGGATTGTTGAGCCCGGCGATACTCATCGAAATCTCATGCTTCGTAGCATCATCCTCGACCCATCGGTACATGCGGACGCCCCAGATGTCGTGCCAAACCCCGGACGCCGTATGGTGGAGCGTCTGATGATGGCTGGTTTCCATCACGTTCTCCGCGACCGGACGCCTTGCCGCCTCATAAGCTGCGAGGGTGTCGTCCGAAATATCTCCTTTCATGAAGGCGCGCTTGATCACGGCGGCCAGGAGTTCCGCATCCAGGATCGCCATGTTCATGCCTTGAGCGGTAGTGGGATGAACGGTTCGTGCCGCCTCGCCGATAAGACAGACATTATTTTTCACGTAGCGATGACTGTGAGTCCATGCAACGGGATAGGAATGCGACAGATGATCCATCGCACTGCTGGTATCGACATGTTCGAGCACCGGGGCGCGGACCAACAGGCGATGCTTAAGCTGCGATGACGAAAGCCTTCGCCACTCCGGCTGCGCACCGCGCGGAATCTGGACGGGGATGCGCACTTGTTCGCCGCCGTCGAGTGGAATTAACACCACCAACCCGTGGCGCCCCACGTACTGCATACCCTTGCGATCCATTTCGGGTACCTTGGGGCGCGGCGTGGTCAACATCAGGTACTCGTGATCGTACCGATATCGCTCTTCCTGCTCGATGCCGAGAAATCTGCGCAGCCTCGAACGGGGACCATCGGCAGCGACCACAACGCGGCCACGGGCCTCAAAGGTGCGACCGTTCTGTTCGCCATAGACACCGATCACGGCCTGCCGTTCGTCATCCAGAAGGACGCCGGTAACCTCGGCCCCGCGCTGTATATTGATCAGGTTCCGTTTGGATTCCATTGCGCCGTAGAGCGCCTGATGAATACGCGAGTGGCGCAAAATTGTCTGATGATTGAACTTCCCCGGCAGCGAGGAAAAATTCCAGGTGCCGAGATGCCCGATCCTGGGGTTGTAGAAATTCCATTCGTAAAGCGGGAAGCCGCCCATCTCGGTCACGTGTTTGTAAACGCCCCATCGATCGAACAGGGAAAGCGTCAGCGGCTGTAAGACGTCGCCGCGGTTTACTTCAGGGATTTGCGCCAACCGCTCGAAGATCACGGATGAAACGTCGTATTCCGCCAGCGCGTGCGCCATCGAGGCGCCCGCGACGGCGCCGCCCACGATGACGACCTCCGTTTCCCACTCGATATCGGGCCGGGAATCGGAGATCTTCCCATGCCCCAGTGCTAACCGTTTCACTTTCATCCGGACCACCACACCCTCGCCCGAGCATTCCAAAGATCATATGGTCGTACAAGGCTGAAGGCCTTCAGTAACGAATTGAGCCGGGAGAAATCGACCTCTCGGCCCTTCAAACACCAGCGATCGTTCTGGTACGGAAAGGGTTATGGACTCTGAACCTACGCAACCGCTGAAGCAAACCGGGCGCACCCGCCTGAAGCGATTTCCGGCCCGCGGGCGCTTCGAACGCGCGACGATCAACCAGATTCTCGATACCGCGGTGGTGGCACATCTCGGCTTCGACTATCAAGGCCCCGCCGTTCTGCCGATGGTTTTCTGGCGAATCGGCGACCACGTTTACTTCCATGGCTCCGCAAAGAACCGAATGTTCACCGCGCTGAGCAGCGCGCCGCAATGCTGCTTCGTCGCGTCCCTGGTCGACGCGTTCGTCCTGGCCCGGGCGGCGCTCCATCACTCGGTAAACTATCGCTCGGTGGTGATCTACGGTCCGGTCCAGGAAATAACCGAAGCCGGGCCGAAGCTGGAAGCACTCAAGGGTCTGATCGGACGGTTCTACCCGGATCGATGGGAACACATACGGCCCCCGTCCCCGTCAGAGTTCGCCTCAGTGCGGGTCTTCAGACTGGCGATCGAGGAAGCTTCAGCGAAAATCCGCAGCGGGTTCCCGACCCCTTATGCCGAAGATTTTGGCATTCCGGTCTGGGCCGGCGTCGTGCCGCTCGAAATCGGGCTGGGTCAGCCGCAACTTGATCCCAACAGCGCTCCTGACACCCCGCCGCCCGACCTCGGCAAACTGGCGAAGATGCTGCGCGGTTCGAATGGCGCCTGATTAGTCGCCTGCGCCCGACATCCCGCAAGCGTGCTCATTCGCTGATTCTAATCCGCCGCACGCATATGCAAACGGCGGTAGCCCGACTAATCCTTGCCCGGCTTTCTTCCCCATTTGCGGATCTCGGGCATGATCTCTTTCGCGAACAGACGCATCGAACGCTTGACGTGCTCGAAGTTCATCCCGGGAAAATGAAAAGTGGGCACCAGCTCGTCGACGTCCTCATCGCGGTAGGCGCTCAGGATGCGCAGTACGTCGTCGACCGAACCGACGGCGGGAGTGAGGCCGTAGGTGGCGTTTTCAGATTCATGGCGCAGGCGGCCCACCGGCGGCAGCGGCTTGGCTACGCTGTGGATCGGGTAGTGACGACCGGGTCTCTGCCGCCCGTAAAAGCTCATCGCCCAGTGCATGCCTTCCTCCGCCTCATCCCACGCCTTGCTTTTATTCTCGGCAACGTGGACGAACAGCGGACCGGAAACGATCCGATATGAGTCGCGCTTGCGGCCGAGCTGGCGTTGCGTCTCGCCATATTTCGGCCAGATTGGCGAATGGAACGCGGAAGCGAGATTATAGCCGCGTTTGGCCGCCCGCTCCAGGCTCTGCGGACCCAGCGCGCCGATATAGATCGGGATGCGCGGCTTCTGCACCGGCTTGGTCGTCATGCGCACGTTGGCGAAGTTGAAGTACTTGCCGTGGTAACTGAACTCGTCTTCGGTGAAACATTTCTCGATGATCGTCAGCGCTTCGTAGCTTCGCCCGAAGCTTTCGGCCGGATTCACTCCGAAGGTTTCGCACTCGACCTCCATCGCGGTGCCGCCACACGCCAGATCGAGGCGGCCGTTCGAGATGAGATCAACCGTGGCCGCGTCCTCGGCAACCCGGATGGGGTTGTGCAACGGCAGCAGCAGCACGTAGGTGCCGACCCGGATGCGCTGGGTGCGCGCGGCCAGCGCCGCCAAAAGCGGAAACTGGGACGGATTCCAGGCGTCCTCGGCGAAATGATGCTCGGACAGCCAGACCTCGTCAAACCCCAGCTCCTCGGCGAGCATCCCTTGCTCGAAAAATTCGCGATAAGCGTCCGGCAACGGCTGGGGCCTGGCCGGCAGAACCCTTACCCACGTGCAAACTCCTATCTCCATCGGACTGCTCCTTCGACAGCCTCGGCGGACCCGGTTCTTACCGCGTCGCTGCTGCGTCTTCGATAAGCGCTGTAGATTAAAGAGACGATTACTGTCAATCGCCGGGACGCGCCAGCCGGGCGGCTCCAGGCACCCATCATCCCGAAGGCGACAATGTTCTGCGCGCAGTCCTGCGGCCGCGAATCGATTACTAATCCGGAGTGACGCAGTAGCGGCCTTATCGCCCGTTTCCTTTCAGACTGACGCTCTGCGGATCGTTGGTTGCGCTATCCGTGAACATCAAGCTGTCGGTTTTGATACCCGAGCTGGTTGGCGCAAATTTCACACTGACCGTGCACCAGCGACCTCGAGCGAGTTGTTTCCCCGCAGTGCACCCCGATTTCCTGATTGTGAAATCAGTTCCGTTCGCCATCGTGACGGAGCCGATAGTTATCAAACCTCGGTTGCGTCGCGGATTGATCAGCTTGACGCTCGCGCTGAGCGACCGGCCGACCTTAACTCGGCCGAATGAAATCGAAGTCCGCGAGATCTTCGCCATGATTGGTTGTGGGGTCGAAGTGGGGATCGGCGTCGGGGTCTGAGTGGCGGTCGCGGTCGCTGTGGGCGTCGCCGTTACCGTTGCGGTCGGGGTTGCCGTCACGGTCGCAGTGGGCGTCGCCGCTACCGTAGCAGTGGCAGTAGGCGTCGCCGTAACGGTCACGGTCGCGGTTGGTGTCGCAGTTGCAGTGGCCGTTGCGGTCGGCGTCGCAGTCACGGTCGCGGTCGGGGTTGCTGTGACGGTGGCGGTTACCGTCGGCGTTGGAGTGGCAGTGATGGTCGCGGTCGCTGTGGGCGTCGCCGTAACGGTCGCGGTCGGGGTTGCAGTTTTCGTCGCAGTGGCCGTGGGCGTCGCGGTGGCGGTGGGCGTCGCTGTTACCGTTGCCGTCGGCGTTGGAGTGGCGGTGATGGTCGCGGTCGCTGTGGGCGTCGCCGTAACGGTCGCGGTCGCGGTTGGTGTCGCAGTTGCAGTGGCCGTTGCGGTCGGGGTTGCGGTGACGGTGGCCGTTGTCGTTGGGGTCGCCGTCGCAGTGACTGTTGCCGTTGCCGTTGCAGTTGGAGTCGCAGTCACCGTGGCAGTGGCAGTGGGCGTCGCTGTTACCGTTGCGGTCGGGGTTGCCGTCACGGTCGCAGTAGGCGTCGCCGTTACCGTTACCGTCGGCGTTGGAGTGGCAGTGAAGGTCGCGGTCGCTGTGGGTGTCGCCGTTACCGTTGCCGTCGGCGTTGCAGTTGCAGTGGCCGTTGGCGTCGCAGTTTTCGTGGCAGTGGCTGTGGGCGTCGCAGTTACCGTTGCCGTCGGCGTTGCTGTGGCCGTCGGCGTTGCTGTGGCAGTCGGTGTGGCAGTCGCAGTTGCGGTCGGGGTTGCGGTTTTCGTCGCAGTAGCTGTGGGCGTCGCCGTTACCGTTGCCGTCGGCGTTGCAGTTGCAGTGGCCGTTGGCGTCGCGGTTTTCGTCGCAGTGGCTGTGGGCGTCGCAGTTACCGTTGCCGTCGGCGTTGCTGTGGCCGTCGGCGTTGCTGTGGCAGTCGGTGTGGCAGTCGCAGTTGCGGTCGGGGTTGCGGTTTTCGTCGCAGTAGCTGTGGGCGTCGCCGTTACCGTTGCCGTCGGCGTCGCTGTGACGGTGGCGGTTGCCGTTGCGGTGGGAGTCGCGGTCGGCGTGGCGGTGGGAGTCGGCACACTATTGAAGGCGGTGGCGAAGCTGTTCATGTCGACGCTACCCCAGCCGGTGACCAGGTCGAAGCCGGCGCCGGCATTGTAGCCGGTGACGCCGTTGTAGCTGTTGTTGCCGCTGGTCACGTCCTCGATCCCATTGCTCAGCAGGCCGGCGTTGGCCACGCTATAGATGGTCGGATTGAGCAGCCCCAGCCGGGCGTTGCCAGCCTGCTGGGCGATGGCCCGCGAGTAGCCGGCCCAGATCGGTGCCGACAGGCTGGTGCCGCCCCAGCAGCACTGGATGATCGCGCTGCCGCCCGAGTCGGCGCCGATAAACACCCATGGGTTGGCCGAGATGATCGCGACATCCGGGATATCGCGCTTGCCGTCGTTGGGCACGCCGGGGCCGCTCTGCCACGTCGGCTTGGAAAAGATATTGCTGGCGCCGCCGCCGCTCGAGCCCCAGGCGCTTTCGATACCGCCCGGGGCGACGCCGACCACGCTGGTGTCGTTGCCCGAGCCGTCGTACTGGGGCGTGAACTGGGTCCCGCCGACGCCGGTGACGTGCGGACTACCCGCCATCTCGCTCGGATTGCGCGTGGTGCCGGTGACGCAACTTTTGCTGGTGGAGTCGTACTGCAGGCCGGCAGCCCCCCAATCGCCCGAGCTGACGAACACCGACTGGCCCTGCGCCGCGGCCTGGGCAAAGGAATTGTCCAGCGAGGTGAAAAACGACGTCGTCGAGCTGCAATAGATGAAGCTGACACTGATCGCGCCGCATAGGTTGTCGCTGACGGCGGCCTGGATCGCTTTGGTGACGGTGCTGCCCACGTAAACATGGATCGGCGTGCCGGGGGCGGTTGCGTGTGCGTAATCGATATCCAGCAGCGCCTCGGTCTCGTCGCTGGTGATGCCCGGCGAAGTGCCGCTCGGCAGCACGCGGGTGATATTGAACGGCGTGAAATTGAAGCTGCTCGCGAACAGCGTCACGGCCGAATCGAGGTAATCCGAATCCTCCGCCAGCGCGATACAGTCGGGCGCCGGCGTGCCGCTGTCACCGCCCGCGATCAGCGGCGACTCATCGTAATATTTCTCGATATCGAACGGGCCGAAGGCGGTGCTGCCGCCGGAAGTTACGTCCGGCACGGAGACCGCGCCATCGCTGCCGGGGTTGGCCAGCGCCAGGATCATCGGCGCGAGGCGCCCGGAACTGGTCGCCATCGGCTTGCGATGGAGCCCGGCGGGGACCACCGCATGCATGTTATCGAGCCCCTGGATCGAATCGATCACGCCGGCGAACTGCGCCGGAATCGACGGGTCGGAACTGTTGGCGTAATTCGCCCCCTGCGTGACGATCGTAGTATGGAAGGCCGCCTGCGCCTGCGCGGCGGTGGCGGTCGCCTCGATCGTGCGCGACAGGCGGTTGATCGTCCCGACCTGGAAGCCCTGCTGGCCGAGCCATTGTGCGACTGCGGCGACTTCCGCCGGCGTCGGTCCGAAGCGCGCCGCGAACTGCTTCGGCGTCAGCCATCGATGGTAGCGGGGCGAGGCGGGATTCTGCTGCGCGGCCAGCAACTGGTCGAGCGCTGCCCGATGATGCAGCGCCAGATTGACCGTCAACTGCAGCGCCATCGTGGGATCGGCCGGCACCGTCGCCCCCATGGTCGCGACCTCGCTCGGATGATTGCCCTTCAGATGCACGGCGCCCGCCGCCCATCCCGACCCCGCGATCGCCATACTGCCGCCGACTATCACCGCGATCGTCCAGCGCGCCAGACGTTGTCCTATATAAGCCTTAG
>Ga0307372_10010855_pt1 | contig 12259 bp, 14 predicted proteins | sample OX1MG_FD_202533 | JGI IMG/M metagenome (GOLD analysis project Ga0307372, IMG submission 202533) | Soil microbial communities from Risofladan, Vaasa, Finland - OX-1 | ecosystem: Environmental > Terrestrial > Soil > Coastal area > Acid sulfate soil | place: Finland: Risofladan, Vaasa | collected...
TCAGCGACTTCGTCAGCCTGCACTGCCCGCTGACACCGCAGACGCGTCACCTGATCGACGCCGCCGCGCTGCGGCGCATGCGCTCGACGGCGATTCTCGTCAACACGGCCCGCGGTGGCGTCGTCGACCAGGCCGCGCTGATCGACGCCCTCAATGCCGGCGAGATCGCCGGCGCGGCGATCGACGTGACCGACCCCGAGCCACCGCCGCCCGGCGATCCGATCTACGCGACGCCGAATCTTGTCGTGCTGCCCCACATCGGCTCCGCCACGCGCACGGCTCGCTCGCGGATGACCGAACTCGCGGTCGAGAACTTGCTCGCAGGCCTGGAGGGCAGACCGATGCCGCACCCGGCTCCCTGATGCGCGTCGCGGTCGTCGACATCGGGACCAACTCCACCCGCCTGCTCGTCGCCGATGTGCATCCCGACGGCTCGATTACCGAGCTTGACCGCCGCACGCGCGTCACCCGCCTGGGCGACGCTGTCGACGCGACCGGCGTGCTCTCGGAGGCGGCGATCGCACGGGTGCTCGCCACGCTCGACGACTACGCGGCGGTGATCGAGGACCTCGGCGCGCAGGCACGTCCCGCCGTGCTCACCAGCGCCGTCCGCGACGCTGCGAACGGTCCGGAGTTCGTGGCCACGGTGGAGCGCCGCTACGGGCTCGAGGCGCGGGCGATCGCCGGGTCCGAGGAGGCGCAGCTCAGCTTCCTTGGCGCCACGAGCGATCGCGATCCCGGCGACCTGACGCCGACGCTGGTCATCGACGTCGGCGGCGGATCGACGGAGCTGATCCTCGGTGCTGGACGGATGGTCGAGTTCTTCGTCTCGCTGCAGGCCGGCGCCGTGCGCCAGAGCGAGCGTCACCTCACCCACGATCCGCCCACGCTGGACGAGCTCGCCGCCGTCGGCGCCGAGGTGGCATCGCTGATCGATCGCGAGGTGCCCGAGGCGGTGCGTCGTGGCGCGGCGCGCGCGATCGCCGTCGCCGGCACCGCGACCTCGTGTGCCGCGATCGACCAGGCGCTCGAGCCCTACGACGCCGCCCGCGTGCACGGCTACCAGCTCGAACTGACGACCCTGAAGCTCCTGCTCGCGCGCCTGGCCTCGCTGGATCTGGCATCGCGGCGCAAGCTGCGCGGGCTGCATCCCGATCGCGCCCCGACGATCGTTGCCGGCGTGATCATCCTGATCCGCGTACTCGAGGCGTTCGAGCTGGGCGGCTTCGAGGCCTCCGAGAACGACATCCTGCGCGGCGTCGCGCTGCGCCGGGCCGGCGCGGCGTGAGCGTGGATGCCCGGGGCGGGACTCGAACCCGCACGCCCTTTCGGGCAGCAGTTTTTAAGACCGCCGGCTGTACCGCTTCGCCAACCCGGGCCCGAGCGCCATGGTAGCCGCTGCCCGACCGTGTTGAGCGGGGATGAAGCGGGTACCCGTGCACAATACGGGCGCAACTTAGGCCGAGCTACCGTGTCTCAACAGCCGAGTCAGGACTGATCTCAGGTGGAGGGCTACACACTCAAACAGCAGCCGCTGGCCGCCCTGCGCGGACCGTCGCCCCTGCTTCGGTTGGCGAGCGACGAGCGGCTCATCGAGCTGACCCGCCGTGGCCAGCAGGCGGCGTTCGAGGCGCTCGTCGCGCGCTACCAGGCGCGGCTGCTGGCGTTCTGCCGCCATATGCTGCACTCGCGCGAAGACGCCGAGGACGTCCTGCAGGAGGTGTTCGCGGCCGCCTTCAACGCGATCCTTGCCGACTCGCGACAGATCAACGCACGGCCGTGGCTCTATCGCATTGCCCGCAACCGCTCGCTCAACCATCTGCGGCGCAACACGGCGATCGGCGTGGACTCGATGGACACGCATTTCGCCGACGCCGGACAGTCGACGAGTGAGAAGGCCTACAAGCGGGAGGAGTTCCGCCTGCTCGTCGAGGACATCGGGCATCTGCCGGAGACGCAGCGTTCGGCCCTCGTGCTGCGCGAGATGGACGCGCTGTCCTACGAGCAGATCGCCGACGTCATGGACACGACGGTGCCGAGCGTCAAGTCGCTGCTGGTCCGCGCCCGCATCGGGCTCGCCGAGGCCGCCGAGGCCCGCAGGCTGACCTGCGACGAGGTGCGTCTCGAGCTCGGCGCGGCCGCCGAGGGTATCGCCACGCTGGCCGCGCCGGTCCGCCGCCACGTCAAGGAGTGCGATCGCTGCCGCGGATTCCGCGCACAGCTGCGTGCCAACAACCGCGCGCTGGCGGCGATCTTCCCGCTTGGCCCGATCCTGCTGCTCAAGAAGACGCTGCTGCTCAAGCTCGGGCTGGCGAAGGTCGGTGCCGGCAGCGGCGGCGCCGCCGCGGCGACCGCTGCGGGCGGTGGCGGCGTCACGGCGGCCGTGGGCGGCTCCGCCGCTGCCGCCGCCGGCGGGAGCGTCGGAACCTTCACCGTCACCGCGGTCGCCGTCAAGACCGCCGTGGTCGTCGCCGTCACCGCGGCGGTCGCCGTCGGCACCACGGACGTCCTGCATCACAAGCCCGCGCCGCCGAAGCAGCCTTCGCACGTCGCGTCGATCAGGGCACCGGCCGTAGCGCCTGCGAGGACCGTCGCGCCGACGCTGGTGCTGCCGGCGCTCGTCAAGCATCACCGCGGTGTTCATCGGATCCGCCATCATCACCTGGTGGCCTCGATCGCCCCGGTGCTGCCGCCGGTTTCGGTGACCCCGCAGGCCGTGGCGACGACGCCGGACGCCGTGGCGACGACCCCGGAGTCTGTGGCGACGACCCCGGTGGCAGTGCCACCGGCCACCGATACGACGACGCCCGCCGCCGCCACCCCGGTTGTCGCGCCGCCACCTCCGACCACCCAGGAGATCTCGACGACGACGGTGTTCCCGGCGGGCGCGACGGGAACGACCTCGGCCACCGGACCGACGTCGGCGACCGGAGCGACCGGGTCGACCGCCGCGACCGGAGCGACCGGAGCGACCGGGTCGACCGCCGCGACCGGGGCGACCGGGTCGACCGCCGCGACCGGGGCCACGGGAGCAACGAGCTCCACCGGCGCGACGAGCACGACCGGCCCGAGCGGTCCGACCGGTCCCTGAGCGGCTCAGCCGAAGTGGAGCCGCTCGAGCGGCTCGAACAGCACGCCGACCGTCGCCACGCTGTCGGGGCTGACCGGCTTCACCGCGGCCAGCTTCAGCGGCGTCGGATCGGTGAGCATCGAGATCTCAAGGCCCTGCCGGTCGCCGGTGAGGTCGGGTGTGATCAGCACGTAGCGCCCCCAGTAGACCATGCCGTTGATCGTGCGCTGGTAGGTGAACGTGTAGCCGGGGACGAAGTTGATTCGCGTTCGCCCGTGACTCTGCAGCTTGAACGTCGGGTCGCCGGCCATCAGCCGGTGAATCAGGTTGATCGCCAGCACGGGCAGCAGGCCGCTGATCTCACCGCCGTATCGCGGCAGGCGCAGCGGTGTGATCTCGAAGGACGCCTCGAGTCCGATGCTCGAATGCTGCTCGAGCAGCACGATCGCGCCGCGCGGGGTCGGCTCGCGCGTCAGCGAGCGAGAGTAGATCGTGTTGAACGCCGGCGGGCCCGGGTAGGAGAACACGGGCTCGCGGCTGCGCAGCGCCAGCACGACGATCAATGCCACGACGAGCACCACGACCAGCGCGCCGGTGCGCGCGACGATACGCGGCAGGCTGTCGATCCGAGGTCCGAGCAACTGCGGCAGCGTCGGCTCGAACTCCGGCTTGACCGGAGCCCCCCGGCGCAGCAGGCGGCCGACGTCCACCTCAGCCCCCGGCCGCAACTCGCGCGAGCATCGTCCGCCCCACCGGCCTAGGGCGCGTGTCGCTCGCCCGGAGCGAGCACGATGACCTCGCTCGCGGTCGAGCCTTCGACCTCCGCCCTGAACGCCTGCGCGTCGGTGACGATCAGCGGGAAGGTGTCGTAGTGGCAGGGAATCACCTGGCGGGCGCCGATCATCCGCGCCGCCTCGACCGCGTCGTGGCGATCCATCGTGTAGTGGCCGCCGATCGGCATCAGAGCGACGTCGATCGCGTGCCGGCGGCCGATCAGCTCGAGATCGCCGAACAGCGCGGTGTCGCCGAGGTGGTAGATCGTCGAGCCTCCGAACTGGACGATCAGCCCGGCAGGCGTGTTGACCGTCCCCTTCGGGGTGGTCGAGGTGTGCCACGCCGGGACGAGCTTGGCGCTACCCCAGTCGAAGGCGACCGTGCCGCCGAGGTTCGGGTCGCTGACGCTCTCCAGGCCGTCGGCGCGGAACTCGCCGGCGATCTCGACGATCGCGAGCACGTCCGCGCCGGTGCGCTTGGCGATCGCGACGGTGTCGCCGACGTGATCGCCATGGCCGTGGGTCACCAGGATCGCGTCGGCGGAGACCTCTTCGGCGGTTGCCGCGGCCTTGGGGTTGCCGGTCAGGAAGGGGTCGATCAGCAGCGTGACGCCGTCGTGGGTCAGCTCGAAGGTCGAATGCCCAAGGAAGCGGATCTCCATTTGCGTCAACTCTCCTTCGTCATGGTCTGTTCCGTTCCGGCGAGCTCGCCTGCGAGTTCGAAGCCGACCGCCACGCCGACAAGCATGCCGACGCGTGTCTGCTCGTCGACCAGCGCGCGGATGGCCGCGAGCCGCTCCACCGCATCGGGCTCGGCACTCGCCCGCTCCAGCAGCTCCTCGTGGGCCGAGCCGTACCAGCCGCCGTCAGCCAGCGCCCCGTCGAGCACGCGCGCCAGGCTCGGTGCGGCGTGCGTCACGATCTCGGTCGCGTGGAGCATGCGCTGCGGATCCTCGAGCCGAGCGACGGCGGCGTCGACCTCGACGGCGGTGTAGGTGCGCCTCGGGGGGGCCATCGGCCGCATCATACGGACGGTCATCGGTGGGCCTGCCGCCCCACCCGACGCGGACCGTCAGTGCCCGCGGCGGCGCGCCAGCCCGAGACCGCCGAGATATCCGGTGAGCACGCCGACGCCGCCGGCAATCGGGTTGGCCTCGGGGCGCGCGAGCGGCATCGCCAACAGGACCAGGGCGATCACCCCGGTTCCCAGCAGATCGCCGTTGTAGTCGTGCCGGCCCCGGCGTGCGAGCAGGTCCGGCACGGCCCACGCGCACAGCAGTGCGAGCGCTCCACCGTTCGCCCCGGCGACGGGGACCTTGGCGTGCGCGAGCACGGCCACGGCGGTACCGCCGATCGCGCCGACGAGGAACAGGGCCGCGACCACGAGCCCGCCATGGCGGCGTTCAAGCAGCCAGCCGAAGATCGCGACCGCGAACAGCGTGGCGAACTGGTAGACCCCGGCGCCGGTCACCGCCGAGGCGCTCGTGAAGAAGAAGTAGGTGAACGGCGCCGTGAACAGCCGCGACCAGTGCGACTGCAGTGGGCCGCTCGCCACCAGGCTGCCGGCCGACAGCCAGCCGGCGCGCGTCGCAATCCAGAACACGCAGGTCGCGACGATGATCGCCGCGGTGACGTAGGGCCCGCTATCGGCACGGATTCCGGGAATCTCGCCCGGACGCAGGCGGCCGAGCGACGGGGCCGGCACCCGCCGCGAGCGGCGCGCCGGCCGGAGCGCCTTGTCGAGCTTGGGCGCCCGCTTCTGCAACCGCGTGCCGCAGTACGGGCACTCGGTCACGTACGGGCTCACCTCGGCTCCACAGTCGGGGTTCTTGCAGACTACGAACAGATCGGCCCGCGACATCCTGTGATGATTCTAGGCACGCGCAGCGGTTTACCCAACCCGCCAGGCGCGGCGGGCGCTACCCTCTGGCAGCGATGAAGATGCGTCAGAGCCTCAACCAGCTCGAGCGGGCGTTCGTCGAGGAGACCGTCCTCGACCGCGATCGGCGCGAGTCGCTGCGTCGCACGGCGGAGCGCCGCGCCGCCAAGCGGCGCTCGGAGCGCGCGATCAGACAGGGCAAGTCACGCTTCATCGTCCTCTCGGTCACGCTCGTGGCGACGGCCGTGATCGTCTCCGTGGTGATGTTCCGCGCGCTGTATCTGATCCTCGAGTAGCGGAGCCTCGAGCGGCGCCGCGGGACGGTCCGCGGACGCCCGGCTACGCGTCGGGGATCGTGCCGTGCTCGCCCGGCGTGGCGTCGGTGGCCAGCATCTCGTCCTCGCGCTCACGCTGGATCGCCGCGTAGACCTCACGGCGATAGACGGGGATGCTCCTCGGCGCCTGGATGCCGATCCGCACCTTGTCGCCCATCACCGAGAGCACGGAAATCTCGATCTCGTCGCCGATCATGATGCTCTGGTTCGACTTCCTCGTCAGGACGAGCACTCGATTCCCTCTCTGGCCGCGGCAGTGGCGCATTATCGGCGCGTCCGCGAAGCAAATGCAAGCGCGGGGCCTGGGCATGCTGGACTTTGCGCTACTCTCGTCGCCTCGCATGGCACGCAAGTCGCTTCGGCCGCACCTAAACCAGATCCGGACCTGGACTCGCCAGGGCCGCACCGACGCCTGGGTCGCCCACCAGCTCGAGGTCACCGTGCAGCAGATCGCGAGCTTCAAGCGGGAGAGCGGGCTGCTTGAGGAAGAGCCCGGCGCCGCCGAGGCCGCCGACCTGGGCGGGGAGATCGATCTTCGCGCCGAGGACGACGCGCTGATCGCCGCCGAGCTCGAGGCCGCGGAAGAGGCGCGCCGCGAGGCGGAGGAGGCCGCCGCCGCCGAGGCGGAGCGGCTCGCGGCAGAGGCCGCCGAGCGCGGCGAGGAGGAGGAAGAGGCGACGGTCCCGAAGCGGCGCGCCCGGCGCGGAGCGCGCAGCCGGCGCAAGGGCTCCGAGGGCCCGCTCGAAGGGACCTTCGACCATGGCGAGGAGGGCTACGGGCTGTGGCTTGACCCGGCCGTCGCCGACGATCCGACCTACGCCGAGTACTGGGCCGGCCACCGCCCGGTCGCCGTGACGATCGAAGAGGACCAGATCGTCATCCGCCGCAGCGAGTGACCCGCCGCGACGGCGCGGCCCGCGCCGCTCACCAGCGGATCGGCCAATCGGAGGCGTCGCGCAGATAGCGGTTGAACGCCGCGTCGGCGACCCACTGCTCCCAGGCCACCGGCTCGGTGGGCGCGGCCTCGATCGCGAGCGGCATCGTCCAGGCGTTGGAGTGGTCGTAGAGGTCGGCCAGCTCCTGTGCCGTGAAGCTCGAACCCAGCCGCCGGCGAAGCTCGGCCACGAGCCGCTCGAGCACGCGGTCGAAGGCCCGTCGCCCGTCGGGCGGCAGCTCGCGCAGGCGCCGTTCGCCATCGTGCCACTGCAGGCGGGCGTACTCGAGCACTCAGCGGCCCCCGCCGGACGCTCGGGCTCCGAGCCGACGCGGACGCCTCTGGACCGCCAGGCGCCGGCTAGTTGTTGGGCAGCCCGCTGACCACGTAGGGGTGCTCGCCGGCGCGGACGAGCCCGAGGTTGCGAGCCTCGGTCTCACGGGTGCTCGGGAGCATGAGGGCACGCTCCTCGTCCGCCAGCTGCGCCGCCTTCTGCTGCAACAGCACGACCTGCGCCCGGCGCTCCGCGTTGAGGTGGAGATCGGCGATGAGCGAGCGCACCGGGCTGATCGCCAGGTACAGCAGCACGACCAGCGCGAACAGCATCGCCACGCGGCCGACGCGATCCCAGCGGATCCGTGCCGCGGGCGGATGTGCTCGCGGAAGGGGCTTTGAAGCGGCGGCCACTGCAGACGCATTCGGCGCCGTCGCGCGGCCTCCTGCATCAACGGCGAAAGACCGAGCGCCCGGGGAAGCGGGCTTTTGCGCCGAGCGCCTCCTCGATGCGCAGCAGCTGGTTGTACTTCGCGACCCGGTCGCTGCGCGCGGGTGCTCCGGTCTTGATCTGGCCGGCTCCGGTCGCCACCGCGAGGTCGGCGATCGTCACGTCCTCGGTTTCGCCGGAGCGATGCGATATCACCGTGCCGTAGCCCGCCTCACGTGCCATCGCAATCGCTTCGAGCGTCTCGGTGAGCGTGCCGATCTGGTTGACCTTGATCAGAATCGAGTTGGCGACACCGAGCTCGATTCCGCGCGCCAGACGCTCGGTGTTGGTGACGAACACGTCGTCGCCGACCAGCGACAGGTGCCCGCCGAGGCGCTCGGTCAGGGTCTGCCAGCCGGACCAGTCCTCCTCATCCATGCCGTCCTCGATCAACACGATCGGATAGCGCCCGGCCAGCATCGCCCAGTAGTCGGTCAGCTCGGCCGAGCTGAGGCTGCGCCCCTCGGATGCGAGCACGTAGCTCTCGCCGTCGTGGATCTCGCTGGTGGCCGGGTCCAGCGCGATCGCGACATCCTCACCCGGGCGATAGCCGCTCGCCTCGATCGCCTCGACGAGCAGCTCGAGCGCCGCCTCGTTGGAGGACAGGTTGGGCGCGAAGCCGCCCTCGTCGCCGACCGCCGTGGCCAGCCCGCGCGCGTGCAGCGTGGCCTTGAGCTGGTGATAGACCTCGGTCCCGACCCGCATGCCCTCAGCGAAGCTGTGCGCGCCGCACGGCACGATCATGAACTCCTGGAAGTCCACCGAGTTGTCGGCGTGAGCGCCGCCGTTGAGCACGTTCATCATCGGCACGGGCAGGATGCTCGCGGCGTCGCCGCCGAGGTGGCGCCACAGCGGGAGCCCGCGGGACGCCGCCGTGGCATGCGCCGCCGCGAGCGACACGCCGAGCACGGCATTGGCCCCGAGCCGTGACTTGTTCGCGGTTCCGTCGAGCTCGATCAGGCGCCGATCCAGCGCCGGCTGGTCGGTGCCGTCGCTGCCGATCAGCTCGCGCGCGATCTCCTCGTTGACGTTGGCCACGGCGCGCGTGACGCCCTTGCCACCGTAGGCGGATCCACCGTCGCGCAGCTCGGTCGCCTCGAATTCGCCGGTGGAGGCGCCCGACGGGATGGCGGCGCGGCCGCGGGCGCCGCCGGCGAGCACCAGCTCGACCTCGATCGTCGGGTTGCCGCGGCTGTCGAAGATCTGCCGCGCGCCGAGCTGCTCGATCGCCGTCATCGGGGCACCTCGGCGCCGTCGAGGGCGGTGCGGAAGCGGCTCGTCGCGCGGCGCAACGCGAGCTCGGGATCGAGCTCGAGCGCGCGGCCGCAGCGCACCAGCACGAACAGCAGCTCGCCGAGCGTGTCGAAGCGCTGCTCGGTCGGCGCCGGCTGCGAGAGCAGCGCCAGCGACTCCTGCGCCTGCGCGAACGGAGCCTCGAGCGGCTCGTCGCCGGCGCGACGCTGGACCTTGGCGGCGAGCGACAGTGCGGGCAGGTTCTCGGGCACGTCCGAGAACAAGCCGTCCGCGGCGCGCCCCTCGGTCGTGCGCTTGATCTCATCCCAGTTGCGGCGCACCTCCGCCGCGCCGTCGACGGCGACATCGCCGAACACGTGCGGGTGGCGGCGGATCAGCTTCTCGGAGCAGTGCTCGGCGACCTGCGCGAGATCGCCGGAGCCGCGTTCCTCGAGCAGCAGCGCCAGGAAGTGCACCTGGAAGAGCACGTCGCCCAGCTCGTCGAGGAGCTTTGCGTCATCGCCCGAGTACGCGGCGTCGGCGAGCTCGTAGGCCTCGCCGACGGTGTGCGCGACGATCGAGCGCTCGTCCTGCTCGCGGTCCCACGGGCATTCGCGGCGCAACCGGCGCGTCAGCTCGTCCAGTCGCCCGATCGCGATTGGAGCCGCGGCGGCCACGGTCGCTCAGCCGCTCGTCGCGCCGGTCGCCGCGGTCGACGTCGTGGGCGCGTTCGAACACAACGAGACGACGTACCCGGCGCGGCAGTTGGTGCGCGGCGACCATTTCTTGGTCAGACCGGTCTGGAGCGCGTTCTCGGCCTTGGCGACCTGCTGCTGGGTGATCAGCGAGCGGATCGTCGCGGTGTCCGACGCGAGGCTCGGCACCGAGCTCGGCGTGACGCTGTCGACGGTGAAGACGTAGTAGCCGAAGGCCGTCTTCACCGGGCCGCTGAGGACCCCCTGCTTGGCGGCGAACACCGCGGCGCTGAGCTGGGCGTTCAGCTCGCTCGGCGAGACCCCGACCATCCGGCCGCCGACGGTCTTCGTCGTCGGGTCGATCGAGTACTTCGGCGCAACGGTCGCGTAGCTCGAGCCGCTTGACAGCAGCGACTTGACGGTGGCCGCGGTCGCCTGGCTGGCGGTCTCCACCAGATGCAGGTTGCGCGTGGCCGGCTTCGTCAGCGCGGCGAGATTCTTCTTGTAGTAGGCGGCGATCTGCGCGGCGCTCACCTTGGAGGCCTGCTTCTGCACCTTGACCTCGACCTGCGCGAAGAGCAGCTTGACGTAGAGGTACCACTTCAGGTCGGCGATCGTCTCGCCCGACTTCGCCAGGAAGCTGTTCATCTCGGCGGTGGTCTTGAGCGGCGGGTTCGAGGCGTTGCGCGCCTGCTGGAACGACGAGTCGAGCTTCGCCTGGGTCACCTTGACGCCGCGGTCGGCCGCCTCGCCCTGGATCCAGATCGTCTGGATCAGGAATGGCAGGATCTGATTGACCAGCGCCTGGTAGCTCTGCGCGCACGACGCCTTCAGCGTGGAAGTGGTCGCGGTGGAGCCGGCGGCCTTGCGCTGCTCGGCGACGCACTTCGTGTAGTCCGGCGGAAGCGGCAGCGCCGGCGCGGCGACACCGGTCGAGGCCTGGTTGGTGTCGTTGGCGACGGCGAGCCAGTGGTCGAGCGCCGCCGTGGTGATCGACGCGTCGCCGATCTGCACGACCGCGTTGCCGGGAATGTCGCTGCCGCACGCGCCGAGGACAACGGCGGTGGCGATCGCGGCGCAGAACGCCATGCCGATTCGGGGCCTTCGTGGCAACTCCCCGCGGATGCTAGCGAATCGGGCCGGCCGCCCGCGCAGGCGAGGATCACGCACGGGTACCGGTGGCCGCGAGGATCGCGTCCGCGGCGGCCAGGATGTCCGGGAAGCGCTCCTTGGCATCCTCGGCCACGCGCACCGAGACCTGGGAGCGGCCGGACTCATAGATCGCCTGGGGCAGACGCCCGCGCAGTTCGCGCACACCGGCCGAGTCGAGCTCGATCGGGGCGATCACCAGGCGCCCGGCGCGGACGCTGACTGCACGTGCGCCCGCGGCGCCCAGCTTGATCCGCGCGCGCTGGAGCGCCAGCAGGTGCTCGACCGGCTCCGGCGGCGGACCGAAGCGGTCCTCGAGCTCCTCGCGCAGCGCCTCGATGTCGGCGACGTCACGGGCCCCGGCGATCCGCCGGTGGAGGTCGATCTTGGCCTGCTCGTAGCCGACATAGCCGGCGGGAACGTAGGCGTCGACGTCGACATCCAGGCGGACGGGCTCCCAGTCGTCGTCACGCGGCTCGCCGCTGGCCTCGGCGGCGGCGAGCGCCTCGTCGAGCATCTGCATGTACAGCTCGAAGCCGAGCGCCGCCACGTGGCCCGACTGCTCGTCGCCGAGCAGGTTGCCGGCGCCGCGCAGCTCGAGGTCGCGCATCGCGATCTGGAAGCCCGAGCCGAGCTCGGTGAAGTCCGACAGTGCGGCGAGCCGCTGGGCCCCCTCCGGGGTGAGCGAGGCGGCCGCGTCGTAGAGCATGTAGGCGTAGGCACGCTCGCGGCTGCGCCCCACGCGGCCGCGGATCTGATAGAGCTGGGCGAGCCCGAAATGATCAGCGCGCTCGACGATCAGCGTGTTGGCGGCCGGAATGTCGATCCCCGACTCGATGATCGAGGTGCACACGAGGACGTCGGCGTCGCCGCGCAGGAACGACATCATCCGCGACTCGAGCTCCTGCTCCTCGAGCTGCCCGTGGGCGACCGCGAAGCGGATGTCGGGACACAGGCCGCGCAGGCGCTCGGCCACCTCGTCGATCGTCTCAACGCGGTTGTGCAGGTAGAACGCCTGGCCGCCGCGCTCCCGCTCGCGCTCGAGGGCCTGGCGCACCAGCGTTTCATCGGACTCGCCGACGTAGGTGCGCACGGGCCGGCGTCCTTCGGGCGCGGTCTCGATCACCGAGATGTCGCGCAGGCCGGCGAGCGACATCTGCAGCGAGCGCGGGATCGGCGTGGCCGACATCGCGATCACGTCGACGCGCAGGCGCAGCTGGCGCAGGCGCTCCTTCTGCTTGACGCCGAAGCGCTGCTCCTCGTCGATGATGAGCAGCCCGAGATCCTTCGCGCGGACCTCTCGCGAGAGCACGCGGTGGGTCCCGATCAGGATGTCGAGGCGCCCGTCGCCGAACCGTCCGAGCGTGTCGCGCTGCTCGGCGGCGCTGCGAAAGCGCGAGAGCACGTCGACGGTGAACGGATAGTCGG
>Ga0307372_10010857_pt1 | contig 12258 bp, 9 predicted proteins | sample OX1MG_FD_202533 | JGI IMG/M metagenome (GOLD analysis project Ga0307372, IMG submission 202533) | Soil microbial communities from Risofladan, Vaasa, Finland - OX-1 | ecosystem: Environmental > Terrestrial > Soil > Coastal area > Acid sulfate soil | place: Finland: Risofladan, Vaasa | collected...
AAACGGGGAGAGCACCGATGACGATCGCCACACCGCGCCAACTCCGTGTCGAGGACGAACCGCTCCTCAAAGGCAAGGGACGGTACACCGCCGACATACGGGAGCCGCGCCAGGCCGTCGCGGCCTTCTTGCGGTCGCCGATGGCATCGGCCGCGGTTCGCCGCCTCGATACCACGGCGGCACAGCTGGCGCCGGGGGTCCTAGCGGTACTGACGGCAGCCGACCTGGCGGGGATCGGCGGCCTCTCGCACCCCCTGCCGGTGCCCGGACGCAATGGCAGCAAGACGATCGCGCCACGCTGGCCGGCGCTGGCCGAGCAGCGCGTGGTCCATGTCGGCCAGGCGGTGGCGGCAGTGATCGCCGAGACGCACGCCCAGGCGCAGGACGCGGTCGAATTGATCGACGTCGATTACGAGGACACGTCGGCGGTGGTCGACACCCGCGAGGCGAACGAGCCCGAGGCGCCACAGCTCTGGCCCGAAGCGCCGGGTAATGTCGCGCTCGACTTCACCTGGCCGATGGACAAGGACGGTGCCAACGCCCAGGGAGTCGCCAACGCGATCGCCGCGGCGCCCATCGTCGTCCGCCTGACCGAGCGCCAGCAGCGCATTGCCGGCGCGACGATGGAGCCGCGCGCGGCGACCGGCTTGTACGACGCCGCGACCGGCGAATACACGTTGCGCACGGTGACGCAGAGCGTGTGGCTCATGGCCCAGCACATGGCCGATATCATGGGCGTGAAGCGCGAGCAGATGCGCGTCATCACCGATGACGTCGGCGGCGCTTTCGGCCTGCGCAGCGCCCCATATCCCGAGTACGTCGTGGTATTGGCGGCGGCCAAGCGTCTCGGCCGGCCGGTTCATTGGGCCGCGACGCGGAGCGAGGCCTTTCTCACCGATAACCAAGCGCGCGAGATCGTCATGGACGGCGAGCTGGCACTCGACCGTGATGGCAAGTTCCTCGCTTTGCGGGTCAAGGCGATCGCCAATATCGGCGCCTTCGTCTGTGACGCCGGAGCGTTGACGCCGACGATCAACCTCGTCCGCTGCTTTCCCTCCGTCTATCGCATTCCGCGCGTCGTCACGGACGTGCTCTGCGTCTTCACGAATACCGCGCAAGTCGGCCCGTATCGCGGCGCCGGCCGGCCGGAGGCGAATTACCTGATGGAACGGCTCGTCGAGGAGGCTGCGCGCGCCACGGGCATCGACGCGGTTTCACTGCGGCGGCGTAATCTCGTGACGCCGGCCGAGCTCCCCTATAAAGGCGCCATGGGCACCGTTTACGACAGCGGCGACTTTCCGGCAATTTTCGACAAGGCGCTCGATCTCGCCGATCTCAAGGGCTTTGCGTCGCGCAAGCAGCAGAGCGCGTCGCGCGGCCGCCTGCGTGGCATCGGCGTCTCGTGCTTCCTCGAGCATTCGGGCGCAATTCCGCCCGAAGGCGCGTCGCTCTCGTTCCCGGGCGATGGCACGGTCGTCGTCGGCCTGGGCGCGCAGTCAACGGGCCAGGGCCACTTGACCGTGTTCCGCAGCGTCGCCTCGGAAAAACTGGGCGTCAATCCGGCGAAGATCGTCGTGCGCGAGGGCGATACGCGTCTCAACGTCGAAGGGCACGGTACGTTCGCCTCGCGCTCCGCCGCGGCCGCGGGTAGCGCGATCTTCTTCACCGCGGAGACGGTGATCGAGAAGGGCAAAAAGATCGCGGCGCAGATGCTCGAGGCGGCCGAAGCCGACATCGTCTATCGCGCGGGCACCTTCGAGATCACCGGCACCGACCGGCGGATCTCGCTGTTCGACGTCGCCAAGAAGGCACAGGAGCTCAAGGCCAAGGGTGAGATCGCGGAGTCGCTCGACACCAACAAGGTCTCGCAAACCCCGCAGCATTTCCCCAACGGCTGCCACGTCGCGGAGGTCGAGATCGATCCCGAGACCGGCACGCTCGACATGGTGGCCTATAGCGGCGCCGATGATTCGGGCCGCATCCTCAACGCCATGATCGTCGAGGGCCAGGTTCACGGCGGCGTTGCGCAGGGCCTTGGTCAGGCGCTGCTGGAGAACGCACTCTACGATAAATCTGGCCAGCTTCTGGCTGGATCGTTCATGGATTACGCGTTGCCGCGCGCGACCGACATGCCGCCCAGGCTGAGCGACGCGCTGCTCGAATTCCCGTGCAAAACCAATCCGATCGGTGTCAAGGGCGCGGGCGAAGCCGGCACGACCGGTGCGCTCGCCGCGATCATGAACGCGATCGCGAATGCCATACCGGGCGAGGCCGGTCGCACGCTGCAGATGCCGGCGACGCCGCAGAAGCTCTGGCAGGCATGTCGCGCGGCGCGGAGCGGCGGCCGCGCATGAACCTCGTTTACACGTGCGCCCCGGCGGCCGCCCGCGGGGCGGCCAGTGCACGCCGCAGCAAGGCCAAGCCGCGCGCCGCCCGGCTGCGGCAGCCGACGGTCGACATCCATTGCCACGTCTTCACGCCCGAAGCGGCCGTGCTGGTCAAGGACGTCGTCCGACCGCAGAACGACCCGTATTCGTTCTTTCAGAGTGCGGCCTCGAAGCAGACCGACCTCAAGCAGGCGGCAGCGATCGGTCCCAAGCTGACCTCGATCGAGGAGCGGCTCAAGACGATGGACGCCGAAGGCATCGACATCCAGGCAATCTCGACGGCGCCGATCCAATACTACTATTGGGCGGACGGCACGCTCGCGTTGCGGACGTCGCGTCTCATCAACGACAACATTGCGCACATTTGCGCCGCCAATCCCGAGCGCTTCGTCGGCCTGGCGACTGTGCCGATGCAGGTGCCCGAATACGCCGTGCGCGAGCTCACCCGTGCGGTGAAGGAGCTTGGCCTGAAGGGCGTCGAAATCTGTCCGCACGTCGAGCAAGAAGAGCTGTCGGCCGAGCGCTTCCGGCCGTTCTTCGCCAAGGCGGAAGAGCTTGGCGCCGTAATCTTCATGCACCCGCACGGCTTTCCCGATGGCCGCCGCCTGGCCGATCATTTCTTCCAGAACATCGTTGGCAATCCGCTCGACACCACAGTCGCGATCCATCACCTGATCTTCGGCGGCGTGCTGGAGGCCCATCCGAAGCTCAAGATCGTCTGCGCCCACGGCGGCGGCTATCTACCGGCCTATGCCGGACGCATCGATCATGCGCACGCGGCGCGGCCCGATGCGCGCACCAAGATCACCAAGGCGCCGTCGAGCTACCTCAAGAAGCTTTATTTCGATACTATCGTCTTCACGCACCACCAGCTAGCGTATCTGGTCGACCAATACGGCGCCGACCACATCCTGCTTGGCACCGATTATCCATACGACATGGCGCTGCCCGACGCGGTGCAGTTCGTGCAGAAGGCGCCGGGTCTGTCGGAACGCGATCGCGGATTGATTCTGGGTGGTAACGCGGCGCGGCTCCTCGGCATCGCGTTACCGCAGGTGGCGCCGGGACGACGCTAGAACGTCTTGAACACCTGGATCAACGCAGGCCCGATCAAGACGATGAACATGGACGGCAGGATGAAGATAATCATCGGCACGGTCATGATCGCCGGCAGCTTGGCTGCCTTCTCCTCGGCCTTGAGCATGCGCTCCTCGCGCAGCTCGGCGGCCAGAACCCGGAGCGCCTGAACCAGCGGCGTGCCATAGCGCTCGGTCTGCACGAGCGTGTTGACCAGGCTGCGCATCGCCGGGATGTTGACGCGCTTGATCAGATTGGTCAGAGCGTCGCGCCGATTCGGCAGGAAACCGAGCTCGAGCGCGGTCATCTGCAATTCGTCGGCCATCTCGGGCATGAAGCGGCGGAACTCGCGCGCGACGCGCACCAGCGCTCCGTCGAGGCCGAGGCCGGATTCGGCGCAGATCATGAGCAGGTCGAGCGCGTCGGGCAGCGCCCTGTGGAAGCGCTGATGCCGCTTCTTGATCATGTTCCGCAGCGCGATGGGCGGCGCATAGGTCGAGACGACGGCGACGATGGCGCCGACCAAGGCGACATGGGCCGTGGTCAGGTTGAAAGGCGTGCTGAAGATCAGCACGAGGCTGGTCAGGCTGCACGGCAGCAGCAGGCGGATGCCGACATACAGCACCAGTGCCTCGCGGTTGCGGTATCCCGCCTGGACCAGAAGATTGGTCGCTTTGTCGGCGTCGGCGCCGCGGGTTAGCTTGAGCTTCTCGACCAGCCGCTTCAGCAGATTGGTGCCATACGCGGGAGCCCGGCGTTGGCGCGCGCGCGGCGAACCCTCCGGGGGCGCAGCGCCGATACGGCGCGCAACCAGGGCGGCCAGCCGGCTGCGCAGTGGCGCGGCAGCATCCCACGCGCCATATCCGGCCATCAGCACGCCGAAAATGCCGGCGGTCAGTGCAAGAGTGAAAGAGGCGTCGCCGAGCCCGTTCATATCCGGAACTTGCCCAGGCGGATCATCGCGAAGACGCCGATCGCCAGCGACGACATCGCCGCGGTCAGGTACATGTGACCCGACGCGCTGTTGAACAAAACCGCGATGTAATCGAAGTCGAGCGCCGCCAGTATCCCCATCACGACAAACGGCAGCGCGCCAATGATCGTCGCCGACGCCCGTGCTTCGGCCGAGAAGGTGCGGATCTTAAGGTGCAGCTGCCGGCGGCGGCGCAGGATCAGGTCGAGGTTTTCGAGCGTTTCGGCGAGGTTGCCGCCGGTCTCGCGCTGAATCGAGAACGCGATCGCCATGAAGGTGAACTCGGGAAGGTCGAGGCGGCCGGCCGATTCCCACAGCGCGTCCTCGAGCGGCTGGCCGAGTTGGATCTGGTCCGAGATGCGGCGGAATTCCGAGCCGACCGGCTCGCCGATCTCGTGCGTCACGCCGGCGATGGTCTCGGTCACCGGTAGGCCGGCGCGCAATCCGCGCACCATCAGACCGACTGCGTCAGGGAAAACGGCGATGAAGCGCGTGGCCCGGCGGGCGACGAGAAAATTGATGAGAAGCCGCGGGCCCAGCACGGTCGCCGCGATCGCCGATGGCCAGCCGACCAACGGCGCGATGCCGATCTCGGTCAGGCCGAAGCCGAGCACGAGCCCGAAGATGATGGCGCCGATCGCGACCTTGCCGAGGGTCAGGCTGGTTCCGGTGCGCGCGAGCTGCTTGCGCCAGTGATCGGGGTTCGGCAGAAAGCGGCCGGCGATGAGGTCGAGGCGGGATTTCTTCTCGTCGCGCTTCAGGGTCAAAGCGACGGAGTCGGGGTCCGGCTTGCCGACAAAGCGGTCGCGGACCTTGCCGAGACGCTCGACGACTTCGGCACGTTCCTTAGTATCGGTCGCGCCGGACCAGCCGGCAAGCGCCGCACCGAACAGCAGCAGGAACACGACGAGCAGGAAGATCGCGTCGATCATGGGGGCCTACCCGACAGCTTCGAGCAGCGCGCGATCGAGACCGAAATATTCCGCGCGCGTAATGAAATGTGGCCGCAGGCCGCTCGACACGAACGTGCCCTTGAGCGAGCCGTCGGGCATCTGCCCTTCGTACTGGTAGGTGAAGAGGTCCTGGGTCGTGATGACGTCGCCTTCCATGCCGACGATCTCGGTCACGGCGACGACGCGGCGAATGCCGTCGCGCATGCGGCTGATCTGGATGATCAGGTGGACGGCGGCGGCAATCTGTTGGCGGGTTGCGCGCGGCGACAGGTTGACGCCGCCCATGCCGACCATGTTCTCGAGGCGGGTGAGGGCCTCGCGCGGCCGGTTGGCGTGGATGGTCGAGAGCGAGCCGTCGTGGCCGGTGTTCATCGCCTGCAGCATGTCGAGCGCCTCGGCGCCGCGGATTTCGCCGAGGATGATGCGGTCGGGACGCATACGCAGGGCGTTCCTGACCAGATCGCGAATGGCGATCTCGCCCTTGCCTTCGAGGTTGGCGGGCCGCGTTTCCAGCCGGACGACGTGCGGCTGCTGCAGTTGCAGTTCGGCCGCGTCTTCGATGGTGACGATCCGCTCGCCCGGATCGATCATTTGCGACATGGCGTTCAGGAGCGTCGTCTTGCCCGAGCCGGTGCCGCCGGAAATCAGGATGTTGAGCCGCGAGCGCGCGGCGATCTTGAGCACCGTCGCCATCGCCGGCGAGATGTTCTTGGTCCGCGACATGACGTCGAGCGTGATTCCCTTCTTCGAAAACTTACGGATCGAGATGGTCGGTCCGTCGAGCGCCAGCGGCGGCGTGATGATGTTGACGCGGCTGCCGTCCTGCAGACGGGCGTCCACGAGCGGTGTCGATTCGTCGATGCGCCGGCCGACTTGGGTCACGATGCGGGTGGCGATCGACATCACGTGCGCGTTGTCGCGGAACGACACACCGGTGAGCTCGAGCTTGCCGCGGCGTTCGACGTAGACGTGCTTCGAGCCGTTGACCATGATGTCGGTCACGGTGTCGTCGGCCAGCAACGGCTCGAGCGGCCCGAGCCCCAGCATGTCGTCGAGGAGGACGGCGACGAGCTGGCGCTGCTCGGCCTGGTTGAGGTTGATGCGCTGCTCGATGACGATCTCGCTCACCATGTCCGCAAGCTGACGAGAAAGCTCGTCGCGCTGCAATTTGGCGGCGACTTCAGTGTCGATGCGCTGCAAGACCAGCGGGTAGATGCGCGGCGCCGCCTCGTTGACGTTGGCGCTGCGCATCGCGATCGGGCGCGGCACGGCGGGAGCCGCCTCGGGAATGCCGGCCTGATCGGTGGCGTGCGGCTCCGACGGGCGCGTTGCGGTCGCGTGCGGTGTGATCGCCGCTGGCGTAGCCGGACGTGGCGGCATATCCGGCACACGCGGACGCGGCTGGAGCCCGTCTGCGTTCACGCCGCGGCGCCCGAACATCAGGCGCTCCGCTTCAGGAAGCTCGGCAGGAACGCGCGCGACGAGAAGCCGGCCGGCAGCTTCATCTTCGGCAGCGGCAGCTTGGCGAGGACCGAGCCCGACTTGGTGGCGGTCGCCTCGATGCCGGCGATGCGCATCGCGATGGCGCGAACCGCCGCTGCCGCTGGCGCATGCTTGAGCGCCGCTGGCAACACGCTGCCGGTCGAAGCCGTGGCAAGCGCGGCGGTCGGTTCGAACGGCACGACGTGATCGAGCTTGACCGCGGTGACGCGTTCGAACTCGGCCTTGGCGATCTCGCCGCGGTGCTTGGCGCCGACGTGATTCGCCACGATTAGATGCCGCGCCGCGGGCGTCATCGTCTTGGCGAAGTCCGATAGCCGCAGCAGGTCGCGTGCCGATGCCAGCGACAGGTCGGTCACCAGACCGATCGTCGCCGACAGCGTCAGGATGCGACGAATCTCGTCCGAAAGGACGCGCGGCATGTCGACGACGACGAAGTCGTAATCGTTGCGCAATACGTTCAGCATGGTGTCGATCGCGCCGGGCGCGACATGCATCTGGTCGACGAGCGGCTCTTCCGCGGCCAGCACCTTGAGGCGCGGGCTCTCTTCGAGCATGGCGGTGCCGAGCAGGCGACTGTCGAGCCGCGACGGGAATTCGAGCGCCTCGCGCAATCCGGGCGCGGGCACCAAGTCGAGTGACAGCGCCAGATTGCCGAACTGCAGATCGAGATCGATCAGCGCGACGCGTTTTTGATAGATGTGCGCAAGGCACCATGCAGTGGAGCCGGCAATCGTGGTGGCGCCGGCGCCGCCGCGGACGCTGACGAAACTGACGACATGGGCCTGGGTCTTGGCCGTGCCCTGGCCGAGCTGGCGCTTGTTGTCGCCGCGCAGCGAGCGCTCGAGCATCGCCAGCGTCACGGGCTTCAGCAAATAGTCGGTGACGCCGAGCTCGATCAGCTCACGATAGAGCGTGAGCTCATTGCGCTTGCCGAGCGCAATGACGGTCATCTCGGGCGGGCAGAGATCGGCCAGATCGGCCAGCGCCTTCACCGGATCCTCGACGTCATCGACGTCGACGACCAATAGATTGGGTGGCGCATGCTTGGTGATGTAATCGTGCGCGGCGGCGACGCCGCCTTCGATCGCGACCGGATTGCGCCAACCCTGGGCGGCCGCAAGGTCGCGCGCGACCTGCCGGTTTTCCGGCTCGGCGACGCAGGCGAGAAGCCGCGGGCCGGTGCCCTGGCCAAGCTCGGTGTCGGGCGTGAGGTCCGAATTACTGTCCATTACTGCCACCGGTGGTGCTGCCCGAACCGCCCGAGCCGCCGTCGGACGAGCCGAGACTCGGTGCTTGCGGGTTGGCTTTCTGATCGCCGGTGCGATTGGCCTCGACCGCGCGCATGCTCGGCTCGGCGTCGGCGGGCGTCAGGGCGTGACCCGAGACGAGGTCGCGCGGATCGGCGACCATGAGGTAGAGGTTGGCGCCGGTGGCGCAGCCGAGATTGCTCATCGAGCCGTTCGAAGGGTCGTAGGACCCGATCGCCGCCCACCCATCGCATGTCGGTGGCACCGCGGCCTCGCCGGTCACCGTCACGTCCACGGCGTCGGCGTTGAAATTCGGATCGGCGGGCGCAACGCTGTGCAGCATGCCCAGGGCATCGATCGCCTGGCTGACGCGCGCCTGGCGTACATCGGCGATCGCACTAGCGCCGCTGACGAGGGTGATGGAATTGGTGCTGGTGACACCGCGGCGCAGGAACGTCCGCAGGCTCGCCGCTTCCGACGGCGCCAGCACGGCGCTGCCCGGCGCGAAATGCACCGTATGCGTGAGCTGGACCGGCTTGACCGCAATGCGGTTGAGCGTGACGTTGCTCGGCGCCGGCGTGCAGCCGGGCAGCAGCGGCGCAACGGCGAGCGCGACGGCAAGGGCCCAGATACGGCGCGAGAGGAGAGGAGCGTTCATCATGGGGGTTCTCAATTGAGCTCGAAGCCGATCTGGCCCATCGGCATCGCCGCCTTGCGGCCATCGGGCAGCGTCAGTGCCTCGGCGGACGCGGTGGCCGGCGTCCCCGGCACCTGCGGCTGCACATGGTTCATCTGACCGTTGAAAATGAGATCGGAGTCGGTTGGCGGCTGGAGGCCATCGAGCGGCGTCGCCATCGGGCCGTTGATCGGCTTCACCAGATAAGGGGTGACCAGGATGACGAGCTCGCTCTCGTTGCGCTGGAACGCTTCGGAGCGGAAAAGCTGGCCGAGGATCGGCACGTCACCGAGCCAAGGAATCTTGTTGATGTTCTGGTTGAGGTTGTTCTGGATCAGGCCGCCGATCGCGAAGGTCTGGCCGCTACCAAGCTCGACCGTGGTTTCGGCGCGGCGCGTCGTAACGCCAGGCACCGACACGCCCGCGACCGTGATCGCGGTCGACGTGTCGATCTGGCTGACCTCGGGCGCGACGTGGAGGCTGATGCGCCCGCTGTTCAGGATGGTGGCAAGGAAGGACAGGCTGACGCCGAACTTCTTGTAGTCGATGGTGACGACGGCGCTGCCGCCGGTGCCGGATTGCGGCACGGGAACCGGGAATTCGCCGCCGGCCAGGAAGCTCGCCTTCTGGCCCGAGATCGCGGTCAGGTTGGGTTCGGCCAATACCGTCGCGAGCCCCTGCGTCTCGAGGGCGTCGAGCGTCGCACTGATGTTGGTGTCCGAGCCAAAGGCGTATAGGAAGTTGAGCGCGTTGGCAGCAGTTGCGCCGATCGTGGCGGCGGGCGTTCCCGTTGCAGTGAAACTGTAAGAGGGCGGCCCGATGCCGTTGTTCCCTTTGCTCTGGGTCTTGGCGCCCGCGCTCCAGGTGACGCCGATCTCTTTCAGCGCCGTGCGCGAAATCTCAACGACGCGCACGTGGAGATTGACCTGGTTGGGCGCGGTCAGTTGCATATTGTTGACGAGCTGCTTCGGATCCGGAACGTAGCGCGCGGCGATCTGCTGGATGTCGGCGCCTTGAGCCGGCGATTTGATGTCGCCCTGAAGGACGATCGAGTTGTCGACCGGTCGGGCCTGGACCCGGTTACCGGGCACCAGTTGGTTGAGGGCACGCTGCAAATCGGCCGCATCCGCATGCACCTCGATCGGGCTGTTGATCAGGACGTTGTCCTGCTTGTCGAGCGCGAACAGTGTCGTGGTGCCGGCCGCCTTGCCGACGAGATAGATGATGGTCGGGGACTTGACCTGAATGTCGGCGATTTGCGGATCGGCGACGAAGATGTTCCCCGCCGGCCGGTCGAGGCGAAGGATGACGCCCTTGCCGCTGGCGAGCGAGATCAGTTGTCCGTTCGGGGCGACGACCTGCGGACTGGCATCGACGGATGCCGGCGCCAGCGCGAGACTGAGCGACACCACCAGCGCGAGCGCGCGGATGGCGCGCGCGACGAATCCGTTATGGCGAGGCGCGATCATCGTCCGATCGCCTTTCCGGCCGCGCCGAGGGCCTTGGCCGTGGCGGCGCCGGCCGCTGCGACGCCGACGCTCGGGGGAGCGGACGGCGCGGCTGCGGTCTCGACCGCGTGTCCACCGGTGAACTCGACCGACGATTTGTTCGTGCCGCGCACGATGTCGATCTGATCGCTGGCGGTCGTGCCGGCCGACCGATGGTTGAGGAACGGCATCTCGACCGCGTCACTGTCCCAGGTGAGGGTCGGCTCGTGCGGCAACGCGTCGTTCTCGGCCGAGCCGACGCTGCGCAGTGTCAGAGACAGCTTGCCCATCTCAGGGAGCAGCGTGACCACCTCGGCCTCCTTCGGTGTCACTTCGAGCGTCGCGGTGCGCGCGAGCGGCGCATCGTGCGCCTGATCATCGAGTTTCTGATCGACCGCGAGTACGCGGATGTCCTGGAGCACGGTTTCCGACATCCGCCGCTGGCGTTCATTCTTGCTGGTGGGCGGCACGTCCATCATCAGGATCAGGTCGACCCGGTCGCCGGGAATCGCCAGGCCGGAAAGCCCGGCGCCGGACTGCAGCGATACGGTGATCGCGCGATAGCCCGGCTTGACGATGGCGGCAAGAAAGCCGCGGTCGCCCTTCTTGACGATGCGCAGATCGGTGATCGGCTCGCCCGGCGCGATGCCGCTCTTCGCAACCGAGCCGACGATCGTGCCGAGACTGACGCTGCCCTTGACCATATAGGCCTTGGACAGATCGTTGTCGGGCCAGCTCTGCCAAGCAAGGTCTTCGGTGTGGATGAAGTGGCCGGCCGGCAGCGCCTTTGCCGCCACCAGAATCATTTTTGGCGGCGGCGGCGCGGTCATATGGGCGACGGGCGCCGCGGCTTCGGTGCGCACGTGCTCGACCCAGCCGCGCACGACCAGCGCGGTCACCAGCGACAGCAGCATGGCGGTGGCCAGCAGCAGCAGCCGGCGAGGCGGAAGCGTGGCGAACATTGCGCGGTCGATCCTCTCAGCGTCTGCTCCGGACGGTGCCACCCGGCCAATTCGGGCGATCGTCGGCGGCAGGCGCGTTAACGTGAATGGAGTGTGACGGACTCTGGTTAATACCCGATGAAAACCGCGGCAAATCCGCGTCTTAGACGCGGCGGCAGAGTTACTGGGCGACGACCTTGGCCGGCGCCTTGCTGGCCGCCGCCTGGTTGCTGCCCGTAGCCGCCGTCGGAGCGAAATGAATGCCCATGAGAGCCGTGCGATCGGCGGCCTGGCCCGGATTGTTGACGATGCCGCGATAGGCGGCGAGTTCCGCATCAAGCGCGCCGCGATCGGCATCGCTCGTCACAGTCTGCCGCGCCTTGTCCGTGTCGCCGTGCGCCGCCTCGATGAAGGCGAGGTTGCGGCGGTAACGCGGCTGCGAATTCGGCATGGCGACGAGCGCGGTCAGCGTCTGCACCGCGCCGTCGTAATCACCTGAGAGGAATTGAGCCATCCCAAGGTTGTTGAGCAGCCCCATGTGGTTCGGTACGACGGCGAGGCCGGCGCGGTAATTCTTGATGGCGAGGTCGTACTTGCCCATGCCGCTGTAGGCGACACCGATCGCGCTGAACAGGCTGGGATCGTCCTTGCGCGTCTGCAGCGCGATGTTGAATTCGTCGATCGCCGCCTGCGGCGAGCCGCGCACCAGCATCAATTCGCCGAGGCGGAAGGCCGCTTCGGGGTCGGTCGGCTTCAGCACCTGGACGAGATGATAGGCTTCGTAGGCTTGGGTGTACTGGCCGAGCGCGATCTCGTTCTCGCCGAGCCGCTGCAGCGGTACCGGTGAATTCGGGTCCTCGTCGTGCGCCCGGCGGTAGAAGTTGACGGCCGCCGCGCGATCGCCCCGCGCCGCGGCCTCGTCGCCGCGCTCGAGCAACGGCTTCGATGCCTCGGCCGCCTTATGCATCATCTCGGTCTCGGCGGCGGCGATCTTTTGCGCCGTCGTCTTCTCGC
>Ga0307372_10010858_pt1 | contig 12258 bp, 10 predicted proteins | sample OX1MG_FD_202533 | JGI IMG/M metagenome (GOLD analysis project Ga0307372, IMG submission 202533) | Soil microbial communities from Risofladan, Vaasa, Finland - OX-1 | ecosystem: Environmental > Terrestrial > Soil > Coastal area > Acid sulfate soil | place: Finland: Risofladan, Vaasa | collected...
CGCGACTAAAGACCTTTCGGTAATACACTGACACTCTGGTCATAACGAAAGACCGCAGTGCTTTAGGAATGAGAAGCACAAGCGGGTATCCTCGCCGATTCGCAGGAGCCCGTCGTCGGCGAACACCGCCGCCTCTTCCACGGAGTCAGGACAGAGATTGGCCAGCTCGCGGTTCTTCAGATTGCCCCAGACTTGTTCGACCGGATTGAGGTCGTGCCCGTAGGGCGGGAGTCGCTCGGTGACGAGCCAGTGGCGTTGGGTCTTCAGATACGCCTTCATCTTCTTGCTGCGATGAGAGGTCAGTCCGTCCCAGATCAACGTCACCTTCTGACTCTTCATCAGATCGTGCAGCTCACCGAGGAACTCGATCAGCGCCTCGTCGTTGAAGGAGCCCGGTCGCATAGAAAAGACGAGGGATGCATCGGACCCATCGGGGGCGAAGGCGAGAGCACTCGCCATCGAGAGTCGCTTCCAGTTGAAATGGTGGGTGAGCACGGGGGTGTGGCCCCGCGGCGCCCAGGTGGCCCTCACCGAGGGGAGGAGCGAGAAGCCCGACTCGTCTTCGAAGACGATCCACGCCCGGCGCCGTCGGGCGTTTTTTTTACCACGGGCCAGCGATCTTTGGCCCAGGCGGCGATGGCGTCCTGGTCTGCCTCCAAAGCCCGGCGCGCGGGTCGCTGACGACTCCAACCCAGGCGGGTGCGCAGGATCGACCACGTTTGGGTCGTCGAATAACTCACCCCGGTCACCTTCTCGATCACCGTCGCCACTCGAGCGAGCGTCCAGAGTTCGCTGGGATAGCCGTTCGCGGTGGGTCCCTTCGCGAGGGCTTTTTCAACCTTGGCGAGCTGCTCGCCGCTGAGCCGGGGCAGGCGCCCGGCGCGCTGGGCTCCCCGAAGACCGTCGACACCGTGCTCGCGCCACGTGGCGTGCCACTGCGAGGCCGTCTCACGCGACACGCCCAACTCGCGAGCGACGTCGGCTTGGGACGAACCCTTCTCGAACATCGTGCCCGCGCGAAGTCGACGTTGGGTCATGGCCTCGAAGTCCCGGCGGGGTCGCACGCGCTTGCTCGTCGTTGTCAGCACGGAGGTTTTGGAGCGAGTGGAAGATTTCATGAGAACAGTTTCCCATGTCTACCACCCATATCAGGGTATTACCGAAACGTCTTTAATTCGCCGGGCTTACCGTACTCATATTGAAATCGTGCACGCGCAGCGGCGGCATGGCCATGCGATTGAACTCGTCGCCGAACTCTCGGCTTAAGGTCCGCACGGTCATCCCCGCCTCCGCAGCATTGGCGAGCAGGTCCACGGGGCTCTGGTTGAAACGGAAGTTATTCGTCGCACCAACGATCTTGCCGTCTTCAATAACGTACACACCGTCACGAGTCAACCCGGTGAGTAACAGCGTCGCCGGATCAACGACGCGGGTATACCAGAGACACGTCAGTAGAAGTCCTCGCTCGGTCGTCGCTACCAAGTCCGAGGCGCTACCTCTGGCTCCTGGAAGTTCCAACGCGAGATTGTCAATCGGTCCCGCAAAATCAACGCGCGAACGCGCCGCACCGGCGCGGTGATACTGCAGTGCGTTGAGCCGACCGTGGTCGAACCACTTCGTCAGACCGAGTTCAATGCCATTGTCGAAGACCGACGCCACTGGACTCGACGACGAAATGGCCAGGAACGGGGCGCACTCAATTCCTTGCTCTCGTGGGTCGCTTCGAAGCTCGAAGGGCAGCGCGGCAAGCTGCTCGCCCACTCGTGTTTTACCACCCGCCTTCGAAAAAACCGTCTTTCCGTCTTCAGCGTCTTGGCCACCGCAGTAGAAGTAGAGAAACGCCATCAAGTCGCCGACCGCAGTCGGCGGCAACACGACGTCGTAGCGGCCAGCCTCTACCTCGATAGTGCGTTTGGCCCAGGCGAGGCGGCGCGAAAGTTCCTCTTCGAACCCGCCAACCGAAACGCCGACGAAGTCGGGCGTCCCCACGCCGGTCCAGGCGGAGGCGCTTCCTGCAGCGCGGCTCATCATCTCGAAGGAACCCGTGGGTTGAACGAATCGGCGACGAAGCCCCGACGACGAGCCGAGGTACGTCGTTCGTAGGGAGTGCGACACGAAGCCCGCCAGCGTCGACTTCGCGTGCTCGGCACGGTCAAACGCCCCACCGAGGTCGTGCACGATGTGGTCAAAGATTGCCAGGCTCGTTTCGTGAGCCGGTTCGGCGAAGTCCGACGCGACCGGGCCACCAACGAGATCCGCGGCGTCACTCGAAGGAGTCGATGAGCCGGCCGAGACTTCGGCTTCGCGTACCAAATCAACAACGTCAAATGCGCCGTCGCGCGACGCGACCCCCGACGCGACGCCACCGGACACGTCGCGCACACTCACCACCGTCACGCGTCGGCTTCGACGCTGACCATTGGTCGTCATGGTGTTGTTCGCAAAACGCACTTCAGCGTCGCTCGTCTCTTCAACGATGACGACACATCCCATCGCTCTCGACGCCTTGAGGGCAGCCTCAATGACGTCGTGCGCGGGGGCGAGCCCGTCGTGAGCGGCCATCACCGACCCCCTTCAGCGCGGGCATTCAAGACGTTGACGCCACGCATCAGCGCCGAAGGCGCACCATGGCTGACAGAGGCCACCTGACCTGGTTGGGCTTTGCCGCAGTTAAAGGCCCCGTTGAGTAAGTACGTGGAGCGACCCCCGACGGCTTCCATTGACCCCCAAAACTCCGTGGTCGTTGCCTGGTAGGCGACGTCACGAAGTTGGCCCGCGAGTCTTCCACCCTCAATTCGATAAAACCTCTGGCCGGTGAACTGAAAGTTGTAGCGCTGCATGTCAATCGACCAACTCTTGTCACCCTCAATAAAGATTCCGTGCTCCACTCCCGCAATGAGATCGGCGGTCGTGGGCCCCTCTCCCGGTGCGGGCTGCAGCGAGACGTTGGCCATGCGCTGGATGGGGACGTGCAGCGGCGAATCCGCGAATGCGCATCCGTTCGAACGCTCGTACCCCGCGATCGCCGCGGCGGAGCGATCGAGCTGGTAACCAACGAGCACCCCCTCACGAATGAGATCAAAGGACTGCGCCGCCACGCCCTCGTCGTCGATCGCTACCGTCGCCAGTCCGTGCTCGACGGTGCGGTCGCCCGTCACGTTCATTACCGAAGACCCGTATTTCAATCGGCCCAACTGATCGAACGTGGCAAAGGACGTCCCCGCGTACGCGGCCTCGTAGCCCATTGCCCGGTCGAGTTCTGTCGCGTGGCCGATGGATTCATGAATGGTGAGCCACAGATTGGTCGGATCAATGACGAGGTCGTATCGACCGGGTTCAACGCTCGGTGCACGTAACTTCTCGATGAGCCGTTCTGGCATCAACGCCAACTCACCTTCCCAGTCCCAGCCCACTCCGTTGACGTACTCCCAACCTCGTCCCGCTGGTGGCGCCAATGTGCGCATGGTCTCGAAGGCTCCGTCAGCGTCAAGGGACACCGCTTCCACCACGGGTTGAATCCGTACACGGCGCTGTGTCGCCACGGTGCCCGCCATATCGGCGTAGTACTTGACCTCGGTCACCGAGTGCACAAGTGCCGAAACGTGGCTGATGCCTGGCGCGCCGAGCAGGCGATCGCTCCAATGTGAAAGATGGGCCACTTTGTCGGCGAGTGAAATCACCGACGGGTCAATTTCGTACTGCGAACTCCAATCGATCACACCGTGGCTGGGCTCGTTCGCCTGCTCGAAGTTTCGCCGACGGGCCGTTGCCGTAAGAATGGCTGCGTCAATGGCTTGATCCACCAATCGAGGAATCCCGCTCAGCTTTAGATCGACCGAGGCCGCGAAGCCCATGGATCCCTCATGGACCACGCGAATACCGACACCGATCTGCGCATCGTCCACCGTGCTCTCGAGGTCGCCGTCGCGCAGTGAGACTTGCTGGGTTCGAATCTCTTCGACTCGTACACTGGCGTCACTGGCGCCACGTCGCCGCGCCGCTTCGAGGGCCGCGTCTTGAATTGCCGTGACGGCGCCAGGATCTATCGTCTCAGTGCTAAAGGCCACAGGGGCAACTTATCGGGTGCACCGCCGCTCCTCAAGATCTCTTGACAGCGACTGTTCGTGGTCCCTGCAAGCGGTCTGGCCGAATTGGGTGGCGACTCCGTGGGAGGGTGATCGGGGTCCAATGGGACCGCCGGTAACTCTCAAATCCCCCCTCGCCGACCCCGGTTCGGGTCGTCGCTGCATGGACCGCCGCCAACGGTTGAGCACTCCCGCGCTGGCGAGGACAGCACCGACGCGACGGGCTCGAAAGACGCTGCGGGTCCGTTGATTGCTTCGCTAGAGTTGCAGCGCGAGGTCACACGCATCGGCTTTCGAAAGTGCCGAACCCGAGGCGTAGTCACGCTCAAAGGTGTCGTCTCCTAGTAACGCTCGAGCTCGAGCAAAACTCTCCCCCTCGGAGACGACTTCGGCGTCGTTCTTATGGAGTTTGCCCGTTTTGTAGGCTTCTTCTCTCAGCGCGTCGGCGGCCCCGTGTAAGGTCGCCGCACGCACACCGTCGCCACGCGCCGAGGCGATGCACGCCGCCGAGAAGATCAGGTCACCGGTCTCACGGCGGAACCCAGTGCGACGTTCGGCCCTCAGACACGAGCGCATGAGCGGTAACGCGTCGTCGAACGCGCGCGAGTGGCAGCGTCCGAGCAGCAGGTTGTTGCGAGGGCTGTGCAGTAGTTCGTGCGCCCCGAGCTCCTCCAGGCTCGCGACCGACGCTTCCCACAACGTCAACGCTTCCGCGAGTCGCTGCTGCGCCACGTACGACTGTGCCAGGGCGCCCTGAAGGGTCGCGAGTAGCATCGCGTCTTGTAGTTTCGTCGCGACGACGATCATCTCCAACTCGATGTTCATTCGCTGTTCGAGAGTCAACCCGCGTTGTCGGGCAATTCTGTGGTTCGCCGACCACGCAAGGATCTCAACCTTCAATCGAGCGTTGTCACTCGTGCTCACAAGGTCGAGGGCCTCCTCGATGTACGCCTCCGCTGCCACAAAGTCTTGGTTATAGTTCGCGATCATCGCGCGGAATCCGAGTGCGCGGGCTTCTATGTCGCGCTCGCCAAGTTCACGAGCCATCTCTAGTCCCCGCGCCGCGCAGTCGCTCGAAATCGCAATCTCGGCCCGGTCCGAGGGGAAGAGCCATCCAATCAATATGCTCGCGGCCACCCACGCGGAGGCGACCTCGACGTCGCGGGCTTCGCCAATGTCGTTAAGAGCGCTCAGCAAGAAAGGGATCACCTCGATGTGACCCCGACTCTGAAAATATCTCTCCAGACTCGTCACCACCTGCATAATCTCACGAGCTCGCGCAGGATCCGATGCGAGGTGCGTCAACATCGCGCGGTAGTTGTCCATCTCTAGGTCCAGTTGCTTGAGCCAGCGGGCCTGGAGAGGACCAATGAATTCGCGTCCGGCCATCGTGGCCATCGCTTCGAAGTGAGTGGCGTGGCGGTCTCGCGCTTCGAAGACCTCGCTCTCTCCGCCGGCTTTCAACAGCTCTTGCGCCGCATACTGACGGATCGTCTCGAGCAGGCGGAAACGTAGAGATACGCTGTCGTGGTCGGCGACGACCAAGCTCTTCTCCACTAAGGAGTGCAGAAGGTTCGCGACATCGAATTCGTCGACCGTCTCGCTGGAGGCGACGGCCTCGGCCGCCTCCAACTCGAATCCCCCCGAGAAGACCGACAATCGGCGCAGCACCGACTGCTCCATTGAGTTCAACAGTCCGTACGACCAGTCCACCATCGCCTGGAGCGTTTGCTGGCGGGCCATTGCATTGCGACTTCCACCAGTGAGCAAACGGAAGCGTTGGTCGAGGCGGTCGCTGAGTTGCACTAGTGACATCGACGACAGACGGGCCGCCGCCAACTCCAGGGCGAGCGGGATCCCGTCCAGGCGCTTGCAGATCGACGCGACGAGCGGCGCACCCTCGTCGCTCAAGACGAAACCCGAGTCCGCCGCGCGCGCGATGAACAGCGTCACGGCGTCGGACTCCCCGAGGTCCTCGACGGTCTCGACGTCCGCGCCAGGCAGCGTCATCGAGGGCACCCGATAGACGCGCTCACCGTCCACGCCGAGGGGCTCGCGCGAAGTGACGAGGAGGTGCACCTTGGGGCAGTTACGCATCACCGCGTCGGCGAACTTCGCGCAGGCGTCGATCACGTGCTCGCAGTTGTCGAGGATGATCAGCACGGCCTGGGTCGTCAGGGCCCGTAACAATGTGTCGACGGGCGAGATCTCAATGCCGTCGAGAATGCCCAACACGCTGGCCACGGCGAGGGGCACCTGCTCGCCGTCGGCGACCGGAGCAAGTTCGATGAGCCACACGCCTTCACCGGTTCCGTCAAGCAACTCCGCAGCCGACTGCATGGCGAGACGGGTCTTGCCCGACCCGCCCGCGCCCGTGAGCGTCACGAGGCGTGAAACCTGTATGAGGTCGCGGACGTCGTTGAGCTCGTGCTCACGTCCGATGAAAGACGACAGCAACGCGGGCAGGTTGTTGGGGAGGTCAGGGTTGTCCAGCGAGCGCAGCGGCGGGAACTCGTCGAGAACGCCCTTAGGCGTCAACTGCCACACGTGTTCGGGCCGCCCGAGGTCCTTCAGTCGGTGCTGACCGAGGTCCTCGAGGATCCCCCATTCGCCGGGCAGGTCGCTCAGCAGCTCCGCGGTCGCTCCCGAAACCAGGCTCTGACCACCATGGCCAATCGCGAGGAGTCGCGCGGCGCGGTTCACGGTGGGACCGAAATAATCTCCGTCGCGCTCCTGGCACACCCCGGTGTGCAATGCCACTCGCACCCGGATGTCCGCGCCCGCCGGCCACGACTCGCCGCGCAGCACGCGTTGCAGGGTGTCAGTCGCACGCGCCGCGGCGTCGCTCGTCGTGAAAGCGGCACAGAACGCGTCGCCCACCGTCTTGAAAACGTAACCCCTCTCTGCGTCAATGGCGCCGCGCACGATTACATCGTGGCGACGCAGCGCCTCGTCCATCGCAGATGACGCACGCTCCCACAACTTGGTCGAGCCCTCGATGTCACTGAAGAGGAGCGTGATAGTCCCCGAGGGTATGGTCATCTCGATATTCTGCACCATCGCTCTAGGGTCCGTCAGCGTCGGCGACTGAGGGTGAGTCGGTAGACCACGCCGTTGGGCAGCACACGAGCGAACTTCATCTCGCTCTCGAAGGACGACTCGTCACGAGGTCGCACCACTGTTGGATAATGGCGAAGTGTCGAAAAGGACACCTTGGGGACTTCAAATCCCCCTCGCCCACTACCGTCGCCGGCTCCAATCAGAACTCCTTGCACTGTCTGGGCTTTGGTCACTGTTCATTCACGTCGCGCGCCGCAGTTCGCCTGCGTCGCGTGTTGGTCCAAGAGGTGTTCGCTGGTGAGCGGCGACCCGTGACGATGCGCACCGAGCCGAGTACTGTGAACCAATGAGCCAGCGACAGACCCCTCCGTTTCGCGCCGATCACGTCGGCAGTTTCCTGCGTCCCGTCGAGTTGCTGGCGGCTCGGCGCGACGCCGCCGACGGGCGCTTGGACGCCGAGGGACTGCGCGCGGTCGAGGACCGGTCGATTCGCGACGTCGTCGCGTTGCAAGAAGGCCTGGGCTTCCAGTCGGCGACCGACGGCGAGTTTCGCCGAACGTCGTGGCACATGGACTTCATCTACCAGCTGGGCGGGGTTCGCCGCTCCGACGAGCAGCTGGAGGTCGCCTTCAAGAGCGCGGAGGGCACCACGTCATTCACGTCGGCTGCGCTCAAGATCGACGGACCGGTGCGCGTCGACCAGACGATCTTCGCCGACGCCTTCACGTTCCTGCGCGACACCGTCACGACCGCGGTGCCCAAGATCACCATCCCCTCGCCGAGCATGGTCCACTACCGCGGCGGCATGGCCGCAATCGACCCCTCGGTCTACCCCGACGTCGAGGAGTTCTGGAACGACCTCAGCGCCGCCTACGCCGAGGAGATCCGGCGCCTGGGCGCCCTGGGCTGTCGATACCTCCAACTCGACGACACCTCGCTGGCCTACCTGAACGACCCCGCCCAGCGCGAGATGATCGCGGCGCGCGGCGACGACGCCGAGCACCAGCACCTGCGCTACATCCGCCAGATCAACGCCGCGCTCGCCGGGCGCCCCGAGGGCATGGCGGTGACGACGCACTCGTGCCGCGGGAACTTCCAGTCCTTCTGGGCGGCCGAAGGCGGGTACGACTTCGTGGCCGAGGCACTCTTCTCCGAGCTCAACGTCGACGGATTCTTCCTCGAGTACGACGACAGCCGCTCGGGCGATTTCTCGCCGCTGCGCTTCGTGCCCCCGGGCAAGATGGTCGTGCTGGGACTCGTGACGACCAAGCGCGGCGACCTAGAGTCCAAGGACGAACTGAAGCGCCGCATCAACGAGGCCAGCCGGTACGTGGCGCTCGAGCAGCTCTGCCTCTCGACGCAGTGCGGGTTCTCGTCCACGGTGGAGGGGAACTCCATCACCTACCCCGACCAGGTCGCCAAGCTGCGCCTGGTCAAGGAGACGGCCGACGAGGTCTGGGGCTAGGCGCCCGGGCGCCCGGAGGGCACCGTCGACCTCTCGGCGGAGCGTCGATGCCACGGCCGTCGTCTCGCCGTGGGGGACGCCTCGACCCAGTGGCCCACCGGCAGGATCTCGGCGTGGAAACGGTCACGGACCGCTCCCCAGATCCCTCGTGGCTGCCACAGGGCGACGACGACCGCCACCGAACCAAAGATGATGAGATACCACGCACCTTGCTGTTGGAGCGACTGTTGAAGCGCGAAGAAGATGATCGATCCGACGATCGGCCCTTCGATGGTCCCGAGTCCTCCGATCATCGAGACGAAGAGCATCTCGGCCGCCCACTGGAGACTGAAGACGCTGGTGGGTTGGACGAACGGCTGACTGATCGTGAGCACGGCGCCCGCCGCCCCGCAACCCGCCGCCGCGATGATGAACACCGTGCGCCGGGCCGCTCGCACGTTCGCCCCCGAGCTTCGCGCCGCGACCTCGTTATCGCGAATCGACGACAGCACGAGACCCAGACGGCTGCGAAGCAGGAGGCTGGTGCCAAAGACCACCACGAGGGCGACCAGCCACGCGGCCAAGTAGGAGTAGTGAGCGGTCTGGGCGGGACTGAGGCTCTGCAGGCCGGGCATCAGACGTCCGGTGCCCCCGCCGAGGAAGGCCACGGTGGCGATGACGATCATCGCGGTGTCGGCCACCACCCACGTGGCGATGGAGAAGTAGCCCCCGCGCAGGCGAAAGAGCAGGAAGTTGATCGGCACGGCGATGAGTCCACACACCAGGACCGAGAGCGGGATGGTGACGAAGGGATTGATCCCCTTGAGCGCGAAGTACAAGGTCGCGTACGCACCGAGGCCGACGAAGGCCTGCTGACCGATCGAGACCATCCCCGCGTAGCCCGCGAGCAGGTTCCACATGGTGGCCATGATCACCAGGATGTAGAAGTTCGTAAGCGTCGTCGAGAACTGGGCCGGCAACACCCACGGAGCGACGGTCAACAGTCCGACCACGATCGGAGCGCTGAGCAACGTGTAGAACGGGGAACGCAGTGAGCGCCGAACCCGCACGGTGCCGCTGCGACCAATCGTGACCTCGGAGCGCGCGCTCACGCGAAGGCCGTCTTCTTGCCGAAAAATCCTTGGGGCCGAACGGCCAGGACGAAGAGGAACAAGAGATTGCCGGCCAGTATCTGGTATTGGGGGTTGATATGCGCGCCGATCTGCTGGGCCACACCCAGCGCGATGCCGCCCACCAGGGTCCCCCACAGCGACCCGATGCCGCCGATAACCACCGCCTCGAAGGCGAACAGGAGGTTCACCCCTCCCGAGGTTGGGGCGAACTGGGTCATCATCCCGTAGGCGATGCCGGCCAGCGCCACCGTGGCGAATGCGATGGCCGCGGCGATACCAAAGACGTGGCGGTAGTTCGCGCCGCTGAGCTGCGCCGCCTCGCGGTCGTCGGCAACCGCGCGGATTAGGCGGCCCAGACCCGTGCGGGACAAGAAGAGCTGCAGCAACGCCAGCACCAACACGGCCACACCGAGCACGGTGAGGGACACGTAGGAGATGTACACGATCGAAGTGGGGTGCCACGACTGGGAGATGAGCGAGCCGATGTTGACGACCTGGCCGTTCGCCGAGTAGATCTCGAGCAATAGGTTCTCGATCACCACCGAGAGCCCGAAGGTCACGAGCAGCGTGGTGAAGGGGTCGCGGTCAATGCTCTTTTGGATCAGCGTGCGCTGGACGACATAGCCGATCAGCCCGAACAGGGGCACGACGACGAGGAACGCCCACACCTCGGGCAGGTGCAGATGCGGCGTCAAGAAGACCGCGACGTAGGCCGCTACGACCGCGATGTCGCCGTGGGCGAGGTTGATGACCTTCAAGACGCCGAACATCAAGGAGAGCCCGCAGGCGAACAACGCGTAGAACCCTCCGATCAGGACGCCCTGGATGACGACGTTGGTCCACGTCATGGCGCCACCGCCCCGGGTGGCGGCGTCGGTGAGAGTTCAGCGCCGAAGTACGCGTGATCGATCTGCTCTAAAGTCAGGTCCGCCGGCACGCCGGTCAGCGAGGTTCGCCCTTCCAACAGGCAGTGGACCCGATCGGCCACCGCCACGCCCTGGGCGACGTCCTGCTCGACGATTAAGACGCTCACCCCGTACGCGACGATGTCCGGCACCAGGGCGTAGATCCGTTCAATCACGATTGGAGCCAATCCCAGCGACAACTCGTCGAGGAGCAGGATGCGCGGATTGGCGACCAACGCGCGGCCAATCGCCACCGCCTGTTGTTCGCCGCCGGAGAGCTGCTCCGCGCGCTGACGGCGGCGTTCGGGCATCCAGTCGAAGAGCTCGTAGATCCGATCGATCGTGAAGGGCCCTTTCCTTGCGTGGTACGCGCCCACCCGCAGGTTCTCCTCCAGCGTCATCGATGAAAACAGCCGCCGACCCTCGGGGACGAGCGAGATCCCCAACTGCACCCGCCTGTGTGGGGACATCTTGGCCAAGTCTCGCCCGTTGAGTGCGATCGTGCCCGAGGTCGCGCGGTGCAGACCGGCGATCGTGCGCAACAGCGTCGACTTGCCGGCGCCGTTGGCACCGATCATGGCGAGGACCTCACCGTCGTTCAACGTGAAGGTGACGTCGTCGACGGCCTTGAGTTGACCGTGATGCACCACGACACTGCGAACCTCCAGGAGCGCCTCACTCATGTGGGGAGCACTTCGTTGATTATCTTTCCGCCCATGTAGACCGCGCGTACGGCGTCCGACGCCAGGACCTCACGGGGCTCTCCGTCGGCGACGATCGCCCCCGCCGCCAGGCACACGAGTCGATCCACCGTCGAGAGCAGGGCGCGGACCACGTGCTCGATCCACACGACGGCGATGCCTTCGGTCTTGAGCTCGCGCACGATCGTCGTCAGCTCGTTCACCTCGAGGTCGGTCAGTCCACCGGCGATCTCGTCGAGGAGCACGACGCGTGGGCCTGACGCCAGCGCGCGGGCCAGCTCCAGACGCTTGCGGTGCAGGAGAGTCAGCTCGCCGGCGGGTCGGTTGGCGTAGTCGGTCAGGCCGGTACGCTCCAGGGCCTCGTAGGCCTGGGCGTGGCTTCGCCGACCCATCAATCGCGCACCCTGTTGGGCCGCCACCAACGCGTTTTCGAAGACGGTCATGTGCTCAAAGGGGCGCGGCACCTGATACGTCCGACCGATCCCGGCCTTGGCGCGCTTGGCTGGCGCGAGGTGTGAGAGGTTGAGGCCGTCAAAGAAGATCGCGCCCGCGTCGGGGCGGATGTCGCCCGAGACCATGGCGAACAGCGACGTCTTGCCCGCACCATTCGGCCCGACGATGCCCACGGCGTCGCCCGCCTCGATCTCGAGGGAGATCCGCTCCGCCACCACCACCTGGCCGAACTTCTTGGAGACGTCGACCAGCTGAAGCAACGCCACGGGAACCTCAGTTAAGCGTTGGTCGGCTCAAGAGTCCCGTTGAGCGGCACGTGCTTGTTCAAGGAGTTGTCAACCACCCATTGCGACCAGGCGTACTTCTTGTGACCCACCAGGTCCTTCGAGCCGGGCTTCCACTGAACGCCGACGGGCATGATCATCCCAATCCCCCGGGCCGGACTGGCGACCATCGGGTTCGAGCTCTTCAGGTTCA
>Ga0307372_10010860_pt1 | contig 12258 bp, 8 predicted proteins | sample OX1MG_FD_202533 | JGI IMG/M metagenome (GOLD analysis project Ga0307372, IMG submission 202533) | Soil microbial communities from Risofladan, Vaasa, Finland - OX-1 | ecosystem: Environmental > Terrestrial > Soil > Coastal area > Acid sulfate soil | place: Finland: Risofladan, Vaasa | collected...
CGACCGGCACCGGCAAGACCAAGGTCTTAAGCCTGGTCCTGGCGTGGAGCTTTTACCACAAACTGTATGAGTCGGAGTCTGGGCTGGCCCGCAACTTTCTAGTGATCGCCCCCAACATCATCGTGCTGGATCGCATCTACAAAGATTTTCAGGGCCTGCGCATCTTCTTGAGAGACGACCCGGTCGTGCCCGAGAACGGCTTCGACGGACGCGACTGGCGCAACGATTTTCAATTGACCCTGCACGTACAGGACGAGGTGCGCGTCACCCACCCCATCGGCAACATCTTCTTGACCAATATCCACCGCGTCTATGCCGGCGACGATATTCCGGCCTCGCCCGATGACGAAGACACGATGGATTATTTCCTGGGCAAGCGGCCGAGCGGCGCGACCACTGATTCAAAAGTTGACCTCGGCATGATTGTGCGGGACATCGACGAGCTGGCGATTCTGAACGATGAGGCGCACCACATCCACGATCCGCGCATGGCGTGGTTCAAATCCATCGAAGATATTCACAACCGGCTGATGCAAAAGGGAGCTGCGCTCTCCCTGCAAGTGGACGTGACCGCCACGCCCCGGCACAACAACGGCGCGATTTTCGTGCAGACGGTCGCCGATTACCCACTGGTGGAAGCCATCTCGCAAAACGTGGTCAAGCATCCCGTCCTCCCCGACGCCCCCAGCCGCGCCAAACTCGTGGAGCGCAAGAGCGCCAAGTTCACTGAGAAGTACGCCGATTACATTCACCTGGGCGTGATCGAGTGGCGCAAGGCGTATGCCGAGCACGAAAAGATGGGCAAGAAAGCCATCCTGTTCGTGATGACCGACGACACGCACAACTGCGACGACGTGGACGCATATCTACAAGCCACCTATCCCGATCTGAAAGACGCCGTGCTGGTGATTCACACCAAGAACAACGGTGAGATTTCCGAATCAACGTCGGGAAAAGCCAAAGAGGAAATGGATTTGCTCCGCGAGCAAGCGAACGCGATTGACGGAATGGACAGCCCCTACAAAGCCATCATTTCCGTGATGGTGCTGAAAGAGGGCTGGGACGTGCGCAACGTCACCACCATCGTGGGCCTGCGCGCCTATTCCGCCAAGAGCAACATCCTGCCCGAGCAAACTCTCGGGCGCGGCTTGCGCAAGATGTACCCTGGCGGCATGGAGGAATACGTCAGCGTAGTCGGGACGAATGCCTTTATGGACTTCGTCGAATCCATTCAGGCGGAAGGTGTGGTGCTCGAGCACAAGCCGATGGGTGAAGGCACGCAGGCCAAAACGCCTCTGGTAGTGGAAATCGACAAGGAGAACGACAAAAAAGACCTCGAGGTTCTGGATATTAAAATCCCAATTCTGACGCCGCGCATTTACCGGGAATACAAGAACCTGAGCGATTTGGATGTTGGCGCGCTCGCGCACCAGCGGGTGGCGTACCTACAGTTCAGCGAGGAACAACAGCGGGAGATCGTATTTAAGGACATCACCACTCGCGAGGTAACACATACAACGATCCTCGATACGGCAGGCATTGCCGATTACCGCAGCGTCATCGGCTATTTCGCGCAGACAATTATGAAGGATTTGCGGCTGGTCAGCGGCTACGACGTGCTGTACGGGAAGGTCAAATCCTTCGTGCAGACTGAATTGTTTGACCGTCCGGTGCAGCTCGAAGACCCGAACACACTGCGTAACCTCTCGGAACTGGTCACCACCAAAACCCTGATCGAGACGTTCAAGAAGGCGATTAACGCTCTGACCGTGCGGGACAAAGGTGATGCCCAAATCCGCGACACAATAAAGCTGCGGCAAACGCGGCCCTTTGTGGCAAAGGACCAACGCTACCTCGTACCGAAAAAGAGCGTCTTTAATCGCGTCATTGGCGATAGCGGTTTTGAGTTGATGTTCGCCCGCTTTCTGGAAGATTGCGGCGATGTGGTTTCCTACGTCAAGAATTATCTGGCGGTAGGTTTCAAGCTGGACTACGTGAACGCCGACGGCGACATTTCCAACTACTACCCGGATTTTCTGGTCAAGCTATCCGACCGGCGGATTTTTGTCGTCGAAACCAAAGGGCAGGAAGACCTCGACGTGCCGCGCAAGATGGAACGGCTGCGTCAATGGTGCGCTGACATCAATCGCGTACAAACGAATATCGAATACGACTTTGTTTACGTTGACCAGAAGAGCTTTGAAACATACAAACCGACTTCATTCGTGCATTTGATTGACGGTTTCAAGGAATATCAGTGACAAGACACCACGTTAGGTGACCCACCCTGTTCTCCAACGCCGGCTCCATTCCTTGACCTTCCCCGCCACCCTTCCTTATTAAAGCCGGAAAGGGGAGAACCGCCCCGTTCCGGCCTTCGACCAACAACACTCAAGCGGGCTTGCACTTGTTTCACCGATGTGGTGAAATGCGGTGAAGGTCTAAGAGAGGCGCGTCGCGATGAAGGCGAAAAGGAGAGATGAGAAGAAGAGGATGAAGGCCAAAAAAACGGCGCAGGTGCGCGCGACGATCAGTTTTCCGCCGGCTGTTTACGAAACTCTCGAAGAACTCGCTAAGCAAAAAAAGGTGTCGCTGGCGTGGGTCGTGCGTGAGGCGTCGGAGAAGTACATCGCTGCACAGAAGCCTGGGTCCGGGAAGCAGTGAGGAGAACTACCCATGGATGAGCAGCAACGACAAAGCTTACGGCTCGGCGAAGGCGTTGACAGAGGCTGGACAACGACAGTGAAAACGAGCGACACGGCAGGTACTTTATCAGCGCGTTTGCAGGCCGCTCTGAAGCTTCCAAACGGCGCGCGGTTCTACCGCTGCGCCCTGCAGGTGAACCCTTTTGCGTACCTGAGCCGCAACAACAAGAAAACCGCGTTCCGGACGGAAGCGGAGTACAACGCTGCAATTATCGCAGCATGCGTCGAAACGGGAACCGAGGTCATCGGGGTGACGGACCATTACCGGGTCCATGAATCTGCGGGCTTGGTTCAAGCCGTGCGGGCGGCCGGGATCTTCGCCTTCAGCGGTTTCGAGGCCGTTGCCAAAGATGGCGTCCATTTCCTATGCCTCTTCGATCCGGACATGGACAGCATGCTCGAACGGTTTATCGGCGATTGCGGTGTCCACGATACCCAGGTGCCATCGCCCACCGGGAGCCTAGATTCCACCGAACTTCTCGGCCGCGCTAAGACGTGGGGGGCAAGGGGAGCAATCTGCCTCGCCGCGCATGTCGCTTCCGATGGTGGGCTTTTGAAAAAGCTCTCCGGCCAGACCCGTGTTAATGCGTGGAAGTCGCCCGATCTCCTGGCCTGCGCTCTTGCCGGGCCGGTATCGGATGCGCCGGATAATATCCGGCCAATCCTTGAGAACAAGGATGCGGAGCATAAGCGCAACCGCCTTGTGGCGGTGATTAACGCCGGTGATGTGAACGGCCCGGAGGACCTGAAAAAGGACGGCGCATCCTGTTTCATCAAGATGTCGAACATCTCCGTCGAGGCCTTGCGGCAGGCCTTCCTCGACCCGGAATCCCGCATACGGCTAAATAGCGATCAGCAGCCAGAACCCCACGCCGAGTTTGTAGCCCTAACTTGGGAGGGCGGATTTCTGGACGGTACGTCCGTTCATTTTAACGGCAATCTCGATGTGCTTGTCGGCGGCCGAGGCACCGGAAAATCCACCATGATTGAGAGCATGCGCTACGTGCTCGGGCTTGATCCGCTCGGTGAGGATGCCCGTAAAGCACGTGAGGGGGTGATCCGTCATGTGCTTCGCGCCGGCACCAAAATCTCCTTGCTGGTGCGTTCGCACAAACCTTCTGCGCGCTCCTACACCATCGAGCGGTCGGTTCCGAATCCGCCGATCGTCAAAGACGAAACCGGGGAGGTGCTGACACTTGCGCCGAAAGACGTGATGCCGGGCGTAGAAGTGTTCGGGCAGCACGAAATATCTGAACTCACCAAAAGCCGGGAAAAGCTCACGTTGCTGCTGGAGCGGTTCGTTGACCACGATCCAACGCTTTCGGGACGAAAGTCCAAGCTGAAGCTCGAACTGGAACGCTCGCGGAGTCGCATCGTCGATGTCCGGCGCGAGATAAAAGCCCTCGACGAACGGCTAGCTGCGCTGCCGGGCCTTGAAGAGACGCAAAAGCGCTTCCAGGAAGCGGGACTCGAGGAGCGGCTGAAAGAGAAGAGCCTCCTTATTCGGGAAGAGAATGTATTTGCGAGTGTCGCTGAGCGGATAGATCCTATCCGCACGCTTCACAATGAGCTGGTATCTGCCCTTCCGCTCGATGCCGCCTTCGTTTCTTCAAAGGCTTTAGAGGGACTTCCTAACGCGGCCATTTTGGCAGAGATCGAAACAATTTTGGCCACGCTGAGCACGAAGCTCAAGGCGGTCGCCGACGAGCTCGCCAAGGCGCTGGCAGAAGCAGACAGCTCGGTTGCGGGCACAAAAACCCGTTGGGAGGAGAAACGGAAGCTCATCGAAGAGACGTATGAGAAGCTCCTGCGAGAACTTCAGAAATCGAAGATCGACGGGGCCGAATTTATCCGTCTGCGTAAACAGATTGAAGGGCTTCGTCCGCTGAGGGAGAGGAAAGACGCCCTCAAACGTGATCTCGCCACTCACGAGGCTCACCGCCGCAAGTTGCTTGCCGAATGGGAGGACACTAAGGCGAGCGAATATAGGGAGATTCAGAACGCGGCGAAGAAGGTTTCTCGCAAGCTCCGGGAACGGGTCCGGGTAGAAGTCACTATGGCCGGCAACCGTGATCCGCTGGAGCAACTGTTACGTGAGGTGGGCGGAAACCTGAGCGCCGCCCTCGAGCGGTTGCGGTCACTCGAACAGGTTTCGCTGCCGGATTTTGCGCAGCGCTGCCGGGAGGGAAAAGAGGCGCTCATGCAGCACTACGGGTTGCCGGCGGGATCGGCCGAGCGAATTGCGCAGGCCGACCTCGATCTGTTTATGAGAATCGAAGAGCTTGACCTCCCGGCAACGACCAAGATCGAGTTGAACACGGCGGCGGATGGCGAGCCTCCGACGTGGCAGACGCTCGAAGCGTTATCCACCGGACAGAAGGCGACGGCTGTGCTGCTGCTGCTATTGCTGGAATCCGAAGCCCCTCTCGTTGTCGATCAGCCGGAAGACGACTTGGATAACCGCTTCATTACGGAGGGCGTGGTGCCGATCATGCGGCAGGAAAAACGGCATCGTCAGTTCGTTTTTTCGACACACAACGCGAATATTCCCGTCCTCGGCGACGCGGAGCTGATCCTGGGATTGGCCGCGTCAGGGGAGGGCAGGGAAGGCCGCGCCAAAATTGCCACCGAGCACATGGGGTCTATCGACTCCAAGCCCGTGCGCGAGCTGGTGGAAGAGATCCTCGAAGGCGGCAAGGATGCTTTCGAGATGCGCCGCTCCAAATATGGGTTCTGAAACATGAGAAAACTCCGGCGTCGAATTCAAGCGCGACGTGCTGGAAAACCATACCCTAGCCAAGGAGCTGGTCGCATTCTCGAATCTGAGCGGCGGCATGGTGCTGCTTGGCGTGGAGGATGACGGAACCATATCCGGTGGTCATCACCCACTCTTCAAGCTCTGGCCGGCATGCTCCTATTTGGCACGACGCCCAACCGCTTTCTTGCGCATGCCGGCATAGATGCGGCGGCGTTCCCAGGAACGGAGAAGGACTACGCCGCGCGGGAACGCGCGGCGCTGCGCGGGCCGATGACACCCTTACTCGATGTCAATAGCGCCGTGGTGGAAAACGGCCTGGTCGAGCAGGCTCTGGAGTTTGTGCGACGGAATACGCCAGTGGCCGCCGTCCTTGAGAACGGCAGGAGAATCGAAAAGCCAACCTATCCGCCAGAGGTCCTCCGCGAGGCCGTGGTCAACGCACTCATCCACCGCGACTACCTTCTCACCAGCACGGATATTGAGCTAGCGGTCTACAGCGATCGCTTGGAAATCATCTCGCCCGGCCGTCTGCCGAACGGCATCACACCGGAGCGGATGCGGACGGGCTGCAGGGCGGCCCGGAACCAGCTCCTGAAGGATGTCATGCGGGACTACCGATATCTGGAGCACATGGGCATGGGCGTCCCACGCAAGATCATCATTGGCATGATGGAGCACAATGGCTCGGTGCCTGATCTCGTTGAAGAACAAGAACGCTTCATCCTCCGGTTGTTTGCGTGAGAGCTCGCGGTCACCGCAAGCAAGCCTCCGAGGCGGAAATATTGGATCGAAGTTTGTAACAAGCACCCGGACGCGCCGGGCCATTCGTCGTGCTAGAATTTCGAGATGGGGCGCCACGGTAGAATGGAGTCGGAAGACGGCCACGAGTATGGTGGGAAAAGTGGCTCGGACGCAACGTTGATGGGCTATCAACCCGGAGAAACGTCTCACCTAGGACCGCGGCGCTCCACCGGTTTCCGTCGCATTCGTTTATCCTCAGTATTCGGTCAAAGGCTCAAGCCAGCGCGAGCAAAACAAAAGACGATTAAACTTACGATAGCTTGGCGGGCCACCGTATTGCGGCAATTTCTCCACGAAGCAGCCCTGTGTTTCGTCGATATCGTCGGAATGGCCAGCGGCTCAATTGCCGGATATGTAAGCCTGTGGTTTTGACGAGTTCGCGCTGCCACTTTTCAAGAAGTTTTAGTGTGCGCCGTTTAGCGTAGAAGCCCATTCAGCGCCGCGAACAACTTCTCGAATCTCTCGAGCGTCGCAGTGATCCCGTCGCCGTCGCTCCTCAAAGTCTCGGGATGCTGTATCAGCCACGAAGCAGGCGCAAAGTGGCTGAATTCTGGAGCCTCCGCAGGGAGGACTGCATTGATCGTCTTTTCGGCCTTTTTGACGAGGCGCTCGCTCACACCGTCCGCCCCAAGCAACCGCTTCCCCGTCATCTTGTTGTTGCCGGTCAACTCATAGGTTCCGTTAAGGATCGCCGCAAAGAGGTCCGGATCGAACATGTCCTCGATATCGGCTTCCTTCCTGCCGCAGAAGTCAGCGACTGTCATGACGTGCCCGGCTTTGAGAAGTTCGCTACGCTTGAGCATCTCGACCTTACTCTTTTGACCCGAGGCCACATCGAGCAGCACGGCCACATGCAGCTTGTTACCGCCAAATAGGCTCATGAAAGCCTGAACCTTGTCGATGCCATTGCAGGGGCACACAGTCCAGCGGCGATCCAACGCAGCCCGTTTGCGTGCGGCCAGCGCTGCCGACATTGCCTGAAAATAAAGTAACTCTGACGGCCCTTCGACAAGAAGCGTATGCTCGCCGACAAACAGGCTCTGCGTGATTTCGTAGCCGAGCGCGCCCTGGAGTGGGAAGAGTGTATCCCGATCTGTGCTCAGCACATCGTCGCCCACCTTCGTTCCGAGAGATTCGTAGTCAAAGGGTCCCCGCATGTGGACGACATCCTCGACGGTTCGCACACTAGCAAGGTCATCCGGGGGAACCATGAACGGTGAATGTGTCGTGTAGATGACCTGGTGCTCGGGCCTTAGCTTCTCCTTGAAATACCGGATCAGGTCGCTTTGCGCCTTCGCATGCAGGCTCAGTCCGGGCTCATCCAGAAGAATGATGACGTTGCCCTGGTGCTTCTTCACCTGCGAAAATAGAACCAGAAACGAGAAGAACCAGACAAAGCCCGCGCTGCGGTCACTGAAGGGAACCGTCATATCGTGAAGCTGGTTATAGATGCGCGCCCGCATGACTGTGCCTGCGTTGAACGGTGGCGGATCGCCCTGCCGTCCTGCATCGATCGTGAAGTTCACCTTAAGGTGTTTGTTTTGTGACCAATATTCGAAAATCTGCCGAGTGATGCGGATAGAAGCGCTTTCAACTCGGGCGCGCAGATCCTCGAAGCGTGTCACTCCCGCCAGATCATCCAAGGTCGTGCCTGCGAATTCGAGGAAATCCTGAAAGACCTGGTCTTCTGCTGAGACCTTCTTTTGCTGAATGTCCTGTCGTAGCTTATCGATCGAAACATCGCCACTCATGCGGTCGTAGTTTGAGAAATAGAGAAACTTCGGCATCCGCTGAGACAGCAGGTCCATTGCCGCTAGTTCCGCGCTGTGATCTCGAAACCGGTCCACTCGGGCCTTCAACGATTGCTGCGGCACCGACAACTCCGCGGCCCGAGCAGTCAAATCGGCATGGATTTTTTGTGTCGATCCGAGCGCGGCGAGCTTCTCGCGCGCGTCCGCATCCACACCGCACTGTTCGAGGAGGAAGCTGACGACCTTCGGCAGATCTAAACCGACGCTCCACGTCGTGGTTTCTTGCTCATATGCCTTCGAGACTTTGATCGTGTCACCTCGGAGACAACCCGGTCCGAGCAGCTCTTCCACGGCAGCTATGTCTTCCGCATGCAGCTTCCAGACTGTCCGGACGACCTCGGCCTCATGGTTTTTATGCCTGTCAGCATATTCGGACAGGTGTTTGCGGGGATAATCCCTCAGCTTGTCGTATTTGACTTTCGTCGCATCGTAAGACCGTAGGCGTTCGAGCGCCTGAAGGATCGTCGTCTTGCCGGATTCGTTCTTGCCGACGAGACATGTCACATCGGCAACCCTGAACTCCTGGCTGTCGTCAACGCACCTGAAGTTAGTAACACGAACCGTCTCTAATCGCACGGCGGATCCACTCCGATAGCCGATTTAGCGGCAGCGAGCCTTGCGCGGCCAGTCCCAATCTACGAGAACGTATAGAAAACAGACCCTAGCACCTAGCATACGGTAGAAGGTCGGCTTCTTGAAGCCCCCTTACATCGCCTTCGAGACCACCCGCTCGACCCCTACGCCGGGGCCTGACCGCACACCGCAGGCGAAAACGCCGATGTCAGCGACGATACCGCGTCGCTGTCCGAAAAGCCACCGATTCCCGGACCAAGACAATCCGTAACTACCTCCGACATCTTGTCAGTCCGCGCAATCTGCCGCAAAATTCAAACCGCCGCCTCTAGACAGCGTGCGATGACAGGCCGGCTCGTATCGAAAGACCCAGCCCGGCATGACCGATATCCTCACGCCTCATGAAATAGTCGCTTCCCTTCGCGACTCCGGCGTCATCGACAAAGGCACAGCGCACCGGCTCGAACAGCGCATCGCTGCTTGGGCGGAAAGCCAGAAAGCTGAAGGCCGAAGTATTGGCATCACCGAAGCTCTACGGCGGGCGCAGGCGACCGTTGCCAGAATCAAGAGCGCTATCCAGCGGGCGGCGGCTGAGAAAGCTCTCCGGGAGCGAGGTGGTCCTGACCCAGGGCCTGATGCAGCCATAGAAGCGTACGCGCGAGGCTATACCGACGGTGCCGCCGCTGAGCGCCGGAAGTCGTGGACCAAACCGAGGGAAAACGATTAAGGTGCTTGGCGAATCGCAACTCGCCGAGACTCCAGCGGACGCCTCGAACCTGCGGAATACTAGCGGCCTTTGGGTCTGGTTGAAGCAGACGATTTTCGACGCCGCGCGGCAGACGATAGCAGCCAAGCTGACTGGCGGCGACTACGCCAAAAGGATCGACTGCGACGAGTCTTAAAGACCGGAAGCTATGCGCGTTTCCTTTTCTTCTCGGCCCAGCGTTTTTTCATCGCCTCCGACAATCGCTTCCTGCCTGCCGGAGTGAGACCTTTGCGCTTCGGGCGACCGGCGCGTTTGCCCGGCGCAGCGCTCGCTGCGTTCGAACCGACCGTGGCGAGCAGGGTAATGGCGCGATCGATGCGATCGCGTTCGCTCTTTAGCTCTGCAAGGATTCTCGCAAGGTCCAATGTGGCTCTCCTCTATGGCGCGCCTTTGCCGGCACCGCCTAGGCTCCGGAATCGCGCTTAACATTTCATCATCGGCGAGGACTTTCAATCCTTCGCTCGTCTTGAGGACCGTCCTGACTTCACGGCACAACAGTGGCACCTTCCTCGCCCACCAGACCCAAACAATCCTTGAGTAGCCCCGACGATGAAAGTTTCAATTCGGCTCGAGCAGCCGCGCGCAGCACTATGAGAGATTTTCCACCGGGGTGCCGGGTTTCACATCGCGGCCCATGATTGCACGCTCTGCATTGTCAAAGGTTGCTACCAACGCCCGTCCCGACGGGGCTTAGGATACTTTTTGAAGTATTCGTATGGCGACATCTCCCAGAAAATCTTCCTTAGACGGCGCAATTCGCGCCGGCTGACGCCCGCGTATCCATCTACGATTCGCACCTGGTCGTGATCGGGTCCAACCCAAAAACCCTTCAGATCGTCGGAGGACCGGAATGGGGCGGTAATTGTGTAAGTGTTTATAACTGCATCTTGTCGGAACTCTTTGACCTGAGGGTCATCGATAGAAAGCTCGCTTCGGGGGGAAATAAAAGGATGATCCCGATAGCCGGCATCGTTTATCGCGAAAAGGAATACTTGGTAGTTGCCAGGATTTCCGAAATAGCGTTCCTCGTAGTACTGAAAGCGTCTCGCCCCAAGAGAGCAGAAAAGTTTCGACGGCTTCGCGAAGGCGTCCATGTCTGCGAATTTGGTCCTTCCAAGCCGAATGCGAAGAACCTCGCCAGTGAGGGAATACGGTCCCATCGTCAAGCTGGGATTAAAGTGTCGGGTCCGAGTCGTCACCGAAAATGCGATTACGCTGCCCTCCAAATTCGTTATCGCCTGTACGTAAAAGTACTCGTTGACAAAAACATGTTCCCTCCGTCCATCGGCCGTCTTCTCGAAAGCATGCGGGCCTAGAATGGCCTGAAAGTAGCTAATACTCACTCCAGCGGCGAGACGCCTGAGATTGCCGAGCAATACTTGCTTGTAGCCTAGTGTCGAGCGATAAATCTTGACCAGAAGTGCGACTCCGCTGGAGATGGTGATCAGAGAGGAAAGGAGCACCACGAAGAGGCCAAGCAATATGAAAACCGGCGAAGCCTTCAACTCTTCCAGAAATTGGCCGACGTCGAAACTCATGAATCTACCGGTATCGCATCAGGAAGGAGACATCCTTGTCAGAAGCCGAAAATAGGTCGCCTTACCTTCATCAGCGTCGGGCGCTGTCTCAGAGCAGCCCGGCTGCGCGCAACGCCTTGTCAATTGTGTGCTCGGTGTGCTCCCAAAACCGCCTGACCGCCTCGACCAGATGACGCGACTCGCTTTCATCGAGCATGAAGAGCTTCTTACGTAGCGCCTCAGGATCGACCTGCCACTTCTGATCCAACCCGTCGCTTTTGATGGCCCGCTCGACTTCAGCGACGGGCAGCCCAAGCGGACTCACGTCGGGATCTTCCAACTTGCGCCAAACGCCCTTGAGTGCGTCGCAAACCAATAGCGTCTCATTGCGGCTTAGGTCATACATGGATTTTCTCCTAATGCCTGGGGGGATTGGAAGGCTTCTCGCGACGCCGCGCGCGCTTCATGGTTTCGCCGCGCTTACTTCGACCCGCCCCCTCCAACCCATCGCCCTGCAACAATTTCCTCACCATCACTTTTTCAGATCCGTGACCACTCCGTTCTTGCAAATTCGTCACCTACCCCCTGGCTCCTCCCGCAGCAAAGCCTTGCAAATACGTCCGCGCCGCTTCCTTGCAGATTCGTCACCTGCGCGGTCGCGTTTTAGAGGCTCCAAGAACAATTCTTCCGCATGCTTGAAGCAGTAGCCGGCCATATAGACCTGTTTCCCTGACTCGAAGGGGTCGTCGTCCAAATCTTCCGTGGCGGCGAAGAACAGATCCGCCTGCCGGCCGGCGTTTCGTCTTCTGCATTCCAGGCATTTGATCAGGCGGAACGCGGCCGGGCCCACTTCCTGCCTTGTTCCCGGACCTATAACCGGCAGCGCCGCGCGTCCGGCGCAGTAGGAGCCTGTGTAGATGGTCCGCCCTCTTTGATCGAGCGCGCGGATGAAGGGGGTGACGTGATCGCCGCACAATCCGACCAGTCCGAAATCCCGATTTTGTTTTCCCGGCACGGCGACCGGCACGTAGAAAAAAGAGCACTGGACGTTTTTTCTTTCAAGCGCGCAATATTTGCAGGGTTTCGAGCGGATGATTTTGATGAGCTCCTCGGTCGGCGCGATCGAATCGATCTCGACCGAATAAGGGTCCGGCTTACCCTGCTTGCCGCGCAACAGACGCAACCGCCGGCGGATTCTGTCCTCCTCTGGTTTCATCTCGCCGTCCGCTCGATCGCTATAACGCCGGCAGGATATTTTGCGATATTGACAATTGGCCGGTGGAACCCCATCTCAGACCACAAAATACTCGCGTTCGCTCGCGCTTGC
>Ga0307372_10010863_pt1 | contig 12255 bp, 17 predicted proteins | sample OX1MG_FD_202533 | JGI IMG/M metagenome (GOLD analysis project Ga0307372, IMG submission 202533) | Soil microbial communities from Risofladan, Vaasa, Finland - OX-1 | ecosystem: Environmental > Terrestrial > Soil > Coastal area > Acid sulfate soil | place: Finland: Risofladan, Vaasa | collected...
ATTCAGATGGTGTTCGATTCCGCCCAATTAAAATTCGGCCACGCTTTGGTGGCCACACGATTAGTTCTTTGAAAATAAGGTGGTGGCCAGGGGCGGAATCGAACCACCGACACGCGGATTTTCAGTCTTCTCACGTAAACATAATGTAATTCGATACTTACATTCCTACCTGTATGTAGCTTGATATATCAAGGGGTTATACCTACACTAATCCTTATGTCGCCATATGTAACCTGATGCAGAGTGCTTACATTCTGCTTACATTTTAAAAATCGGACGCAGGCATGAGGATTACAAAACGCACCCTGGAAGCCCTCCAAACGCCCCGTAGCGGGTACTGGATCACATGGGATGGTGAGATCAAGGGTTTCGGTGCGCGCATCACTAGCACCGGCACAATTTCATTCATCTATCAGGATAGAATTAACGGACGCGACCGACGCATGACGCTCGGGCGGTTCCCGTCTATCTCATCAGAGCATGCCCGAAAGCTCGCGCAACGCATGGCAGCCGAAATCGCGGACGGCAAGGACCCAGTATCCGAAAAGAAAACACGCACTACCAAGGGCATTACGCTCGCTCAGGCGTTTGCCGACTACTTACGTGACCGGGATCTGAAGCCCCGCACTGTGGCCGATATTAAGCGCCGCATGAAGCGCCTCAAAGATTGGCAATCGTTACCCGTGAAGGAAATCACCCGCGACATGGTGGTGGCTCGGCACCGCAAGATTGGCGAACACACCCCAGCCAGCGCTAACGCGGTCATGCGTTATCTGAGAGCAGTATTGAATTACGCTGCCGAAGCCTACGGCACCGGAAATGCCCCGTTTCTTACCGATGTACCAACGCGCCGCCTATCCGCAACCCGTGCCTGGTATCGCATCGAACGCCGCCGCACGTTGATTGCGGTTAAGGATTTGCCTAAGTGGTGGGTGGCGGTTGAAACATTGGCAGCAGAAGACTCTTTATTCCGACATGGCCCTGAGTATCGCGACTATTTCCAGTTCGTACTGCTTACCGGCTTGCGTCGCAGTGAAGCACAGGGGCTCACATGGAAAGACGTGGATATGGCTGCGCGCACCATCACGATTCGTGACACAAAAAACCGCGAGCCGCACATATTGCCACTCTCGGACTATCTGGAAACAACCATCAAACGACGCAAGCAACGGGCTAAAGGTCCGTTCGTATTCGCTACCCCAGACGGTGAGCGCGTGGATAACTGGCGCTATGCTCTGGACGCCATCATCAAGTCCTCTGGTGTCTCGTTCTGTATCCATGATCTACGCCGGACCTTCGCTACGGTGGCCGAATCCCTGGACCTACCCGCCTACGCCATCAAGCGACTGCTTAATCACAAGATGGGTAGCGACGTAACGGCTGGTTATATCGTGATCACACCCGAACGCCTACGCTTGCCCATGCAGAAAATCACTGACTACCTGCTTAAGGCAGCCAAGGTTAAAGCCAGCGCGGAAGTGGTAGAGCTGAAAGCCGGAGGTGCAGCATGAGTGACGCAAAGCCAAAACAGTGGCATCCACCTGCGGACGCGGAGATAGCGGCCTCACTAGAATGGACAATGAAATTTGAGCGTAGCACATGGAAAATCAATAAAAGAGTTTGCGGGGCCTGCGGAGCGGAATATAGCCTGCAACCGGATACGTTTAATCATATGGTCTGCCCAGAATGCGGCGCTCTTGGGCAGGGGTTGCCGCCGGAAATGGAAGATCGGGTTAGAAACCAACCACCCCGGCCATTCACCACACAAGAGCAGTTCCAACAATACACGGAAATGGAAAATAGTTGGTGGCAAAGGGTCAGTGCAAAGCGCAAACAACTTCAAGGGTATTTCGCACGCAAGGCTGCGCGCCATAAGCGACCGGACGCACTTCGGAATTTGATCCTTCTAGCCCTGACAATTCTTGGCCCGGATGCACCCGCAAAGGCCGTACTAGACAAGGTGCAGGAAATTGACAGCGGCAGAAATGAGGATGAAAAGGTCATACAGGAAGTGACCGACGACCTCACGATTTACTGGCGTAACCCCAAGACCGGTCACCTGAAAAAACCCACAACCTTTGCAACCTTCCAAAACCGAGTGAGTAAGCTACGCTAGCAAAGCAGTAGCAAGTAGAGGTTTTAAAAATGAGCACACAACAGAGTTTGAAATACAAGGGTTACAGAATAACTCCTACTGCCCATCCTATCGATGTGCGCATTCTCGTAGGTGGCCAACTAACTGAGGTTGTACGACAAGGATTTGCTCCTTACATTTCTATCTCGCGCGATGAAGGAGATACAACTTTTGATCGTTCATACAACACAAACGAGGGGTTACGCACTGAAGAAGAAGCGCGAGTCTTTGGAATCGAATTTGCGAAAGCTGTAATAGATGGAAAGGTAAAAGACGTTACACCACCTTAAGACATTGCCATAGATTTCCGGTAGAAATTACAAGTCATCCGGCGGTTAAATGCTGTGTGCATTTATAAATTCAGTGTTTTGAAATACTCCATTCCTAATGAGGCGCCCTAATCACTTTCTTGATCCCACCCAGCATGTCCATCACAGAAGTTACAACCCATAAAATAACTCTCCTCCATGTCACCAGTATTAGGTTCATTACACCACTCACAGTTTGCTAATGATTCAAAAGTTCCTAGGCAACTTGTGCACAAATAACTATCTTCAAGTCGAACGACTGTATGGTAGCCATCACAATCACTGCAATTACCCAAATCCCACGAGTTATCACCATCTTTAAACGCCAAATACATTTGATCCTTATTTGAGAGTAATTCAGTTAGCTCATCAGGATCGAATCGTTTACCGCATCGAGCACAATTTCCATAACCCTCATTCTCAAAACGAACGATAGCGTTGCAGTTCGGACACTCGATTAATAAATATCTATCCACTAAATCACATACCAAGCATGCGGCCTCGTGAGGTTCGTTTACGCTTTGGTCTGAATATTCAAGTGATTTAAAACCACATGAGTGGCACTGCTCAAATTGTGATCCGGCGGCGACCCTTTTTTCTATTTCTTTCTTCAAATCATTAAAGATGACACGTAAAAATTCGTGATGCTCTCTTAGTTTCTTATCAATCTCAGCTATTTGTTGAGACCACTTTCTAAATACTTTATCCCACCGCCTAGTAATCAATTTGTGTAATAAATACCACGCATATAATTGCTGGCTCACGATTCTTTGCAACATTTCCCGATTTCGGACTTCTGAGTCGGCTTCATGGAAAAAGTGAACAAACTTATTTCTGTGTTTGGTAACGCTTCTAAACGCTGATAACTCTTGGTCAGTCAAACCAGATCGCACAATCTTTTTCAATCTTGATGCCGCTTCATCAAGGGAGACGGATTGAAAACCACCAGAGATAATGTTATCCCAGTCAGGTTCCTTGCTCTTACTTATCACGAGTGTCCAGTGTTCATGCATAAGCCGTGCTTTCAGAAAAAGTTCGACCGCTGCATTGAAATGAATTACGGAATATTTTGGGAATTTTTCAAGTTCCTCGATAGAATGAGATAGAAAGTCCAACGCGTTGCGAACCAATCGACAAAAGAGCTCGTGTGTATCTACATCTTTTGACATAGGTTTCCAAGAACGCCAAATCGCCACACTCACGCCATTGCCGCAACCAATATGGTAAAGCGAGATTAGGAAGTACTAACCACTACAATAGGTATCCTAAGTCCTTATATACGAGAGGCCATTTTACTAAGTAATGACTGGCTACCTGCCTGGCACCGCTAGGAAATCCGAAACCACCTGAGACATTAAGCAAGTTACTGAGCGCCACATTCGAATCAGCAGGGTCATTTTTCATTTCCAGCCTTAGATAATTTTGTTTTATTTTACTATCTAGCTTTTCAGCATACTCCAAGGTTGCGTATCCAACCATCGCGTTTATTGTCTTCTCAATAATCGACATTTTATGTATTGGCATACCAATCACTTTCTTCTGTCGAGCGCCCCACGGCCCAATGTTTGCGGCAATAAGCGTTCCAAAGTGCATTATAATGCGCGTGTGAAATTGCATTTGTGATAACGATTGATCGAGTAATTTCATTTGCTCAGCTGCGTATCGACATCCAGCGGCACACACTAACACTTGTGTAGCCATACCTTGAGTATCTGGGAAGTAAGCGAGCACGCTATCTCCTGCATATTCTGTCTGATCTTCATGTGCACCATATATTCTTGTTATTTCATCAAGAGTTGAAAGATAAACGTGTGCGAATTTCAGATATGTCCGTGGTGAACGTATCATCAGCTGCTTAGTAGAAGCTACAAGATCAACTTTGAGAAGGTAATATTCGACTTCCGTTCCTTCCCCTCTGTTAAGTCGCGACGGCTGTATATTAACGAGCCCCTCGTGACTCTCCGCGGAGTATCGATATATTGCTCTTTGGATTTCATCCTTTGTCATCATTGTTCAGCAAATGTATGTTGCGAAACAAAAAATACCTACGAGAACGAACATTACAAACGACATAGTTAGCGCTCTAGTAAACCATTTCATTTTTCTCTCACGAATGGCAGATATCTTCACCAATTCAAATGTCAACTCACTCAGCCAATCTGTCTTACCAATGCTCTGTATCATTTCATCAACCGTTGTGCTTTTTATCGATGCCGGACTAAGATAAAAAACTCCCGATGGTTTATATGTACCCATTAATATCGAATTTATGGGTTTACGAGAAGGATATAAAACAAGTGCAAGTTGGAATAGAGTGCCAAAGGCTGATGCAATGATTAATGATTCCACGGTGGTTTTGAACGCAGAATGGTGGTCGTGCCCCAAAAAAAACGCGATAAATCCAATTAAAAGAGTAATCAATGCAGCAAGTATCTCCGCTTTAAAATCATAAGCTCGAATTGTATTCTGCGTGTCTGATATCGCCGCCAACAGAATATCTACATTAGTTGCTGTTTTATTTGCCATCTAGTTCCTTTAATTCCAATTGTCGTGTTTAAGATATCTACCGAGCGTCGTAATCAGTATTATCGTATATGGGAAACTTGGCCTCTAATTTGCAGATAAGGCGTAGAAATGGTTGTAAAGGATCAATAATCCGTGTGTCGCTGATCCCAGATAGCCTTTATATCCCTTATGAAACAAGGCTAAACTCAGAGCATTAATCTCGTAGAGTCGTCTGTGTAAGCAGTATGTAAGCGCCTAGGGCAATTCCGCGGCTAATACACACTCTTTTTAGCATCGTGTTTCCTATAGCCTAACGCACTGGCTGCATGCTTATTTAAAGAAGTTATTTACCCTTTAATATAGAGTATCGACCCTGGGATAGGTGACCAGAGTTAAAATCGCATCGCACGGGGCTTTGGGGGTGACGTATGAAGTTGGTACTTATCTGCTGTGCTTTGCTGCTTGCCGCGTGTGCAAATCCATACGTTACGTACTATCACCCAAACGTTAATTACGACCAATCGCGTCGACTCGGAACACCACCTGAAGACCCACAGGTTTATGCGGGTAGCAATCCAAAAGAAGATATACAGAATTATGAAGAAGCTGGGTACACATTAATCGGGTATAGCAGTTTCAACGGTGCAAATGTCAAATATACGAAGGCAATAGACGAGGGAAGGGAAGTTGGCGCTGATGTAGTTCTCGTTTATTCACAATATACAAACACAGTCTCCGGTGTTATGCCTTTGACAATGCCACACAATCAGGTGTCAACAACGAATATGAATGGTTCCGTATATGGGAATGGAGGTATGGCAACAGTAAACGGAACCGCAACAACCACGACTTATGGAACTGAAACTACATATGTACCGTATTCGGTCAATCGATCAAATTATGTCGCTATATATCTAGCAAAAACTAAATTTACTTTCGGTGCATTTATGAGAAATATAAATGATCAAGAAAGACAGGCAATAGGTTCTAACAGTGGTGTTTATGTGCTCACAGTAGTTAATGAGTCACCGGCATTTAATGCAGATATATTACCTGGCGATATTCTTTTAAAGCTGGACAATCAGACTATATCTGATTATCAAATCATAAATTCAGAATTACACCAATATAGTGGCCAGCAAGTTACATTCACTGTATGGCGAAACGGAAAGACTCTAAAGAAAACTGTAAAGCTTAATTAACAGTGGACCGGTGCAGTAGGTCGGCCCGTCTGATGTGTCCAACATTCTGTAAATAAAATAGGAGTGACCATCGTGCGTAACTTTATATTGGGACTTTTGTTGGCGGCTAGCAACCTTTTTTATTTCTCTCCAGCTATGGCAGCCTCACTGCCTGAATTTGCATCTCAAACACAAGCTAAACAACACTGTCCAGCAGACACAGTAGTGTGGCTAAATACAAAATCAGGCATATATCATTATCAAGGAAGCCGCTGGTACGGAGTTACGGAACACGGTGCGTATGTTTGTGAGAAAGAAGCAATAGCTGCTGGAATGAGGGCTTCAAAGAATGGCTCATAAAGCAGCTTAGCCTTGTCCGAAAATGTAATTTAACCTCTTTGCCTCATGCTTGCCTAACTCTTTCATTGACACAATCAGCTCCACTCATAGTAGACATCTTAGGTGGGCTAGGCTATCAGGTAGCGCTGCGGGTAAAAAGATTACGGCAGCGAAGAGCAAGTGAGGCAACGCGTATGAAAACCTTAATCGCTTTAATTATATTGCTGGTAGCAATACCAGCTTTTGCATCCGACCATGTATGCCCTAACGGAGAAGGTAACGGAATTTTTCTATTCAGGGGGCCACAGCTTATCAGGCCATATATGGGGCAGATGAAAGAATACGGAAACGAGTTGGCGAAAATAGGTGCAAGCAAGAAGTTATCCGCAACGCAACTGGCATCTATAAAGACAATCTCGAACGAGATGGACAATCTCAATGAAATGGATGGACAAAATACATGTTTCGGAGATTTATTCTCATGGAACGCACGTGATGAAATTCCATACATGGATGCCATGTACGTCATAGATGTCACTACTGGTCAAAAGGGGTGGGCTGAAATGACATTTTTTTTAAAATATATGGTTCCAACTCAGGCGCAGTGAGGTGAAATATGAAAACCATACCCTGCCATGTCTTCAATCGGGAGTTCGTTGACGACAACGCGCTGAACGCTGGCTTGGAGAGTTGCTGGCCGAACAAAAACGGACTGTCCAGCCGTACGCAGAAAATAGCCGTCGCAACCTGACGCCAGATGCTTTCAGGACCGCTACCAAATAAGTGGGAAACCCCGGACCAGTTTAATAGCCCGAGGTGCTCCCATTGGACGCCGCGACGTAGGAGATCATGGCATGGTTTGGCCGGCCATAATTGAGGAGCGCCCGCGTCCTGACGCGGTTATTGATTTCGCTGCACTCACGTCTTACCAGCGCCAGCCGGAAAGATACGGCTGGATTAAAAAAACAATTCACTTGGCGTTCGCATTCTTGAGCAGCCGTTCACCAAGCGCAACAAATTCCTTCGACCGCTCTGACAATTCAGGCAATTTCGGTAATAAATTGGTGCTCGCCACTGGTGCCGATGGCATCGCCGCTTGCAAGCGGGTCAGAATAGCGGTCGCGGCCGAGTTCGATGAAAAATCGCGCCAGTTGCCAGCGAGTGCTCTCGCGCAGGCTTGGATTTCGTGTGCCGCTTCGTCAAAATCAGCTGCCGCTTTTTGCGCCTGCATGAAGTGGCCCTCGATCATGGCGGACAACAATGCGGTCACACATTCTCGGATCGCGCCTTCAGAATTTGATAGCGTATTTTGGGCATCTGCAAGCATCACCTCTACAGTGGCCCTACCTGCTTCGGCCCCCTGAGCCGCCGTGCGCGCTTTGTTGGCCGATTTCGTGGCCGCTTCAACTGCCGCATGCAATTTTGCATTGACCGATGGGATATTGGAGGGCGCGCCGCTTTCGGCCCATTGCCTAGTGAAGTCTGCGGAATTTTCTTCGGCAGTTTGCAGATTGGCGGCAGCATCATCAGCGGCATGAATGAGTTGCTGCACACGCTCGAGCGCGGCTTCAGCTTCGGTGACAACAATGGCAGCTGCATCACGGGATTGCATAATCTTCCTGAGACGATCACGAGCAACAGCAACCTGCTCATCAGGTAACGCCAAGTTGTCCGCAATAAATCCCGCAGGCGGAGTAACCATTGCCAACACTGTGTTTAGGTTCATTTTCCACCCCAGCTTTTCACGTATTTAGTTACCGCAGGCTGGAATGGCGCCCACGTAGCACCAGGATCACCGTAGAACCGAGTAATTCTGCGGCCAGTTTGATCCAAGCTGACAACTTCACGGAGCTGGCCATTCTGGTACTGGCTGTTGTCAGTCAATGAAGCGGTGGCCTCGGTCAATATCTGCCGCTCGATCGGCGCTAGTGCATCCTGAGCGCGCGGCAGTGTGACGTTTCGCCAGGTAGGGCTTCGGCTTTGAACACCGGCGAGTAGCCGTTGCCGATAGCTAACAATGTCCTCGCCTTGTAAATGCGGCGGAGCACCATCGCTGCAACCGACAGCACGATAGGCACCATCAGCGCGTTGCTGAACGGTTATGTATTCAGCTTCCAAGTCTGGACAATTCGGGATCGTACGCGCGCGCAGTCTGGCAACTTCCTCACGCAGTTGTTGAATATCGGCGCTCATCGTTGTGACTCCTTGCTTGCGGGCCAGCGCGGAATCTGCACCCAGCCAGGCGTGGCATTCGGCAGTCTTTGAGTTTCGCGCGGCGGGCTGCTGTGGTTTTTCAGATCGCGGTCAGGTGTTACGCCGTCCTTGCGTGTCAGTGGCGTTTCATTGTTCATGGCTCGGTTCCTGTGGTGATAACGTTGGTGATTCAGTTCTGAGTGTTGATGGTGGCAGTGGATCGGTTGGCAGCGGATCGTCGGGACTCTCATCGCCAGAGCCTTCATCGTCGGTCATGTTGGCGATGACTTGTAGTACCTCATCGCTTACATATTTAAATATGGCGTGCATCTTGGCGTCTGCTTGATCGGCGGGCAGTCCTGCACATGCGCGTTTAACGCGTCGCATGACAATGGCGGCCTCAGCAACGGCGTCCACGGGCTTGGATGCCTCCAGCTTTTCAATACGGGTTTCGAGGCTCACAGTTGATCCCCCAAGTGTTCAAGCTCATTCAGCCTCCGTTCCAGGTCTCCAATTTCAATCAGCTTGGCGATGCTCGTCACCAAGTATCCAAACTTGCAGGCTTCAGATAAATCCATCTGCCCGGCCCTTGCCATGCGGTACAGTGATGCCAATTCAGAGCGACAGCCGCGGACAGTGGCGAGTGAAAATCTACGCGGGGGAGGGTTATGCGTGCCTCCGCTATCCACAAGACTGAGCGACGTTTTACGCGAGCCTTTCGGTGTGCTTAAGGTGTGGCTTTCGGGGTTTGGCTCAGTCTGGTCCACTATTCCGCCTCCTGTTGGCTGTTTGAAAACTGCTCGGCTGCCACATCATCACGCGTGCCTTCATCCATATATCGAACCTGCCTTAATAGCGCCGTTTGATTTCTGATAACCGCGCCAAACAGTTGATCAGACATGGTTGCCTCAATGTTTTCCAAGTTCTCAGCCCAAAAGTAGAGCAGGCCATCTTCAGTCCCACGCGCCAGACATATACCAGCCCTTGCACATGCACGCCGGACATCGTCGGGGGTCATCCTTCCACTGCGCCGGCTCATTGGAGCCTCCCGCACAGCGGCTTTGGTGGCCACTGGTATGGTTCAACACTAAGTAACCGCTCGCGGAAACGGTCGAATAATAAGGCGCGGGCCTCTGCCAGAGTTTCGCCGATGCTGCCGAGAATAATTAGCTTAGCGTGTGGATCATCCGCCAAAGTGTATTCAAATACCTGCCGTGTTTGCTGCATTGGCAACATTCTCAAAATTTCAGGTTTGTGCTGGAGGAGTGCCGCTCTTAGTTCTGGAGTGACCTTGGACGCCGGGATTACACGCAGTTTGTCTCCGTTAGGTGATAGCTGGATTCCCTGGCACTGGCAGCGTTGGATGATTTCGTGAATGGCCGTGTTCATAATTCCAAGGCCTCATTTTCCATACCTGCAATAGCGTCGTGCAGCACATCGGAAGATGTGTCATTTGCGTCCTCCGAAAGCGTTACCCGTGACGGTCGTGACTGTTGTGACACATTTTCCGGGCGCTTGCATAATGTTATGAGCCGCGACTTACTATCGCGGCTTCGCTCAATGCGGATGCCGGCCGCCCTCAGTGCAGGCCCTAAGCGGTTCAAATGGGCATGTAGTGCCCGCGCCGAATGTGGCCATCCTGGGGTTTTAAGAGCGGCTTCATCGGTATGCCCAGCAAGATTGCTAACAAGGTCGGTTGCGTTGCCGGTCCATTCGGTGTGGCGTTCGATAAACGCTTGCAATGCCCGCCCAACGGCGCTGGATTCCAAGCCTAGGTTCAGCCCCTCGTCTAGATTGCGGTTGTATGCCTCCATGAATTCGCCACGCTTAAACCCGATCGCCGGCAAACCAGCCTCCGCCCAGAGGGCGAAGTCAGCCATGCGTGGTAGTTTGTCGATCTTGACATCTCCAACATCGCGGAGCGCCAGAGCTACGGCATCAAGGAGGCCTGCAAAAATTGCGGGCGCATCCATTTCGAAGGATTGCCAGAGGTCCGCCTCCGTTCGGCGGTGCTGAATGGCTTGGAGTTCGATATGGATACCACGTTCGGCCAGGTCAGGGCGCGTGGCTAGTTCCTCGATTCCATTCAAGATTACCGGGCGTTTAACTTCAACAAGGGTCTCGTCGAGGTTTGAATATAAAGTGCGCTCGGAAATCGCACCGCCGGTGCTGAGGCGACACAGCGCATCGGATAACGAATGAGGAAGCCACGAAAGATTATCAATGCAAAGTAGCCAGGAATTAAGAGCGCCAACCAGCAAGTCCCGCACCTCTTTTGGGGGTGAGCGAAGCGCGGACTCGGAGGGATCAGTGAGCCGCTTGGCTATTTTTGCGAATGTACTTTTCGCAGATCCCTGCTCTCCCGACAGTATTAATGCCGGATAAGGTCCATTGGGATTTAACACCATGAGCATGAAAGCGGCTATCAGCACACGGTCGCCGCTCCGAACGTTTAGGTATTTCCAGAGCCTGCCAAAATCACCCTTCGTAGGCACCGGCAATGCCTGCGGCTTGCCAGCGCGGCGGAACATTACGGCAGTGCCCTGCTCTATGCGCCACCCGCTTTTCGTGACGCGAATCACCCGCCAGTCATCTGTGCATAGGTCAAGAATTATGTCACTTGCGTCAGCGGCCACCCTCATCCAGACGTGGCGACATTCACCTTTAAAGCGAGCCTCCGCGCAAAGCGTAGTTACGGCATCTGTGAGCGCATTCCGATTACATCCCTTCCCCGCAAGATCAAAATAGGCGCCTGCGAGAACTTCTCGATAGACACGGGCATCAAGGGCGTGCACTTCTATATGGCTATCGCGCAAAACGCAGGCAAAACCTTCACCACCCGGATCATGGAACAGGATATGTTGACGGCCAATATCCACTAAAACGTCTGCTTGCTTGCGTGGCCTCCCATCCATATCTACGAGGCGAATACCAGCCGATACATCGCGTGAAACGCAAGAGGCTGCTACGCTTTCTGTGGCAGCAAATTTCTTTGCGCTCGCTAGAATTGCCGGGCCGTTTTCACAAATTGCAGCTTCGTATGCAGCCTGGGACGCCGCATCCATTAAGCAGCCTCCCCCGCTTGAGTGTGTGTGCGTGATTCAAGCCACGCGCTCAGCAAATTGTCTGGATAGCGAACGAGTCGTCCGACCTTAACGAACGCTGGACCCTCTCCTCGGCAACGCCACGCTTCCAACGTAACTGGCTTCACGCCAAGCTGCTTGGCAACTTCCTCGCTCGTCAACAGTCTTAAATTTATCGCCATAAAAATAACCCGGTTGTGTTGTACGGGGCTAAGTATGGCAACCGCAATTCACGGCTAGCGCGCTTTCGTGAAAACGAAAATGCAAATTGTTAAAAATTTGTGTGATAAGTGCGCGAATACGCGAGATCAACCCGAGTACTTACATGGCGCTTACACGGCCATTTTTGCCGTGTAAGCGCCACAAGCTAACTACTTGATTTATATGGTGGCCAGGGGCGGAATCGAACCACCGACACGCGGATTTTCAGTCCGCTGCTCTACCAACTGAGCTACCTGGCCTCAATTTTGAAAAACGTATCTCTCACAGAGGCATCCCTGCGGCGCTCCCAG
>Ga0307372_10010869_pt1 | contig 12249 bp, 8 predicted proteins | sample OX1MG_FD_202533 | JGI IMG/M metagenome (GOLD analysis project Ga0307372, IMG submission 202533) | Soil microbial communities from Risofladan, Vaasa, Finland - OX-1 | ecosystem: Environmental > Terrestrial > Soil > Coastal area > Acid sulfate soil | place: Finland: Risofladan, Vaasa | collected...
ATGGATCAGCTCATCATCCGCGCCGTCGAGGGCGCGTTTCACGTCGGGCTACCCGCCGACGCCGGCGCGGTGCTGATTATCGAGCTCGACGGGCTTGCCGCCGCGCTCGATGAACAGGCCGCGGCGGTGACGGCGATCACGCGCGCAGCCGATGCGACCGAAGTCCGCCTCGCGCGCGATGAGGCCGAGCGCGCCGGGTTGTGGAAGGCGCGCAAACGCGCATTCGGCGCGGTGGGAAGGCTGGCGCCGAATTACGCGACGCAGGACGGAGTGGTGCCGCGCACGCGCCTGCCCGAGATCCTGCGCGTGATCAGCGCGGTGAGCGCGCGCAGCGGCCTCGCGATCGGCAATGTATTCCACGCCGGCGACGGCAATATCCATCCGATCATTCTCTACGACGAGCGCGATCCGGCGCAGGTCCGCGGCGCGATTGACGCGGGCCGCGAGATTCTGGCCGCGTGCGTGGCGATGGGCGGCAGCCTCACAGGAGAACATGGAATCGGGGTCGAAAAGCAGGGCGAGATGCCGCTGCTGTTTTCGTCCGACGATCTGCGCGCGATGACCGAATTGCGCCACGTCTTCGACCCGCGCGAGCGCTCCAACCCCAACAAGATAATTCCGCGTCCGGGCGCGTGCGTCGAGGTCGCGGCGCCGCATCGCCAGGTCCCGGTCTGAATCGCGCGGCCCGCTTCGCCGGTGACAGACTCAGCCGAGATCGCAAAGCAGATCGCGTCGCTCATCGGCGGCGATCGCGTTCGCACGCCGCATGGCGCCGAGGCCCGCGCCGCGGCGGTAATCGCGCAACCGGCGGACGCCGCCGAAATCGTCGAGCTGGTGCGCAAATGCGAAGCCGATTCGATTTCGATTGCTCCCCTCGGCGCCGCGCGGACCCTGTCGGAAATTCGCCGCGCCCCGGCCGCACTGGGAGTATCGTTGTCGCGGATGGCGCGCGTCATCGCCTATGAACCTGACGATATGACTATCGTCGCGCAGGCCGGAATCTCGGTCGCGGAGTTGAACACCGCGATGGCGCAGTCCCGGCAGCGGCTGCCGGTCGATCCTCGCGATCCCGATCTGAGCAGCGTGGGTGCGATGATCGCGGCGCATCACGCGGGACCGCTGCGGCTCTCGGAAGGAACCGCGCGCGATCTGCTGATTGGAATTCAATTCATCGGACACGGCGGCGCGATGATTCGAAGCGGCGGACGGGTGGTCAAGAACGTCGCTGGATATGATTTCATGAAGCTGATGAACGGCTCGTTTGGAACGCTGGGAATAATCACCGAAGCGGCTTTCAAGGTGCGGCCGATTCCCGAACTTTACACCCTTGCGATTGCGTCTTTCGATCGAGCCGGCGGCGCGTTTGATGCAGCGCGCAGTTTTGCAAACGCTGCGCCGTTGGCCCATCTGGAAGTAACCAGCCCGCGGATGAGCGGCACGCTCGGCCTTGCGCCGGCGTATTCGGTACTCGCCGGAATCTCGGGCACGCGCACGGAAGTTGAGTATCTGTGCGGCGCGATCGCGCGCGCCAGCTCGGCCGCGATCGAGTTCCTTGCGGGAGATGATGCGTGGCGCGTGTACTGCGCGCTGCGCGATTGTGATTTCGTGGACTGGGCTATTGGCGCACAAGTGGTCGTGCCGCCCGCCGCGCTGGCGGGCGTGCTCGCGGCGTGCGATGCGGAGTTTCGCGCCCATGCGGGGTCGGGAATCGCGCAGATAGTTACGCGTGAGGCGCCTGCGCCGGATGCCGCACCTGCGATAATTGCGAGTTGGCGCGAGCTTGCGCGCGATGCGCGCGGCCATCTCCGCGTGCTGCGTACGGCGCCGGAGATTCGCGGCGCGATCGAGTTCTTTGATTCACCGAATCGCGGCGCACTCGAGTTGATGCGCGCGCTGAAGTCCGCGTTCGATCCCGCGGGAATTTTCAACCCCGGATGCTTCGTCGGAGGAATCTGATGGCTGGCGCCCCGCCGATTCCAACCCAACCGATTCGCAACGTCGTCGATTACGAACTGCTGTTCGATTGCGTTCACTGCGGGCTGTGCCTAGAAGCGTGCCCCACCTATGCAATCTCACGCTCCGAGATGGATTCGCCGCGCGGGCGGATTTATCTGATGAAAGCTCTGGCGGAGGGACGGATCGATCTCGACGCCGACACCGCGCGCCATCTCGATATGTGCCTCGGATGCCGCGGCTGTGAAACCGCGTGCCCCTCTGGCGTGCATTACGGCCGGCTCATCGAAGACGCGCGCGCATTCGTCGAATCGAATTACTCGCGCGGCTGGAGTGACGCGCTCAGGCGAAAGATTATCGCGGCTATATTTCCGTACCCCGCGCGGCTGCGGATGATACTCGCGCCGCTGCGGCTAGCCGAACACCTGGGGATGCGCCCCGCACTCGAGGCGATCATGCCGCAGCGGATTCGCGACTGGATCGAGCTGCTGCCCGTGGCGTCGCGCGGCGCCGCGATTAACGGCGCGCCGCTCGTCGAGCCGGCGCCGGACGCGCCCTCGGTGCTGGTGCATCGCGGATGCGTGACGCAGGTGCTGGCAAATTCAGAGAACCTCAACACCGAGCGGTTGCTGATGGCCGCGGGCTACCGCGTTACTCATCTCGAGCGCACGGCGTGCTGCGGCGCGCTCGATCTTCACGCGGGGAATGGCAAGCGCGCGCTTGATTTCGCGCGGACCAACGTGCGCGCAATCATCCGCGCCGGCGCCGATTCCGTCGTTTCCGCCGCTTCAGGATGTTCGACCGCGATTGCCGAGTATGGATCGCTGCTGAAAGACGACGCGGAACTGGCCGCCGAGGCACGCGCCGTATCCGCGAAGGTCACCGAACTAAGCGCGATGCTGCTCGCGAGCAATCGGTTTGCGCTGCCGGAGTTTCGATGCGTCGTCACTTACCACGACGCCTGCCATCTGGTGCACGGCCTCGGGGTGCGCGAGGGGCCGCGCGAGCTATTGCGCTCGATTCCCGGTCTAAGGCTTATCGAACTCGCCGAGTCCGACATGTGCTGCGGCAGCGCGGGGAGCTACAATTTGACCGAACCGGCGATGGCGCGCGAGCTGGCGCGCCGCAAGGCCGGCAACATCGCGGCCACCGGGGCGGATTACGTGGTGCTGGCGAATCCGGGCTGTGAATTTCAGATCGCGGCCGAGCTGCGCCGCCGCGGCGCGAAGACGCGCATCATGCATCTGGCGGACTTTCTGGCGATGGTGATGGCGGCATCGGACGGGGCGTGATACGATGGTTCCGTAATGGAGCCGAACTGGAGGCGAATCAGATGCCGGTGAATCTATCGATCAAGCGGGTGCCCGATAAGCTGGTCCGGCGCCTGCGCGCCCGCGCCAAAGCGAACCAGAGATCGTTGCAGGGCGAACTGATGTCGATCCTCGAGAACGAGGCTTCCATGCTGAGTCTTGAAGAGGCGCTCAGACGGATCGATCGCCTCGGTTTCCAAACCCCGGACGAGGCGACCCGGATCATCCGGCGCGAGCGAGATGCGCGATCGCGTCGTTGACGCCTCAGTCTTCGCGGCGGCGTTTTTCGCCGAGCCACGTGCCCGCGATGCGCGTGATCTCTTGGAGGGTTTCGAGCTTCATGGTCCGGAGTTGTTTCCCTATGAAATGGCGAGTGTCGCGGCGGCTAAGATTGGGACTAGCCCCACCCTGTCGCGCACCATCGGGATCGCGCTTGAAACCGCTTTGGCAGCGAGGATAGAGCTCGTACCGGTTCCGGCGCGAGACCTGCTGGCCATCGCTTTGGCAACCGGATTGAGCGTGTACGATGCGTCGTATCTGTGGCTTGCGCGCAGGCTTGGTTGCGCATTGGCGACGTTCGGCCGGCGGCTCGCTCGCGTCGCGGAGCGCGAATCGTTGCTTGCGCGCTGAGAGGTTACGCGCGATGCACGATCTGCGGGAAATCAAACTCTACTTCGCGTACACGAGTCCGTTCACGTACCTCGCGATGGCGCCGGCGTACGCGCTCGAGCGCTCGCATCGGGTGCGCATTCGCTACATCCCGTACGGCGTCAATATCCGCAAGACCTACGGCAACCTGGATATCGCCGGCGCGGACCGGCGCAAGGTCCGCTATCTTTATATCGACGCGCGCCGCATCGCGAAGGAACGCGGGTTGACCATCTATCCGCCGAAGAAGATCTTCAGTTGCCGCAACGCCTTCTATGGTGGCCTGTTCGCCGAAAGCCACCGGCGCTTTCGCGAATATTCGGATCGCGTATTCGAGCGCTTCTGGCGCGCCGAGCTGGACGTGGAGGATCGGGACGCGATCAGCGCGGTGATCACTGAGATCGGTCTCGAGGCCGGCGCCTTCGCGCGTTACGCCGATAGCAGCGCGCGCGCCGATCTTGACGCGTGTTTTGCCGAGGCTGATCGCGACGGCATATTTGGCGTGCCGACGTTTATCGCCGAGGGCGAGCCGTTTTGGGGCGAAGACCGGATCGATTGGGTGATCCGCAAACTCGACGCGATAGGCCTGCGGCGCTGATCCGCCTGCGCTTTACCCGCGTGTGATCGCGGTACGGATCGCCGCGGCGCGGGAGCTAGAGCTCCGGGCTGGTGGGCAGAAACGTCTCGCCCATCAGATAGGCGTCACACGCCCGCGCGCATTCGCGCCCTTCCCATATAGCCCATACGACCAGCGACTGTCCGCGGCGCGCGTCGCCGGCGGCGAAGATTCCCGGCACGCTCGAGGCATAGTTCTCGGTGGCGATATTGCTGCGCGCGTCGAGCTTCAGGCCGAGTTGCGTGATGATCCCTTCGGGCTCGGGGCCAAGGAAGCCGAGCGCGAGCAAAACCAAATCGCACTCGAGCTCGAATTCGCTGCCCGGCATTTCCTCCATCAGGTTGCGGCCGCCCTCGCGCTTCCAGTTGAGCCGGATGCCGTGAAGCTTCTTGACCTGCCCGTTCGATCCGCTGAAGTGCTTGGTGTTGATGCTCCAGTCGCGAATCACGCCTTCTTCGTGCGAGCTCGAGGTGCGCAGGATCATCGGCCAGTCGGGCCACGGCATATCCGCCGTGCGGCTGTCGGGCGGCATCGGCAGCAGCTCGAACTGGCTCACGCGTACGGCGCCCTGGCGATTCGAAGTTCCCAGGCAGTCGGAGCCGGTATCGCCACCGCCCAGGATGACGACCCGCTTGCCCTGCGCGGTGATCGAGACGCGCGGATCGATCGTGTCGCCGAAGCCGCGCTGATTCTGCTGCGGCAGGAAATCCATCGCGAAGTGGATACCGCGGAGTTCGCGGCCCTGAATCGGCAAATCGCGCGGCTTGGTCGCGCCGATAGTCAGGCAAATCGCATCATATTTTCCGCGCAGCTCATCGGCGGACAGATCGAATCCGACCCGGCAATTGGTGACGAACTCGACGCCCTCGGCGCTCATCTGCTCGACGCGCCGCAGCACCTGGCGCTTCTCGAGCTTGAAGTCCGGAATCCCGTACATGAGCAAACCACCGACCCGGTCCGAGCGTTCGTAGAGCGTGACGGAATGTCCGGCGCGGGCAAGCTGCTGCGCGCATGCGAGTCCGGACGGACCCGAGCCGACGACGGCGACCCGCTTGCCGGTTTTGCGCGCGGGCGGCTGCGGCGTAATCCAGCCTTCGTTCCAGGCGTGGTCGATGATGCTTTTTTCGATGAGCTTGATCGTGACGGGATCGTTATTGATGTTCAGAACGCAGGCTTCCTCACACGGGGCGGGGCAGATGCGGCCGGTGAACTCGGGAAAGTTGTTGGTCGAGTGCAGGCGCTCGAGCGCGTCGCGCCAGCGTCCGCGGTAAACCAGATCGTTCCAATCGGGAATTATATTGCCGAGCGGACATCCCTTGTGGCAGAAGGGGATTCCGCAATCCATGCATCGCGCGCCCTGCATTGCGAGCTTGTCGTCGGGCAGCTTGAGATCGAACTCGCGCCAATCCTTCAGGCGCTCGGTGACCGGACGCCGGGGCGGCGTCTCGCGCTTGATCTCCAAGAAGCCCGTGATCTTTCCCATCTTAAGACAGCTCTCCCTGTACGATTTTCCCGCGCGGGCGAAAATCAGACCGCGGCCAGCCGCGCCATGTCGTTACCGCGGCCAAGATGCTGGCGTTCGAGGACCATGCGGTACTCGGTTGGCAGCACCTTTACGAATTTCGCGGCAGATGAATTCCAGTCAGCCATAATTCGCTCCGCCACCGCGCTCTGAGTGTACTGGCGATGACGGGTGATGAGCGCGTGCAACTGCTTGAGATCGTCCGCATCGATGACCGGGCCCAACTCAACCATCCCAAGGTTGCAGCGCGCTGCGAAGCTGCCGTCCTCATCGAGCACATAGGCAACTCCACCCGACATCCCGGCTGCGAAGTTGCGTCCGGTCTTGCCGAGCACGACCACCAGGCCGCGCGTCATGTATTCGCAGCCGTGATCGCCCACGCCTTCGACGACCGCGTGCGCGCCGCTGTTGCGCACCGCGAAACGCTCACCCGCGACGCCGCGAAAGAACGCCTCGCCCCCGGTGGCGCCGTAGAGCGCGGTGTTGCCGATCAAGATATTCTCCTCGGCCTTGAAGGTGGCTTCCCGCGGTGGCCGCACCGCCATGAAACCGCCCGAGAGACCCTTGCCGCAGTAGTCGTTGGCGTCGCCTTCAAGGTAAAGCGCGACTCCCGGCGCGAGCCATCCGCCGAAGGTCTGTCCCGCGGAACCCTTGAAGTGGATCTGGATCGTGTACGGCGGCAGCCCCTCAGCGCCGAAGCGGCGCGAGATCTCCGCCGAGAGCATCGTGGCCGCGGTGCGGTTGACGTTGCGGATCGGCAGATGAATCTCGACCGGGCGGCGATGCTCGAGGGCCTCGCGCGCGAGTTCGATGATTTGGTTGTCGAGCGCCTTGTCGAGTCCGTGATCCTGCGCTTCGACCGCGTGCAGTGGCTCGCCGTCCGCGATCTCGGGTTTGCGCAGGATCGCGCTCAGATCGACGTTGCGCGCCTTCCAGTGATCGATCGCGCCGTTCGTATCCAGGCACTCGACGTGCCCGACCATCTCGGCGACGGTGCGGAATCCGAGCCGCGCCATGTGCTCGCGCAGTTCATCGGCGATGAACATCATGAAGTTCACCACGTGCTCGGGCTTGCCCTCGAACTTCTTGCGCAGCTCGGGATCCTGGGTCGCGATTCCAACCGGGCAGGTGTTGAGGTGGCACACGCGCATCATGATGCATCCCGAGGCGACCAGCGCCGCCGAAGCGAAGCCGAATTCCTCGGCGCCGAGCAGGGCCGCGATCGCGACGTCGCGTCCGGTTTTCAACTGGCCGTCGGTCTCGATGCGGATCCGTCCGCGCAGCCCGTTCATCACCAGAACCTGCTGGGTCTCGGCCAGCCCGAGCTCCCACGGGACGCCGGCGTGCTTGATCGATTGGAGCGGCGAGGCGCCGGTGCCGCCGTCGTGGCCGCTGATCAGAACCACGTCGGCCTTGGCCTTGGCGACTCCCGCCGCGATCGTGCCGACGCCAACCTCGGCGACCAGCTTGACGCTGATCCGCGCGCGATTATTGGCGTTCTTGAGATCGTGGATGAGCTGCGCGAGATCCTCGATCGAATAAATATCGTGATGCGGCGGCGGCGAGATGAGGCCGACGCCGGGGGTCGAGTAGCGAATCTTGGCGATGAAGTCATCGACCTTGTGTCCTGGGAGCTGGCCGCCCTCGCCGGGCTTGGCGCCCTGCGCCATCTTGATCTGGAGTTCGGCGGCGTTGACCAGATAATGGCTGGTGACGCCGAAGCGCGCCGAGGCGACCTGCTTGATCGCGCTGCGGCGCCAGTCGCCGTTGGGGTCGCGCGCGAAACGGGCGGGATCCTCGCCGCCCTCGCCGGTATTGCTCTTGCCGCCGATCCGGTTCATCGCGATCGCCAGATTCTCGTGCGCCTCTTTACTGATCGATCCAAATGACATCGCGCCGGTCTTGAAGCGCTTTACGATCTCGGCGGCCGGTTCGACCTCCTCGAGCGGCACCGGCGGGCGCTCGAGCCGGAACTTCAAGAGCGCGCGCAGAGTTGCGAGGTTGCGGCTCTGGTCATCGACGAGCCGCGTGTATTCCTTGAACATCCGGTAGTTGCCGGAGCGCACCGAATGCTGGAGCTTGGCGATGGTGTTGGGGTTGTACATGTGGAACTCGCCGCGGCGGCGCCACTGGTAGTAGCCGCCCGGGTCGAGTTCACCGTCGAGATTGGGCTGGATCTCGAAGGCGTGGCGATGGCGCTCCGCGGTTTCGCGTGCGATCGCGTCCAGGCCGACGCCTCCCACGCGCGAAGCGGTCCAGGTAAAGTAGCGGTCGATTACTTCGCGGCCGAGCCCGATCGCCTCGAAGATCTGAGCGCCGCGATAGCTCTGGATGGTTGAGATGCCCATCTTCGACGCCACCTTGATCATGCTCTTGGTGGCAGCCTTGATAAAATTGTGAACCGCGGTGTCCTCGTCGATATCGGACAGCCGCCCGTCCTCGATCATTCCGGCCAGTGTCGCATACACAAGGTACGGATTGACCGCGCCGGCGCCGTACCCGGCCAGCAGGCAGCAATGCATCGCCTCGCGCGGCTCGCCCGACTCGACGACGATACCGCACCGCGTGCGGGTGCCTTCGCGAATCAAGTGATGATGCACCGCCGCGGTCGCGAGCAGGCTCGGGATCGCGGCGTACTCGGCATTGACGCCGCGGTCCGACAGCACAATGATCGTGTAGCCGTCCTCTATTGCTTTGGAAGCCTTGGCGCACAATTCGTCGAGCGCGCCGCGCATTCCCGCTTCCGCGTCGCGCACCGGGAACAGCGCCGGCAACGTGATTGCGCGCAGACCGGGCTCGGACAGGCGCTTGATCCGCTCGAGCTCTTCGTTGGTGATGATCGGAGTTTTGAGCCGTAGCTGCCGGCAGTGCGCCGGCGACTCCTCGAACAGGTTTTGCTCGGAACCTATCGTCGTCTCGGCCGAGGTCACCAGCTCCTCGCGAATCGGATCGATCGGCGGATTGGTGACCTGGGCGAACAGTTGTTTGAAGTAGTTGAACAGTGGCGGCGCCTGGTCCGACAGCACCGCGAGCGGCGTGTCGGTGCCCATCGAGCCGACCGGTTCCTGCCCGTTGACGGCCATCGGCGCAAGAATCAGCTTCAAGTCCTCGAGGGTGTAACCGAAGGCTTGCTGCTGCTTGAGGAGATCGAAACCCTCGAAGCCGGCGATCGGCGGCGCGCTGGGAGGAGCGGGAAGCTCCTCGAGCTTGACCAGGTTTTGGTCGAGCCACGCGCGATACGGCTGGCGCGCGGCGAAGCCTTCCTTGATTTCCTCGTCCTGCACGATGCGGCCCAACTCGGTATCGACCAGGAACATCCTGCCGGGTTGCAGGCGGCCCTTGCGCGCGACCTGCTCGGGCGGAATATCGAGCACGCCCGCCTCGGAAGCCATCACGACCAGTCCGTCCTTGGTCACCAGAAAGCGCGACGGGCGCAGGCCGTTGCGATCGAGCACCGCGCCGATCCGGACGCCGTCAGTAAATGCGATCGACGCGGGACCGTCCCACGGCTCCATCATCGAGGCGTGAAATTCATAGAACGCGCGCTTGCTCGCGCTCATTTGCGCGTCGTTCTGCCACGCCTCGGGGATCATCATCATCACGGCGTGCGCAATCGGACGCCCGGTGCGGACCAGCAGCTCGAGCACGTTGTCGAACTTGGCCGAATCGGTCTGGGTCGGCTCGACGATCGGCGCAAGCTTCGCGATATCGGCGCCGAACAGTGGCGACGAGAACATCATCTGCCGCGCGTGCATCCAGTTCTCATTGCCGCGCAGCGTATTGATCTCGCCGTTATGACTGAGAAATCGAAACGGATGCGCGCGATCCCAGGACGGGAAAGTGTTGGTCGAAAACCGCTGATGCACCATCGCAAGCGCGCTCGCCATCGCGGGATCAAGCAGGTCGGGAAAGAACCTCGGGATCTGATGCGAGATTAGCTGGCCCTTGTAGACGATCGTCAGGGTCGAAAGCGAGCAGAAGTAAAACAGTTCTTCCCCGATGAGGCCGAGGTCGCCGGCGGCGCGGAACGCGCGCTTGCGAATGACATAGAGCTTGCGCTCGAGCGCTTCCTGATCAGTGACTTCGGAACCCGGCCCGATGAAGACCTGCCGAATCTCCGGCAATCCGCGCCGCGCGATCTCGCCGCACGCGCTCTCGATCACCGGCACGCCGCGCCAGCCGAGAATCCGCTGGCCCTCCTCGCCGACAATCTTGTCGAACACCGCTTCGCAGGCCGCGCGCTTGGCGCCGTCGCGCGGCAGGAAGACCTGGCCCACTCCGTATTGGCCGGGAGCGGGCAGCTCGAAGCCGCACTTGAGTGCCTCGCACTTGAGAAATTCGTGCGGAATTTGAATCAGGATGCCGGCGCCGTCGCCGGAGGTGGGATCGCATCCGCAGGCGCCGCGATGCGTCAGATTATCCAGAACCTGCAGCGCTTTGGCGATTATCTCGTGCGAGCGCTCACCCTTGATGTTGACGACGAAGCCGACTCCGCACGCGTCGTGCTCATATGCGGGATCGTACAGGCCTTCGCGCTGCGGAAGACTGCTCCTGTTGTGCATGGTCACATCCGTCTCGAGTCGGGGAGCGCGGCCGGTCTCGCGGCGCCGCCGTGGCGGCCGCGGCGGCCGTGGCCATTGCCTGGCTCGGTCGCGCCGGCGCCGTGATACAGCGCGATCTGGCCGCGCTCGGTATGGGTCGAAAGCACCACCATCGTCTCGGTCCGAGCCACTCCCTCGATCGAGCGAATCGCGCTGATAAGCCGCTCGAGCGACGAAGTGTCGTCGGTCTTGATCTTGAGAAGAATAGTGTGCTGACCCGTAACGTGATGGCACTCGAGAACGTCGTCGAGCAGATCAACGGTCTGCTCGAACAACCCGATGGTTTTCGGATGCGCTATCGAAACGCCGATGAAAGCGGTTACGTCCTTGCCGATTCGGCGCGCATTGAGCGACGCGTGATAACCGGAAATGACGCCGCCATCTTCGAGCTTCTTGACCCGCTCGATAACCGAGGGCGCGGAGAGTCCGACCTGCTCGGCAAGCTTGACGTGGGCGATGCGGCCATTGGCTTGCAGGAGGCTGAGAATCTGCAAGTCGATAGCGTCGAGTTCAGGAATATCGGCACCTAATTTCATAAGGTAATTCTCTATGGAGTTCGCTAAAGATAATGAAGTTCTCGGATTAGATCAAGGGTAAACATTGGTTAACTGCAATATAACGTAATTATATTCGTATTTCACCCACCGCCGGAACGCTCCTTCAGGCTGCGATGCATCTTCACCTCAGTAACCGCCATAGTAACCCCTGTCGCGGCTACGCGAGTCCCGTTACTTTTGGCGTATTACCTTCGGTCTTAAGCGCGGGCGTGATGATCCGAGTCGGCCGCGGATGGAGCTTCGGGTGGCAGGAAATCGCTGTGCTCTGGTGCGGCACATCGGCCCGCCGGAATCCGCCGACAGAAGCGATTTTCGGCGCGTGCGAAACATCGTCGGCACGCGCCGAACCCGATTGCGTTTGGCCCCTGCGCTCGCTACTCGCCCTTGAACTTCGCGGTGCGCTTTTCGACGAATGACTTGGCGCCCTCGAGATGATCCTTCGAGGTCAGCATCATGCGCTGCCCGTGGCGCTGATAATCGAAAAAGTATGGCAAATTCAAATTCAATCCGACCCGCAGCGCTTCCTTGGCAAGGCGCTGCGCCAGCGGAGCCTGCGCCGCGATCTTTTGCGCGAACTCTGCGGTCGCCGCGCTGAGTTGCTCATGCGGCACCACCTTGTTAACCATCCCGATTCGTTCTGCCTCTTTCGCGTCGATAATGTCGCCGCTCAAGATCAACTCGTACGCGCGCGCCAGCCCGACCAATCGCGGCAGCACCAGCAGCCCTCCGGCCTCGGGAATCAGGCCGCGGCGGATGAATACCTCGCCGAAGCGCGCCTGGTCCGAGCACACGCGCATGTCGCACATCAGCGCGATGTCGCAGCCGTAGCCGACCGCCGCTCCATTGACCGACGCAATCGTGGGCTTGGGGTAGGTGACCAGGAAATCCAGCGCGACCGGATGATGGGTGCGCCACTCCTCGACCTCGGTGCGCTTGGAGGGCTTGGCGTCGCGGAATTCAGGATTGAGAAAAATCTCCTTCACATCGTCGCCCGCGCAGAACGCGCGTCCCGCGCCGGTGATCACCACCACCTGGACGGAAT
>Ga0307372_10010870_pt1 | contig 12248 bp, 11 predicted proteins | sample OX1MG_FD_202533 | JGI IMG/M metagenome (GOLD analysis project Ga0307372, IMG submission 202533) | Soil microbial communities from Risofladan, Vaasa, Finland - OX-1 | ecosystem: Environmental > Terrestrial > Soil > Coastal area > Acid sulfate soil | place: Finland: Risofladan, Vaasa | collected...
ATCCCTGGGTGCACGAGCTGATCGGCAGGGAAGTCGCCCGCGTCAATGCCACGCTCGCGCAGTACGAAACGATCAAGCGGTTTGCGCTGCTCGATCATGATTTCACTTTCGACGGCGGGCAACTCACCTACACGCTGAAGCTGAAACGCCGCGTCATTGAACAGCGCTACGCGGAAATCATCGAAGGGCTATACGCGGAGACGCAGCCGCGCGATAGAATGTCTGAGGGAGATCGGAAATGAGCGACGAACTGGTGATTGCCGGGCGCGCGTTTCATTCGCGCCTGATTGTGGGGACGGGAAAATACCGCAGCTTTGCCGAAATGTCTCGCGCGCACGCCGCCTCGGGCGCGGACATGGTGACCGTCGCGGTGCGGCGCGTGAATCTCACCGACCGCACGAAGGAGTCCCTGCTGGATTTCATCGATCGCGAAAAAATATTCATTCTCCCCAACACGGCCGGCTGCTACAACGCCGAGGAGGCCATCCGCGCCGCGCGCCTGGGCCGCGAAGTGGGCCTGTCGAACTGGGTGAAGCTGGAAGTGATCGGCGACCAGCAGACTTTATTCCCCGACACCGAGGAACTGGTTCGCGCGACGCGCATCCTCGTGGGCGAAGGCTTCGTCGTGCTGCCCTACACCAACGACGATCTGGTGGTCGCGCGCAAGCTGATCGACGCGGGCGCCGCCGCGGTGATGCCGCTGGGCGCGCCCATCGGCTCCGGCATGGGAATTCAGAATCACGCGAACCTGCGCATCCTGCGCGAGCGCATTACCGAAGTGCCCATGATCGTGGATGCAGGCGTGGGCACCGCTTCCGATGCGGCCGTGGCCATGGAAATTGGAGCGGACGGCGTGCTGATGAATACGGCCATCGCCGAAGCGCAGGATGCCATCCTGATGGCGGAAGCGATGCGCGAGGCGGTTTCCGCCGGGCGCAAGGCGTATCTGGCCGGACGCATGCCGAAAAAACTCTACGCCTCGGCGTCGAGCCCTCTTTCCGGCGTCGTGCGCTAGCTTTCGCAGGACAGGCTAAAGCCTGTCCTACTCACGCCGAAAAGAATTATTCCCGGCAGGTACCATGCTCGGAATGACGGTTTTCTGTTTTTTCGCAAGCGGTTCCGCCTGTCTGCAATTGATTCTGTAAAATCAAAACGTCAAAATCAAAACCAGACAGGCTGAAGTCTGTCCTGCTCATGCCTGGATCGTGCGAAACAGCGCCGCCCCGGTAACGGCCCACAGGCCTAGCGCGGTCCACACGGAAAGCTGGCGTGCACTGGACATGGCGCGGTAACGTATCGCATCTTGTGGAATGGTCCTCTGCCCGAAAAACGATGCCCGGAAATAAGACAAAACGGATCGCCTACATCGATTGGCTGAGGGGGTTCGCGTGCCTGGCAATGTTCCAGACGCATTGCTATGACTCCTGGCTGAGCGGGGGAGCGCGCGCGGGAAAATTCTATAAATGGTCGCAACTCGGAGGCACGCTGCCCGCGCCCTTATTTCTGTTTCTTGCGGGCGTTTCTTTTGCACTGGTGACCGACAAGCTCCGGCAGAAGGGCGTGTCCGCAAATGAAATCGCGCACACGACGATCCAGCGCGGCGGCGAAATCTTCCTGCTGGCGTTTCTTTTTCGTTTTCAGGAGTTTCTGCTCGGCCAGCCCAAAGCGCCCTGGACCGATCTGCTGCGCGTGGATGTGCTCAACGTGATCGGAATTTCGCTGATCATGATGGGAATCGCTTGCCGGATCGCGGCGATGGCCGCAAACCCCGGCAAAGCCGCTGACCCGCTGGAGTTGAGGAAGGCAACCACCGTCACGGCCATCGCCTGCGCGGCCGCTATCGCCGTTGTAACGCCGCCGCTGTGGACCACTTGGCGTCCGCACTGGCTTGCCTGGTGGCTGGAGTCTTACATCAACGGCGTACACACATTTGGAATGCCGCAGCACTGGTTGTTTCCAATTTTTCCGTGGTCCGCATTCGCTTTCGCGGGGTTGGCGGTCGGCTCGCTCCTGTTATCGGACTGGGCGCGCCGCAATGAAGTTGCGGGCCTCGCGCTTGCCGGCGCAGGCGGAATCGCGCTGATCGCGCTCGGTTTGTGGCTGGACGCGCGCCCGGTGCAGATCTACCGCGTCTATGATTTCTGGCACACTAGCCCGAACTTTTTTCTGATCCGCACCGGCATCGTCCTGGTGACGGTATTCGCCAGCTATGCGTGGTGCCGGTGGGGAGCCGGTACGTGGGGCTTCAGTCCCATGATTGAAATGGGCAAAGCTTCCTTGCTGGTTTACTGGGTCCATATCGAGTTTGTATATGGCGGGCTGTCGATCCTGCCCAAGCGAAATGTAGGCATTGCCACGGCGACGCTGGGCCTGATTGCAATTTTTGCCGCGATGACGCTGCTGGCGTCGGCGCGGAACCGGTATCCCGGCCGAAAGGCGGAAATTATGGCGTTTTTCCGGCGCGCCGTGCGGGCCTAGTCCGCATTTCCTGCCAGCGTGGGACTCTGCCACATATTCTTGCGATGTTTGAAATTTCCGGGTGGATGGAAAGCGGAGGCTTATTTTTGCGTGTCGGGTGTTTGCGGGTCGCCGGGCTTGTCGGATTCGGGAATCTTGTAGATCATTTCTCCGGGACGCGCAAGTCCCATATCCTCGCGCGCGATGCGTTCGATGGCCTTCGGGTCGGTCTTGAGCGAGGTAACCTGCTGGTTCAGAGACTTGTTCTCGTCATTCAGCTTTCCGATCTGCTGGTGGATTTGCTGAATTTCCTTCTGCGTGCGGCGCATGGCGATAAAACCATGCGCGCCGAAAATGTCATGCACGAGCAGGGCGAAAAACGCGAGCGCCAGGATTTGCCGCAGGTTTTGCCGGACGTAGGCCGTCACCCTGTCCGCAGAAAAGCGCCGTATGTGGTTTTCCGGCATTATGCCTTCGCTTCCTTTGCCGCGCCCATGATCCAGGCCTGCGTTTGGCTCGCAATGCTGGTGGATTCCTGGGGTGTCGCAGCTTCCGTATAAATTCTCATGAGGGGTTCGGTGCCGGAAAGGCGCAGCAGAACCCATGCACCATCGTCAAACTCGATTTTCAGGCCGTCCGTGCGGTCCAGGCTTTTGACGCGCCGCCCGAGGAAAGTCGAGAAATCGGTTTTCAGCCGCTCCACTGTTTCCCGCTTGATGTCCTCGGGCAAGTGCAGGTTGGTGCGTTGCGGCCAGAACTCGCGGCCGAGGCGTTGGAACAGCGCGCCCAACTGCTCGGCGAGCGTCGCGCGCCGCGCGGCGATCATCTCCGCAACCAGCAGGCAGGCCAGAATGCCGTCCTTTTCCGGAATGTGGCCGCGGATTGTCATGCCCGCGCTTTCCTCGCCACCCATCGCGATTTTATCTTTCTGGATCAGCTCGCCAATGTACTTGAATCCCACGGGCGTTTGAAACACGGTCGTGCCGTAATGTTTTGCGACCGCGTCCATCATGTGCGAGGTGGCCACGCTGCGGCCTGCCGGCATTTTCCAGCCGCGCGATTCCACGATGTAGTCGTAGAGCAGCGCGAGAATGTGATTGGGCTGCATCCAGGTGCCGTCGGAATCAAGGATGCCGAACCGGTCGGCGTCGCCGTCGGTGGCCAGGCCCGCGGCCGCTTTTTTCGCGAGCACGGCGTCGCGCGTGGGGCGCAGATTTTTCTCGGACACATCCGGCCCGGAACCGTCGAACAGGACATCCCGGTCAATTCGCAGGGCTTGCACATCGACGCCGTGCGCAGCCAGTACGCGGTCCAGGTATTCGGCGCCGCAACCGTGCAGCGCGTCGGTAACGACGCTCAATTTTGCGTCCGCGATCGCCTTGAAATTCACCAGCTGTTCCAGGCGCTGCAGGTAGGCGTCCCGCGGATTAATGTTTTCGAAAGGCGCGTCGTTTGGCTTGGCTGGAGCGCGCGTCCCGATTTTCACCGCGCGCGCCTCGATGTCGCGTGTGACTTCGGGAAGCGCCGGGCCGCCATCGGGGCCGGAAAATTTCAAGCCCTGGTACTCGGCGGGATTATGGCTGGCCGTAAAATTGATGGCTCCATCGACCTTGCGCCGCAGGATTTCGTAAGCGATGGCGGGGGTCGGCGCCGGTCCCTGGCATTCCAGCACATGGACGCCGTGCTCGCGCAGGATTTCCGCGGCGGCGCGCGCGAATTCCTCCCCGAAAAATCGCGGGTCGTGCCCGACAATCAGCGTGGGCTTTGCGTTGCGGCTGCGGACATGCTCGGCGATGGCAGCCGCAGCGAGGCGAACGTTCGCGAAGGTGAAATCTTCCGCGATAATCGCGCGCCAGCCGGAGGTTCCGAATTTTATCGTCGCCGTCATTTCTATTTTGTATATCCCGCACGCATTGCGGGCAGTCCGCCACGGCGGACCCGCGCGCGCATCGAAAAAAAATACTTTCGCCCCCGGCGGAGTATTGTAGCGTGGAGCCGCAGAATAGATATAGGCGCAAAGCGGCGACGCGAGAAAGAGTAACGGGCCGGGGGAGGCTGGATGGCGCAAAAATTAGTGGTGCTGGTGACCTGCTCGAACGCGGCGGAGGCCCGGCGGATTGCGCGCGCCGTGGTGCAGGCGCGCCTGGCCGCGTGCGTTAACATTCTGCCCGGAGCGGTCACTTCGATCTATCGCTGGAAAGGCAAGGTGGAGTCGGCGAGCGAAAAGCTGCTGCTGATCAAGACCTCGCGCAGGCGCCTGGCAAAGCTGCGCAGCGCGGTGGAGCGGCTGCATTCCTACGACGCTCCCGAATTCATCGCCCTGCCGGTTGTCGCGGGGTCTCGCGCCTACCTCGCATGGATGGAAGAAAGCCTGGGTGAATAGCCAGGGCGCGAAGAAGCCGCAGGGGCGGGACATTAATTTTATTTCGATCGTTTTATTTCGGTAGAACGCTCACGGTGAGCCGCGCCCCGGCTTGCTAATCAATTCATTCCTGCCAGGCGTTTCGAAAAATCCGGACTCAGATTTTGCGCAGTGCCTGATCCAGGTCGGCAATCAAATCCTCGACGTCCTCGATGCCCACGGAAATGCGTATCAGCCCGTCGGTGATTCCGATCTGCTGGCGAACTTCCCGAGGGACCGAAGCGTGCGTCATCGAGGCGGGATGCGAAATCAGCGTTTCCACACCTCCCAGGCTCTCCGCCAGGGAGCACAGCTTCAGGTGATTCAACACGGTGCGCGCATTTTCCAGAGTTACCACGTCGAAGGAAATCATGGCGCCGAATCCGCGCTGTTGCCGGAAGGCAATATCGTGCTGCGCGTGCGACGGCAGGCCCGGATAAAGCACGCGCTGCACCGACGGGTGGTCCTCCAGGAAGCGCGCGATGGTTCGGCCGTTCGCGTCGTGCTGCTGCATCCGCACGGCCAGCGTTTTGATTCCGCGCGAAATCAGGAAGCAGTCCATGGGCGCCAGGCCCGCTCCGGTCGAGCGCTGCAGGAAATAAATTTTTTCCGCATCGGACGCGTTTGTGAGGATCACGGCTCCTCCCACGGAATCGCTGTGGCCGTTCAGGTATTTCGTCATCGAATGGACGACGATCTGCGCGCCCAGGGCGATGGGGGACTGCAGGTAAGGGCTCAGGAATGTGTTGTCCACCACGAGCGTGGTCTTTTGCTTGGCGGAAATCGCGGCGATCGCCGCAATGTCGGTGACGCACATCGTTGGATTGGTCGGCGTCTCGATGTAGATCATCTTCGTGTTCGGCTGGATGGCGCGTTGCACCTGTTCGGGAGAAGTGGTGTCCACAAAGCTGAATTCCAATCCCCATTGCACCAGAAATTGCGTCGTAAGGCGGATGACGCCGCCGTACACCGCTTCCGAAATGATGGCGTGGTCGCCCGGGCGGAGAAGCCGAAACACGGAATCGATGGCTGCCATGCCTGAGGTGAAGACGTAGGCCGCGCTGCCGCCCTCCAATTTTGCCATGGTACGTTCCAGCGCGCGGCGGTTCGGGTGCGCTGTCCGTGCGTAGTCGTAGCCCTTGTTTTTTCCAAGCTCTTCCTGAACGTACGTCGAGGTCTGATAGATTGGCGCGACAATGGCTCCGGTGGACGGATCGGGCTCCTGCCCTACGTGGATGGCATCAGTTGCGAATCCCATGGGAAAATCTCCTTGATCTTGGATCTTGCAGGCGCTATCCCGCCAGAGCGCCAGGGGTTGAACGTTCCGGTTCCCGCCCCGCGATTGGCGGCGTTCCAGCCAGAAGCGCGCCATTTTCGAAGGTTGGGATAAATGCGCTGGCCGGTTGAAAGTAGCTCAGGAGCGCAGCCGAGTCAATGCAATGACCTTCCGTGAAGTGGGCTGATTTGATTTAAATTGCGCTTTTCGCAGGTTCGAACATCCGCTCGGGCCTTCCAGGTCCGGAATCTTGTGGACTTTGGCTTTTGAAACTTCGAGGGTTAAAGCCCCTGCTCGCCTGATCGGAGGATGGTTCGGGATGAAACATTTTCCCGAAGCTGCAGCCCCGGCCTGCATGGAAAACACGCCACAGTAAGCACTTCTGAAGCCGGGCGCATGCCACTTCCGGCTTGTGCGATCGGGAAAAAAGGGGAAGAATAGGAAGCGAAATCGAGCCATTCGGAAGGAGCGCGTTGTGAGAATTGAGATGAATCCCACAAAAAAGACCGCTCTGTTTCTGTCGTTGCTGGTGTTTCTGTTTGCCATCGGCCTTCGCGCGCAGGATAAAAGCGCGGATGCCAGGGAGAAATCGGATTCCGCTTCGAAAGACAGCCGGTTGACGATTGTCGTCACCGGTGGGAAAGAGAATAAACCCGTGGATAGCGCCAGCGTCTACGTGAAGTTTGTGGAAGCGCGTCGATTTGCCAAGGACAGGCACATCGAGATGAATCTGAAAACGAATTTGTCCGGCGAATGCCATGTGCCCGTCATTCCGCCGGGCAAATTCCTGATCCAGATCGTAGCGCCGGGGTGGAAGACGTTTGGCGAGTATTACGACATTGACGAAACGAAACGCACGATCAACATCCACCTCGGCCGGCCCCACTTGTGGTATTGAAATTATTGAAAAGCAAGCCGGTATTTCTCTCCCGGTTGATCGGCAGGCACCATTCCTTACTTTAGTCCCGAATTTCCCAGGACGCATTTGCTTCATCTTTGTGCAAACCGCATCAAGCGCTGTATTTCAGGCGCGGTACGGATTTTTTCGAGGGGATTTCCACATACTTTTCAACAAAACTGTTGAAAACCCCGTTCGTCCTAAAATGTTGAGCGGCTTTGACCCGCGTGGCGCCCGATGTTAGATTGTCGTATGGAAATCGGTTGCCGGGTGTGTCGAGAAAGTTCATCGAGAAAAGTCTGCCGGCTATGGAATTCAATGAATGGATGAAAGACCGTACAAAGGTTTTGTAATCTGGCACCTCCTGTGGAGCAACCTGGGAGTTCGCCCGCTGCGTTCAGCACTGAGTGTGCTGGCCTTGGCGCTGCAGGTCTTTCTGATCCTGCTGATCGTGGGCCTCACGAACGGCGCATTATCCGACTGGCGTACTCGCGCGGAAGGAGTGGGCGCGGACATCATCGTCCAGCCGCCCAACTCTTCCATTTTCTTTGCGTTTTCAAGCGCCGTAATGCCCGAATCGCTGGTGGATAAAATTGCCAGCCTTCCCGGAGTCGACGAGGTGGCCCCGGTCCTGATCGTCGTCGATCAGCACAACCTGGGCGTGGTTTACGGAATTGATTATAAAAGGTTTACTGGACTCAGCGACGGTTTCACGTTTTTATCGGGCGGCCCGTTCCAGGGGCCGGACCAGGCCATTGCCGACGATCTGGCGGCGGACTCGCGCCACCTGCACGTGGGCCAGAAGGCGGACCTGCTGGGCCACGAATTTACAATCTCGGGGATCGTAGTGCACGGCAAGGGCGCGCGGTTCTTCATCCCCATCAAAACGGCGCAGGATATTGCCGGCGCGGATAATCGAGTCTCCATATTTTACGTGCGCAGCAACGGCAACACCGAGGGTGTGCAGAAAGAACTGGTTAAATTGCTCCCTACATATCAGATCCGATCTATGGCGGAATACAGTACGCTGATGACGTCGTCCAACCTGCCGGAATTGAAACCCTTCCTTCGCTCCTTCATTACCCTGGGTGTAATCATCAGCTTCCTGGTGGTGCTGCTCACCATGCACACGATGGTGCTGGAAAGAACGCGCGATATCGGCGTGCTCAAGGCGCTGGGGTCGTCGCGGCTGGAAATCTGCTGGATGATCATCGGCGAAACCCTGGTCATGGTGGCGCTCGGCGTGGCCTCTGGCTTGCTCTGTACCTATGGCATCGTTGCGATTTTGCATCGCACCTCTCCCACGCTGGAAATCGCCATCCAGGGCGGATGGATTGTCCGGGCGATCCTGCTGACGATTGCGGGCGCAATCGCCGGCGCTCTGTACCCTGCTTTGCGAGCCGCTCAATGTGATCCCGTGGACGCCCTGGCCTACGAATAGTACGAACAGACGCATCTCCGGCCTGTCAGAGTCTCCCCCCTCCCCCCTACCGGGAGAAATTGAGAATATCATGCGGGACGGATTTTTGTGGCGCAGGTTTTTTATTCCGAGAGGAGCGAAGGACATCCCGCAGATTTTCGCCTGATCCAGTTCAAAAACCGCCAATTGAATCCGAGGCCGCCGTCCCGGCCGCCGGAGGTTTGGCTTCTTTTCACAGGCACGAGAAGCGCCCCGCGCAAGACCAGCACAACAGGCCGGACAGGATTCCGGTTGCACCGCCGGAATGAAATCTGGTACAAGGGGCAATCGAGTTGGCCGTCGGTTAAATTCGAATAGTGTTTTTGAATAATGCGATTTACTATGTCCGGGATTAGTGGGGGTGCGTGCATGAAAGCGAAAGAATTCCTGAGTAGGGCATCGAAATTCGTAAAACCCAGGCAGATTGCCGTCCTTCTCGCCGTATTCACCATGGCTTTGCCGCTGGCGGCGCAAATGGGCATGCGGCAGCGAATGCCAACGCTGAGCGGCGTCTGGCATCCCGTGGTAGGATCGGGAGCGTCCTATGAGATGACCGACAGTGATGGAATGAAGTCACAGCTGGAAATCACGATTGTGGGGAATGAAGACGTTGCCGGAAAGCCCGCGTACTGGCTGGAGATGGCGATGGCCAATCCGCGCATGGGCGGGGAAATGTACGTCAAGAATCTGATGTCCGTGAGCGACGCGGGCGTGACCTCCACGCGGACCATCATGCAAATGCCCGGGCAGGAACCCATGGAAATGGATGCGAACATGAATCCGGCAGGCCGCGGCATGAGGCGGACCTCGCCCAGCGACGTACGCAACGATGCCGAGCACGTGGGAACCGAGACGATCACGGTCCCTGGGGGCACGTTTACCTGCGAGCACTACCGCATGAAGGATGGATCCTCCGACGTGTGGATTTCGGACAAAGTCGGGCCCTGGGGCCTGGTGAAATCGCAGGGCAAGTCTTCCTCGATGGTCCTGACCAAAGTCATTACCGGCGCGAAGGATCACATCACCGGGACGCCGAGGAAGTTCGATCCGATGCAAATGATGCGCGATCGCATGGGCCAGCAAGCCCGGTAGATCGCATTGTCCCGATGTTTCTGAAGGGATCGGCTTTTATGTAAGGGGACTGCAAGCGTCCCATCTTTTTAAATGTTTTTCAGCAAATCGACGAAGCGCCTGGTTTCTTCCGCAGTTCACCTGGGTGCCGCTGCATTGCGTGACCATCTGAAACGCAAGAAAGCCTGTGCGAAGGAGAATCGATGCCCGTTCCCGGCAGCAAGTTCTATTCTGCTCAAATACTTAGCCGAACTGATATTTCCGAAGATCTATGGAAGATCCGTGTGAACCCGGGCGGGGAATTTCCCTTTAAAGCGGGCCAGTATGCGACCCTGGGCGTCATTACGCCTGAAAAGCACATTGAACGCGCCTACTCGATTGTTTCCGCTCCGCATGAGGAATTCATGGAGTTCTTTATCGAACTGGTGCCGCAAGGCGCGCTGACGCCGCTGCTGTACAAGGCCCAGGTGGGCGATCAGATCACCATGCGAAAAAGCGCAAAGGGGGCTTTTACGCTGAATCGTTCCGGCAAGTTCACCAACCATCTGCTGATTGCCACCGTCACCGGGATCGCGCCGTATGTCAGCTATGTCCGGTCGCTGTATCGCGAGTGGAAGGCTGGAGAATTTCAGGGACCGCACCGTCTATTCGTGCTGGAAGGCGCCAGCCGTCCCTGGGAGCTGGGTTACTCGGCTGAATTGGCGAAAGTGGCCAGCGAAGTTCCCTGGCTGACTCATGTATGCACGATCAGCCGCCCTTGGGAAGATGCCGAATGGAAAGGCGAAACGGGCCGCGTGGATGAATTGGTTCGCAAGTACTCCGACATGTGGAACCTGAAGCCGGAGGACACGGAAGTGTGTCTCTGCGGCCACCCGGATATGATTGAGAACGTGAAAGGGATCGCCAAACGGCACGGCTGGCAGAAGGATGCGGTTCGCGCGGAGGCCTATTTCGTGCCCGCCAAAACCTGACCACGCGGGCGGGACGCAACGCAATGGAAGATGAAGCGGGACCGTTCCTGGTGGCCCTGCCAGGCGCGCGTCCCGGGCAGAGGGAAAACGCGTTTCGAATTACCAGCGCTGATGCTTGAAGAAGACGACTCCCAGCGGCGGCAAGCGCAAGTTGATGGAGTAGGGGTGATCGCCCCAGGGGGTGGCTTCGGCGTGCACGCCGCCCAGATTTCCCGCGTTTGACCCGCCATATTGTTCCGCGTCGGTATTCAAAATTTCCCGGTAATACCCCCATTCCGGCACGCCCACACGGTAGCTGTCCCTCAACACAGGAGTGTAGCTGGCCACCACGACCAGGAAATCACCGGGATCCTTCGCTCGGCGAATGAAGGAAAGCACGCTGGAGTCGGAATCGTTGCAGTCGAGCCATTCGAATCCGTGCCAGTCGAAATCCACCTGGTGCAGCGCGGGCTCGTTCCGGTAAATGGCATTCAAATCGGTGGTCAGTGCTTGCAACCCCTGGTGGGGCGCGTAGTTCAGCAGGTGCCATTCCAGGCTCGTGCTGGAGTCCCATTCCGACCTCTGCCCGAATTCGCCGCCCATGAACATGAGCTTCTTGCCGGGATGCGCGAACATGTAGGCGTAGAGCAGGCGCAGGTTTGCGAACTGCTGCCACAGGTCTCCGGGCATTTTATTTATGAGGGACTTCTTGCCGTGAACGACCTCGTCATGCGAGAAGGGCAGAACAAAATTTTCCGTAAACGCATACAGCATCGAAAACGTCATCCGGCTGTGGTGATACTTGCGATGGATCGGCTCCTGTTCGAAATAGCTGAGCGTGTCGTTCATCCAGCCCATATTCCACTTGAGGCTGAACCCCAGGCCGCCCAGATACGTGGGGCGGGAAACCATGGGCCAGGAAGTCGATTCCTCGGCAATCATCAGCACGCCGGGATGCCGCGCGTAGACGACTTCGTTCAAACGCTTCAGGAATGCGATGGCCGCCAGATTTTCGCGTCCGCCAAACTCATTGGGGATCCATTCGCCCTCGCGCCTGGAATAATCCAGATACAGCATGGAAGCCACGGCATCCACGCGCAGGCCGTCGATGTGGTACTTGTCAATCCAGAAGAGGGCATTGGAGATCAGAAAATTCTGCACTTCGTTGCGGCCGTAGTTGAAGACCAGGGTGCCCCAGTCCGGATGGCGGCCCTGGCGAGGGTCCGCATGCTCGTACAGATGAGTGCCGTCAAACTCCGCAAGCCCATGCGCGTCGCTGGGAAAATGCGCCGGCGTCCAATCCAGAACGATGCCGATCCCCGCCTGATGCAGCCGGTCAACGAACGACATGAATTCTTCCGGTGTGCCGTACCGGCTGGTAGCCGCGAAATAACCGAGTGTTTGATAGCCCCAGGAACCGTCGAACGGATGCTCCATCACGGGCATCAATTCCACATGCGTGTAGCCCATCTGTTTCATGTAGGGGATCAGCTGATCGGCCAGCTCGGAATAGCTCAGCCAACGGTTTCCCTCTTCCACAACGTGCCGCCAGGAGCCGAGATGGATTTCATAGATGGATACGGGTGAGCAGAACCAGTCGTTTTTCGAACGGTAATCCATCCAGCCCCAGTCGTTCCAGTTGTGCCGGTCCAGACGCTCCACGATGGAGCCCGTATTGGGCCGCAGTTCGCCACGGAACGCGTAGGGATCGCTCTTCAAAATCGGCAGGTCGGATG
>Ga0307372_10010871_pt1 | contig 12247 bp, 11 predicted proteins | sample OX1MG_FD_202533 | JGI IMG/M metagenome (GOLD analysis project Ga0307372, IMG submission 202533) | Soil microbial communities from Risofladan, Vaasa, Finland - OX-1 | ecosystem: Environmental > Terrestrial > Soil > Coastal area > Acid sulfate soil | place: Finland: Risofladan, Vaasa | collected...
GGGCCGGGCTGTGGCCGGGCCGGGGTCGGTGACCTCGATGCGTGCCCAGCGGGGTGCGGTGCGGACCCGGACGGTGAAGGTCCCGCCGTGGCGGTGCCCGGCGGCCGACCAGGCCACCGCGTTTCCGGCGAGTTCGGTGACCGCTAGGGAGAGGTCATCGGCGCGGGGGCAGCCGTTCAGGGCCTCGCGGGCGAAGCGGCGGGCGGCGGGCACTGACGCGGGCGTGCCGGGAGGCTGATCTCCGCAGCGGCCGGAGGCGTGGCGGTGGCGGTCGCGGTGGCGGCGGAGTCCATCAAGGCGGTAATCCCGTTGCCTGTCACGGCGCTGTCCCGGCGGTGCGGGTGGCGGGGGCGGTCACGGCGCGTCCCGGGCGCGCAGGACGCGGGTGATGATGTCGGCGGCCGTGATCGGCGTGGCGGCGATGGGCTCGGCCCACGGCCACCAGAACGCCCAGGTGCCGTCGGCGCGAGGCTGGGCGTAGACATGCTCGGCCAGCGCTGCAGCTCCGGGTTCTGGGTTGTGTGTGTGCAGGCTCGGGGGTCGCCCGGGGGGTGTGTGCAGCCGGGCTGCCCAGCCGCGTGCGGTCAGCTCTGCGGCGAGCGCTTCCAGGCGGGCGGTGGTCTCGGCGATGTCGTCTGCCGGGGTAGGGGCGTTCATGACGTGTCCTCGGGTCGGTGATCAGTCCTGCGGCAGGGCGGCGGGTTCAGGTGGGAAGCGTGATGACCGGGCCGGGCGGGCCGCCCGATCGTGTCCGTCGGTGCCGATAGTCCGCAGGGGATTGCTGCACGCGACGGCGCTCGGCTTGTCCCGGTGGCGTGCTCTCATCACCCGTCAACCCTCGCAATAGCAGCGCTGACCTGGCACCTTCCGCACGGGTGCGGCGGACCTGTGCGGTGGCCTCCCAGCGGGCCGCATCGTCAGCGGTGGTCCCGTGGCCTGGCTCTGTCATGGCCGCGTGCCTATCTGGTGCGTGCACTCGCGCCGCTCCTTGCGTTGCTTTCCTGACGCAGTAAGTCAAGCCTGGACGGCGCTAGGCTGATAGATGTTGACCGTTGTCACCTTCAAGGCGGTCATCAGGCTGGGTGGTCATCATCGGGTAGCGATTGGCAGGGAGAAATGTCGGATTTCGGCGGAGAGCTGCGTCGTCTTCTTGGCGAGCGAGGCATGTCTCTTCGAGAACTGGCTCGCAGGGCGCATTGCGATCCTGGCCACCTGTCTAAGGTTGCTAACAGCCACAAGCCCGCTGCGCCGCACCTGGCCGCTATTCTTGATGACGCGCTCGCTGCCGGGGGTGTGCTGAAAGCGGCTGCGGCGGCGCCAGTATTAGCGGGGCGGCGGGGGCGGGCTGAGCGTGGCTGGCTTACGCGCGGAGTCGTGACATTCGCTGATGTTGAGGCGGTAGCGGAAATCACGGGGACGTTCCGTGGTCTTGATAATAAGTTCGGCGGTGGCCACGCTCATATGCTGGCTGCCGAGTACCTTGAGTCAAATGTGCTTCCTATGCTGCGCACAGGAATATACAAGGAGGAGATCGGGCAGAGGCTATTCGGAGTGGCTGCTCAGCTAGCTCACCTTGTTGCCTGGACTGCTTATGACATGGACGACCACAGGCGCGCACGGATGTATTTCACGAGGGCTCTTGAGCTTGCATCTGCCGGGGATCATTTGTTCGGCGGGGAGATTCTCGCGGCGCGGAGTCATCATGCTATTCACCTCGGTGATCCGGTTAAGGCGGCAGAGTTCGCGCGAGCAACTCAGCAGATTGCCCATAAGGCAGCGGTCCCGGCGCTGCTCGCAGAAGCATACGCGCTGGAGGCGAACAGCCATGCGCTGCTGGGTGACGCGCGGTCATGCGCGTCATCGCTGCTGGAGGCGGAGCTGGCTTTCCGGCGATCTGACCCAGACGCCGCGCCGGTGTGGCTACGGTATTTCGACGAGGGATACCTGGCGGCGAGGTTCGCGCATTCCTTCCGTGAGCTGGGAGAATGGGGCGAGGCGCGACGCTACGCGCGCCTGGCTGCCGACGCTCTTGGGCTGGCGGCAGGTCTTCAGTCTCGCCGTATCGTCCGTTATATTGGCGATGTCCGGAAGCGGTTGCTCAGGCACCACCCAAAGGAGGCGGCCGTCACGGATTTCTGCGAGCGGGCCACTAAGCTACTGGGAGCCAACTGAATGGCGCGAATTTACCACATAGCTGCTGTCTCGGACTGGGAGCAAGCGTGTCGTGACGGTGAGTACCGGATATCTACGCGCGGTAAGTCTCTGGCGGACGAAGGATTCATCCATGCCGGGACTGCGCAGCAGGTTGCGCCTGTCGCGAATGCCGTCTACAAGGCAGACGCGGATCTGGTGGTCCTGGTGATCGATGTTGACAAAGTCGGGCCGGAGATCCGGTATGAGCATGTGCCAGGGTGGGAAGATCCATTTCCGCATGTCTACGGGCCGTTGAACGTAGAAGCTGTCGCGAGGATCCTTCCTCTAGACAGGGACGCGTCTGGGCGCTTTTCATTCACGGTCAGCGAAGATTAGGGAGCGTCGCCGAAGGTTCAGGATTGAATGATCGGCGCTTCCTTCATACCCAGCAAGGAGGGTTGCGGCCTGCACAGCTGGCTGGTCCTGGCCTGCCCGGTGCGGGCCCGGTACGGGCCGGTGTCGTGGTTTCGGTCTGTGCCGTCGGCTGGCTGTGCTGTTCGGTGTGCGCGAGGCGGGTGACGTTGACGTTGACGTTGACGTTGGCCTTTCGGGTGGGCTGGGTCAGGCTAGGGGGCAGCTTCCGTCGTCGGCGGGGTCCTGCTGGTCGGGGTCCAGGTCCTGCGACGCGTGGCAGGCGGCGGCGGCCGGGGATGAGCTGATGGTCTCGACGCCCGACTCGATGGCCGCGCTGATGACCCGCAGCTGCTCGACCTGCTCGGGCGTGAGCTGGTCGAACACCATCTGCCGGACCATCTCGACGTGCTCCTGCGCGGCGGCGTCGAGGGCGGCGAAGCCCTCGTCGGTGAGCCGTGCCACCTGGCCGCGCCGGTCCGTCGGGCAGGCCGCCCGCTCCACCCAGCCGCGCTCCTCCAGCCGGGCCACGGCGTGCGACAGCCGGCTCTTGCTCGACGTTGAGGCGTCGGCGAGCTGGGTCATCCGCAGCTCACGGCCTGGCGCCTCCGACAGGCGGACGAGGATCTCGTAGTAGGCGTGCGGGATGCCCGCTATGTGCTGCAGATGGGCATCCATCTCCGCGAACAACCGCCGGCAGGCGTTGATGAATGTCCGCCAGGTCTGCTGTTCCTGCCCGGACAGCCATCGGCTCTGCGTCTGGTTCACGGGTCCAGTATAAGCGCAGATAGTTGAGAGTTTGACAAGCTGGTCAACCTGCGATAGCTTGCTTGAGTGTTCAACGAACATCCATCGAACGTCCATCGAACATCTGTAGGGGCCCACGAATGACGGAAGTAAGCACCTCCGCGATCCCCGGCTACGTTGCTGGCAAGTGGAGCATTGACCCAGTTCACTCAGAGGTCGGATTCTCCGTCCGGCACATGATGGTCAGCAAGGTGCGCGGCAGGTTCACTGAGTTCTCGGGCGAGATCGTGACCGGCGACAACCCCACGGACTCCTCGGTGACGGCCGAGATCAGCCTGGCCTCGATCAACACTGGCTCCGAGCAGCGCGACGACCACATCAAGTCGGCCGACTTCTTCGAGGTCGAGACTTACCCCACGATGACCTACCAGTCGACCGGCGTGCGGGCCGATGGCGACGACTTCATCGTCGACGGCGACCTGACGCTCAAGGGCGTGACCAAGAGCGTGGCGCTGCGACTGGAGCTCAACGGCTTCGGCCCGGACCCTTACGGCGGCACCAGGGCCGGCTTCACGGCTACCACCGAGATTAACCGGCGGGAGTTCAACGTGAACTTCAGCGCTCCGATGCAGAACGGCGGAGCGGTCGTGGCCGACAAGATCGCGATCCACCTTGAGATTGAGGCCGTCCTGGCCTCCTAAGGTCAGCTCCCGGCAGTTGCGGCGGCCCGGTGACGACAGGCATCAGGCCTGCGCCCCGGGCCGCTGGCCTGCGTGGTCAGTGGTTCAGCCTGCGGCCGGCCGGGAATCTTGTAGCTGACGACAGCGGGGAAATGCGAGGTAACGAGCCAGGAAGCTGCGGGGGGCCATGAGGGTGTCGGGGGCAAAGCAGGCCACCAAGCGCGTCCCGCGGCAGCCGCCCGCCGCGGCTGGCCTGCCATCCGCGCGAGTGCGGGTGGCCCTGCTGGAGTACGCGGTGGAGCACCTGCTGTCGCCGCGGCCAGCGCGGGATGCGCTGAGCCGCCTGGTCGAGCGTCTGGCCGCCGCATTCGGCGCGCAGGCCGCGCTGGTCATAGCGCCTGGCGCCGCGCTGCCGCTGGGGGAGGGGATCGCCTACCCGCCCGACCTCAGCAGTGACCTGGTGCTGCTCGCCCAGATCCGCTCGGCCTGGGCGACCCTGGACGCGCAGGCCGCCGTCGGCCAGCCGTCCGCTGGCGGCCACGCGTCAGCCGTCGGCCGCGCGTTCGAGCTTGACCTGGACTCCGGTCCACGGCGCGTCGGCCTGCTCATCGTCGCGGCCGAGCCGGCCGACGGGCAGTCTTCGTGCGCGCTGGCGCTCGTCGGCGACTCCTCCCGCTGGAAGGCGGGTGCCCGGTCCACGCTCAAGGCCGTCGCCACGGTCATAGCGGCGCTGTTCAGCCGCGATCCCGAGGCCGTCCTGCCAGATCCCCGGCCCGCCCGCGCGCCCCGCGCGCCCCGCGGGCCCCGCGCGCCCCGGGAGGTCGTCGGGCCGGATCTGGAACCGTCCGGCCCGGTCGGCCGCGATTCGCTGGCCAGGGCGCTGGTGGCCGGATGTCCGGCCGCGGTCGTCGCCGTCGATTCGGATCGCCGGATCCGCGAGTTCAACCCGGCGGCGGAGGAACTATTCGGCTACGCCCGCGCGGAAGTCATCGGCCTGAATATGCCCGAGAAACTCATGCCGGAGCAGTTCCGGCCCCTGTTTGTGGATGCCATGGCGGGCTATCTCGCGACCGGGGACCAGCGCGGGTTCATTCGGCACGCCCGGCTGCGGGCGCTGCGATCAGACGGGACCGATCGGCCCATCGAGCTCACGCCGATGCCGGTGACGGTCGCGGGGGAGACGTACTTCTTCGGCTTCATGCGGGACGTTACTGAACTGGAGAACGCGACCCACGTCACTGAACTGGAGAACGCGACCGTGGCGGTCGTCGAGGGCGACGCCCGCTTCCGGCTGCTTTCCGATCTGGCTCCGGTCGGCATCGTGCAGACCGACGTCAAAGGGGTATGCCGGTTCGTGAACGACAAGTGGTGCGAGCTTGCGGGTATCGGGCCGGCCCAGGTGATCGGCACGAACTGGCGCGACACCATCAATCCCGACGATGTCGAGCGCATTGACGCGATGCGGGACATGAGCGGGACGACGACGGAGCTCGCCACCGACTGCCGGCTGCGGACGGCGTCGGGCCGCGAGGTCTGGGTGCATGCCGTGGTCCGGCGGGTCGTGGATCAGCACGGCAAGCTGGTGGGCCGCGTTGCCGCGCTGACTGACGTGCACCACCGCAAGCGGGCGGAGGCCGCGCAGGAACAAGACCGGCGCAGGCTTGCCGAGCAGAACGTGGAGCTGCGCGACCTTAACGACACCCGGCTCCGCTACCTGGCGACGGTCTCTCACGAGCTGCGCACCCCGCTGACCTCCATCGTGTCCTTCGCGGAACTGCTGCGGTCGGAGTGTCCCCAGCTCGGCCAGGAGGCCGGCGAGTACCTCGACGTCATCCAGCGCAATGCGGAGCGTCTGCTGCGGGTGGTCGGCGACCTGCTGGACCTCAGCAGCCTGGAGGAAGGGGTCGCCCGGCTGGACCTGGCGCCCACCTCGGTGCCCTGGGTCACCAGGGAGTCGGTGCGCACGGGGTGGTCGATCGCCGCCGTCGACGGGATCAGCCTGGACATATCGGTGCAGGAAGGTCCCATTGTGCGGGCCGACGCCAGCAGGCTGCAGCAGGTCCTGGACAACCTCATCTCGAACGCGGTGAAGTTCTCGCCCGCCGGCGGCCGGGTCCAGGTGCGGGCCACGCACGACGCCCGCGAGTGGCGGATCGACGTGGCCGACACCGGTATGGGAATCCCGCCCAGCGAGATGGACCACCTGTTCGACAGGTTCTTCCGCGCCTCGAACGCGCGCCGCGCCGAGGTGCCGGGCACCGGCCTGGGCCTGCCCACAGCCAAGGCCATCACCGAGCTGCTCGGCGGCCGGATCGAGGTGGCGAGCACGGTTGGCAAGGGCACTACCTTCACCGTTTACCTGCCGATCGAGCGATGACCGGACGGCCGGCGTCCGGACAGGCCGCAGCCGGGCGGGTCCTGGTGATCGAGGACGACCCGGACATCGCCCGTGCCATCCGGGCCGTGTTCGAGTCGGGCGGCCTGGACGTGCTGGCCGCGGCGGACGGCCAGGCGGGGCTGCGCGCCTTTCACGCGGGCCGGCCGGGCCTGGTCGTGCTGGACATCGGCCTGCCGGTCCTGGACGGCTGGGCGGTGCTGGACCGGATTCGCGACTTCAGCGAGGTGCCCGTGCTGATGCTGACCTCGCATGGCCTGGAGGCCGAGAAGGTACGCGGCCTGCGCGCGGGCGCCGACGACTACGTCACCAAGCCGTTCAGCAACGCCGAGCTGCTCGCCCGCGTGGCGGCGCTGCTACGCCGCAGCAAGCCCGCCCCCGACGTCCCAGAGGTATATAACGACGGCCTGGTGCGGGTCGCGTTCGCCGATAACGAGGCCAGCATCGCCGACCGTCCGGTCAGCCTGACGCCAACGGAGTTCCGGCTGCTGGCCGCCCTCGTGCGGCACCCGGCGCGGATCTTGTCGCCAGACCAGCTGCTCGCCCAGGCGTGGCAGGATCCGACCGGCATCGGCCCGGACCGGGTCAAGTTCACGATCATGCGCCTGCGGCGCAAGCTGGGCCAGCACGGCGGGGGACCGATCGAGGCGGTGCGCGGTTTCGGCTACCGCTACCTGCCGCCACGCTGACGGTGTCCCGGTGTCCCGGTGTCCCGGTGGTCCCGGTGGTCCCGGTGGTCCCAGTCCCGGTGGTCCCGGTGGGCGCTGCAACGGGACTGCTACCGGATGGCGAGCCGGGCTGCAACGCCGTCCGCCCAGGATCGAGGCATGGGCACCGAGTATGAGCCGACGCCGCGCGGCCGGATCCTCCTGGTGGAGGACGACCCCGACACGGCGCGCTTCATCATGCACGTGCTGGGCGACCGGGCTGGCTTCGACATCGAGCGTGTGCCCGACCCCGCGGTCGCGCTGCCCCGGATCGGCCCCGAGCACTGGGACCTGCTCATCATCGATATCGAGATGCCGGACATGACCGGCATCGAACTGCTGGAGACAGCGCGGCGGCAGGCGCCCGCGCTTCCCGTCGCGGTGATCACCGCGTACGTCCCCACCGCGTACGTCCCCACCGCGTACGTCCCCACCGCGCACCGCACCGTCGATAACACCCTCGGGGCGCTGCGCGGCCGTGCGGATGAATTCCTGCGCAAGCCGCTGCGGCCGGACGTGCTCGCCGCCACCGTCACCGCCCTGATCGCGCGCGGGCGCAGCGCGCCGGGCGGCCGAGAGGTCGTCCTGGCCGTGGGCGCGCACCCCGACGACGTCGAGATCGGCGCCGCCGGGACTCTCCTGGCCCATCGCGCCGCCGGGCACAAGGTCGCGATCCTCACGATGAGCGCAGGGGCGCGCGGCGGGCCGGATGACGCCCGGGCCGGGGCGGCGCGGAAGGCGGCCACGATCCTGCGCGCCGCGCTCTACCTGGAAGACCTGGAGGACACCAGGATCAGCGAATCGGACCCGACGATCAGCGCGATCAGCGCCGTCATCGAGGCGGTGCGGCCCACGATCGTCTACACCCACTCCATCCACGATGTGCACCAGGATCACCGCAATACGCACCGGGCCGTCATGGTCGCCGCGCGCGAGGTCGGCTCGGTGTGCTGCTTCCAGTCGCCGTCGGCGACGGTGGACTTCCGGCCGACGCGCTTCATAGTCGTCGACGAGTACATGTCCGGCAAGCTCGCCGCGATCGCCGCCTTCGCCTCGCAGGCGACCGTGCGGCAGCACCTGGCGCCAGACCTGACAGAGGCGACGGCTCGTTACTGGTCCAGGTTCGGCAGCGGCCGCTACGCAGAGGCCTTCGAGGTAGTGCGTGACCATGCGGCTGGCCCGGCAGGCGGCTGGACTGACCAGCCCGCACTCGGGGCCGCGGAGCTGTCAGCCGCGGTCGGGGAATACGCCCCGGACGAGGGCGCGGCCCACCAGATCCTGGAGGACGGCCATGTCACCACGTAGGGATCAGGCCAGCGACACCAGCGTGCTCGTCACCGGCGCTGGCGGCCCCGCCGCTATTTCCGTGCTTAAGTCGCTGCGGGAGGACCAGTCGGTCGGGCTGGTCGCCGCCGATACGGACGGCTGGGCCGCCGGCCTGTACCTCGTCCCGCCGGCGGCCAGGGCGGTCATCCCGGCCGGCGCGGCACCGGAGTTCGCTGAGCTGCTGCTGGCCCGGTGCCTGCAGCTGGGCGTCGATGTCGTTATCCCGACGGTGGACTCCGAGCTCATGCCGCTCGCCGCCGCGCGAGCGGCATTCGCACAGGCCGGCGTGCAGCTCATGCTCGCCCCCGAGCGCGCGCTGGCCCTGACGCTAGACAAGCTGGCCCTCGCCAGGGCCTGCGCCGGGGTGGTCCGGCTGCCGCGCACCGAGGCCCTGAGCGCAGACGTCAGCCCGGACTCGTGGACCTACCCGGTCATCATCAAGCCCCGCACGGGCAGTGGCTCGCGGAACATTACCGCCGTCATGTCCGCGGAGGAGCTGAAGAACCTGGAGCCGTCGGCTGACTTCATCGTCCAGGAGTATCTGCCGGGCGAGGAATACTCGATCGACGTTCTCGCCGATACCGACGGCCGGGTCGTGGCCGGCGTGCCCCGGGTCCGCGCCCGGGTTGACTCCGGCGTGTCGGTGGCCGGCCGCACGCTGCACGACTGCGAGCTCGAGCGGTTCGGCGCCGCGGTCGCCACCGCCGTCGGCCTGACTTACATCGCCAACATCCAGGTCCGCCGCGATCTGGAGAGCCGGCCCGCGCTGCTCGAGGTAAATCCGCGGGCGCCGGGATCGCTGGCGCTGACCATCGCCAGCGGGGTGGACATGCCCCGGCTGGCCCTGGACGCGATGCGGGGCCGCCCGCTGCCCGAGCACTCCGAATTCTGCGAGAAGGCCATGATCCGCTTCCTGGACGAGCGGTTCCTTGACCTGTCCGAGATCATCGAGACGGTGGCGTAGTGGTGACTGGCTTCACGTGGGTCCTGCCGCCCACCGGTCCAGTAGCTCGGCCTCGCGCGCGGCGCTAAGGCCGATCCGGGACGGCGGCGTGTCCGGTGAGCGGGTCTGGTGCGCGCGGACGTCGGCGACTGTCTCGCGCAGCGGGCGCGGGGTGAGCCCCGCGGCCAGGGCGGCGGCCGGATCGGCCGCGTTGATGTCATGTTCGGAATCGGCGCCTGGCCACAGCGGCAGGCTCTCGTCGTCCTGCCCGGCCGTCAGCAGGAAGTCGGAGTCTACCCAGGTCAGGCGGGTCCCGGCGGGCGCGACCTCGGCCGCGACCGTCGACAGCAGGTCGCCGAACCCGAACGGCGGTGCCGGGCTGGCCGCATGAAAGACGCCGCCCGCCGATTTCTCGGCCAGCGCGACCGTCCAGGCGGCCAGATCGCGGGCGTCGATCACCTGGATGGGGTCGGCCGGGTCGCCGGGCGCCAGGATGGTGCCGCCGCGCGCCATCCGCTCCACCCACCAGGTGAACCTGTAGGAGCTGTCGTGCGGTCCGACGACGTAGGTCGGCCGGATGATCGTCGTTGCCACAGGGCCGTGAAACCGCAGCGCGGCGCGCTCGCAGGCTACCTTGAGGCCGCCGTAGGTCTGCGCGGTCACCTGCTGCGTGGCCGGATCGTCCAGTTCAGCCAGGGGAGCGTCCTCGGTGAAGCCGGCAGCCACCGGAGTCCGGTAGACCGACACCGATGAGATGAGCAGGTAGTGGCCGCCGCGGCCGTTCAGCGTCGCGGCCAGTGACTCCACCTGGCGGGGCAGGTATGCGATGACGTCGACGGTGGCGTCCCAGCGGCCGTCGCGGAGGGCCGACAGGTCCTCGTCGCGATCCCCGTTCAGGTGGGTGGCCTGGGGAAAGAGGTCCGCTCCCGTCTGGCCGCGGTGGAACAAGGTGACCTGGTGCCCAGCGTCAATGGCGGCCTGGGTGATGTGCCGACCGACGAACGAGGTGCCGCCGATGATGAGGATGCGGAGGACGCGGCGGATGCGCATGCCGAGGTCTCAGCTGCCCGTGAGCGTGGCGACCTTGCCCGTGATGGTCGCGGCGCTCGGGAACGTCAGGCCGACGGAGCACATCTGCCGGGTGCACCCGACGCTGTCATCGCCGGGATAGAAGGCCAGCACGAGCGGCTGGCCGCGCTGCGCGTCGGGTGCTGGCTGGCCGACCTCGGGAGTCTTCGCCATCTGCCGGACCTCCTGGATCAGCGGCCCTCACGGGCCTAGCCGCAACGCTAGCTCATCCAGCCGGGCAGCCGCGCAATGCGGGGCCTGCGCGGCTGGGGGTGGCGTGGCGTCCGGGTTAGGCGAGGCCTGCCGCGAGGGGCTAGCCGAGCTGGCGGGGGACCTTGGCATCCGACAGCTCGGCGATCCACGACTCCGTCACGATGAGGTCGGTCCGCGTCTCGGCTATCTGCTGGCGGTCGTCGGCCTTGGGGTTGGCCCGCGCCGCCTCGCGCGGGGCCGTGGCCAGCCGCAGCGCCAGCGCCGGGCACATGTCGACGGCCTGCCGGGCTTCGCGGGCCAGCCAGGGGGGCACCGGCATGTCGAGCGGCACCGGATAGCCCTGCCGGTCGAGCTGCACGAGCTCGGGGACCAGGTGCGCGCACAGGCCGTGACCGCGGCAGCGGGTCCAGTCCACCGACAGCCGGTTCTCCGCGTATTCCGGCGGCATCGGCAGGACCCCGCGCACCGGGCGCCCGCAGGTGCCGCGGAACAGATGGGCCGTCAGGTCCTCGGTGAGCACGTCCAGCGCGGACAGGACGAACCGGAACACGCCGTCGGGGTGCGCGCACGCGCCGCGGCCCCGCACGGCCGCCGCGGCGCGCCGGGCGGTATCCAGGGCGTCCAGGCCGCCGGACCCGTCGGCGACCGCGGCCAGCGAGCGCGCGATGCTCGGCAGGCCGAGCTTGCACGGCCCGCACTGTCCCGATGACTCGCCGGCCAGGTAGCTGGCGACCCGGGCCACCTCGCCCATCGCGCAGGTGCCCGAACCGAGGGGCAGCACGATCCCGGCACCCAGTGATCCGCCCGCGGCCGTCATCCCGGCGCGGCTGACCGGCACGTCGTAGGCCGCCTCGACGGGAATCCACATGCCGTGGTAGCCGCCGACGAGCACGCCGTCTTCGGGCGTAGCGCCGCACAGGTCGAGCACCTCGCCGAGCGGCAGCCCGGCGGGCACCTCCACCACCGCCGGGCGGGTGGCCGAGCCGCTGACCGACAGCAGCACCGTGCCCGGCTCATCCGGCGTGCCGACCGTCGCATAGTTCTCGGGGCCCAGCATGGCCAGCACGGCGATCTGCGCGAATGTCTCGGCGTTGGACAGGTAGGTGGGCCGGTTGTCGACTCCGCTCTCGCTCGCCCGCACCTTGCGGCCGCTGGGTAGCGCGATCTTGCCGTTGACGGCATTGACCAGCGCGCTACCCTCACCTGAGACGAATCGCTCCGGGACCTGGACCACGAGCATCATCCGCTTGAGGTCTGGCTCGGCGTTGGCCAGGGCGCTGACCCAGCGGGCCATGCTGCCGTCGCCGGACACGCCGACCACGATCTCCCGCGCCCGCAGGGCCCAGGCCACGACGAGGGCGCCGCCCAGCACGAGGTAGGGCGATTTCTGCAGCAGGACCTTGTCCTTGTAGCTGCCCGGCTCGCCCTCGGTGGCGTTCACGACCACGACGACCTGCCGCTTGCGCGCCCGGGCCGACGCGACGACCGCGCGCAGCTTGCTCGCGACCGGGAAGGCCGCGCCGCCGCGTCCGCGCAGGTCGACCTGCGCGGCCATGGCGATGAGCTGGTCGGCCGTCAGGCGGGGCAGCTTCCCGAAGATCGACTGGTAGGCCGCCAGATCGAC
>Ga0307372_10010874_pt1 | contig 12243 bp, 12 predicted proteins | sample OX1MG_FD_202533 | JGI IMG/M metagenome (GOLD analysis project Ga0307372, IMG submission 202533) | Soil microbial communities from Risofladan, Vaasa, Finland - OX-1 | ecosystem: Environmental > Terrestrial > Soil > Coastal area > Acid sulfate soil | place: Finland: Risofladan, Vaasa | collected...
GAAAGGCGATTGTGCTGCAATCGCCTTGCCGGACGAAAGCATTGATCTGATATTTTGTCATCAGACCTTCCATCATTTGGTGTATCAGGAAAGGGCGTTAGCGGAATTCTATCGAATACTCAAACCTGGCGGTCTACTGCTATTTGCGGAGTCCACGCGCGCCTATATCTATACTTTATTCATCCGCATATTGTTCCGACACCCAATGGAAGCGCAACGAAGTGCTGATGAATATTTGTCGATGATACGAGCAGCAGGCTTTATTTACGAACCACAGAATGTGTTGTTACCTTATCGCTGGTGGAGTCGGACCACTATAGCTGGCATATTGGAATTATGCCGCTTGCGACGCGTACCACCGCCTGGTCAGCGCCAGGAGACATTGGTATTTGTGGTTGGAACGAAGCCTAATTAGGTGCTATAGGATGTAGCAATTAATCAATTTCGAAAATATTTTCTTAAATTTCCTAGTCTAGTTTACGACCATTCCATTAACCATTCTCGGACTGTTATAGTAAAATATACAAGTGCCACGTCTGTTTTTGAATCGGGTTGTGGTTGTGAAGATTTGTAGGCAGACATGGTCTTAAAATCGTTACGCTGAGCAATTACGATATCTAGTATCTGACTCGCAGGTTTTTGAAGGACCCGAAAATAATAAGTCTTGCCTGCTTCTAGATTTACGACTGTGGATATTCCATTGCCTCTATATTTACTTGCATAATTGAACATCCCAGTTAGCTGATAGGGATCAGGAGGCATGTAAGTCCAAAAATATTCACACTATAAAGCGTTCCTAGCGGTACACCTTCTTGGCCACCATTCAGCACTACGATTTGTGCATAAGGTCGTATGTATCCGGCATTACCAAGTTTAACGTGATCGGAGCTGCATGCAACGATCGAGACGCTCAGAAGAATTAAAGCTGCTGCAGCTGTTTTCATGATGTAGTACCTCCTGATAAATAATTTCGATGTAATTCCATTCATTACAGATCATCACGATCTGTCGATTGGCAAGTGCCACGGTGAATACTTTGCTGGTACCAATTATACTCGCCATGGCCGCGCTATGGTCTCATGGAATCGTTGAACTTATGTGGCGCGCCGCCGATGGTCAGACGCACTGAGTCCTGATCTACATGGCAAGCATTATGTGGTCAGTCACTGGTACACCTTGTGAACCGCAGCACTTAAAATTACATCAACAGCATCGGGGGTTTCTGGAGCATATACTTAAGCATATGGTGTGCAGCTGCAACGGTGTATCGCACTACTATTCCCCCATGTCTCATAAATATTGAGTGTCGGTTTAACCATCGCCGCGAGAACCTGTTCAAGCGGTTTCTGAAACTCTATCTGGGTTACGCTTCACCCTAATTATCTTTCTTTTTTCTTGTGTCCTTTTCAATTCCGGTGATAACCAGATGGCCGTCAATTTTTGCGGCCTTGGCTATGCGGATCAGCAAGCGGTGGCCGACGGGAAAATCCCAGTTGAAGCTGTTGCGGAACACCACCACGGCGGTGTGATGGGTACGGTCCAGCCCCAGATAGTTGCTGAAGCCGCCGATAAGGCCTTCCTGATAGGTGATGACCTCGCCGTCCACGTGGTCCACAAACCAGGCAATGCCGGTGGCGCCCCGGACTTCCGGCACACGTACGCGCATAGTGTCATCCAAAAGCTTGGACAGGGGCGAACCATCATCCCGCAGGCAGGCAGCCGCGAAGGTGAGCATGTCTCGGGCGGTGGAATACAGGCCGCCGGTGGCTTGCATGATATGCGTGAGGTGGAAATCGGGGGTCGGTGTGCCGCGGCGGAGGAACAAGGGATGATCGCCGGCATAGCCCACCGCCCGCTGGTCGTGGCCAGGGAGCGCATCCAGCTCGAAGCCGGTCTGTCTCATCCCCAGGGGGCTGGTGAGCATCTGCTGCAGCAGTGCCTCCAGGGATCGGCCGGTGCGCTGCTCGATGATGTATCCCATGAGCGCGTAACCGATGTTCGAATAGACCGGCTCCATGGTGGGTGACGAGTCAAAATCGTCGAGGTATTTGAGCATGTACGGTGTGTCGAAAGCCCGGTAGAAATTCTCGCCGGTAAACTCATAGTGAATGAAGGAAAACAGCAGCTCCGGCGTCATGGGCTGGCGCGGGAAGCCCGCCGTGTGAGTCGCCATCTCACGCAGCGTGATTTTCCCGGCGTCCCGGCTCATTGGCACGCCGGGCAGAAGCGTCTTCAGGGTATCGTCCCAGGAGAACACGCCCTGTCGGACCAGGTTATCCATGATCGCGCCCACAAATCCCTTGGTCAGCGAGCCCACGGGCACGATGGTATCGGGGGTGAGAGGGGTCAGCGTCGCCTTGTCTGCATAGCCGTAAGCATAGAAGTGCATCGAACCGTCGGCGGTCAGCACGCCCACTATGATCCCCGGTGTCTCATCGGAATCCACCAAGGGCTTCGCCAGCGATGCCACATCCGCATCCAGATTGTCGGACTCCGCCAGGCTGTCCATCTCCACCTGACTTTTGTCTACATCAATGTGGGAAAGCGTGGCGGCACAACCTGAGAGCGCCAGCGCTACAAGTATAGGAACTGCGGCGAGGCGCATTAGACTTCTACCTCATAAACCAAAATGTTCTCTGCTGGTCAAATCATTCCACCATTGACCTGTAACACCTGCCGTGTGATGTAGCCCGCTGAATCCGAAAACAGAAACGCCACAAGTCCTGCGACCTCCTCGGGACGTCCAAGACGGCCGAGTGGGATTTGCTTGATGATTTCTTCAAGCGGTAATTCATGCAGCATCTCGGTTTCGATCAATCCCGGCGCTATACAGTTGACTGTGATGCTGCGGCTGGCGAGTTCCACTGCCAGCGCTTTGCTGGCCCCAATTATACCGGCCTTGGCCGCGCTGTAATTAGTCTGGCCTCGATTACCGATCAGCCCTGACAACGAGGCGATAGTGACGATACGGCCGCCGTCACGTAGCCGCACTAGCGGCATTACCAGTGGATGCAACACATTGTAGAAAGCACCCAGATTGACGGCTATGATGCGATCCCAGTCTTCGCCCGACATCGCCGGGAATGTGTTATCCGCGGTGATTCCGGCGTTGCATACCACGCCCCAGTAAGCCCCCCGTTCATCCAATTCAGTCTGTAAAGCGCTTTTGGTGGCATTACGATCGGCGAGATCAAAGCTAAGTGTATGCGCGCTGCCACCGGCGGCAATGATATCCCGTGCCAGCGCATCCGCTTTCGCGGTATTGCGATGGTAATGCACACTGATATCAAAACCGACAGCACCGAGCTGGCGGGCAATCGCACTGCCGATGCCGCCGCTCGCACCAGTGACCAAAACTCTTTTGGATTCGCTCACGACATATGCTCCTACCCGATTTCAACAATTATGAGGGTGGCTTGTGCCAACGTCTTCCCGTCGCAGAGGATAGTACAGGCACAGACGGCGATGCCGCCGGTATCTCCGTATTCCCGCTCGGCGAGGATTTCCAGCCGCTGGCTTTCATAAAAGTACGGGGTCGTGGATTGATACCGGCGTGTACCTAACAACATGCCGATCCGTGGGGGTTGGTGTAAGCGACGTCCTTTTAATCCCGCATGTGCAGCAATAGCTTGTGCCATGAGTTCGATACCAACCCAAGATGGCACACCATAATCGGCGATATAGAAGGGATGCTCGTGGGTTATAAGCGCATTAACACGAATGCCGTCCTCGGAATCTATCAGCACTTCATCTATCAATACTGCGCGTCCCTGATGAGGCAGCAGTTCCGCGGCAGAAGGGAATACTTCGTTCATTAGCCGTGACCCAGCACAATGCATGCGTTGTTGCCACCGAATGCAAATGAATTACTGACCGCGATACGGCAGGCGCGCTGGGCGCTGTGATACGTATACAAGTTCAACTGTGCTAGCTCTGGATCGGTTTCGCCATCCCAGATATGCGGTGGGAGTCGCATGGAGGCGGTTTCCGTCAACAGCATCCAACAGAATGCGATTTCTGTGGCACCGGCTGCACCCAGCATGTGGCCTACCAGCGGTTTGGTGGAACTGCACGCTACCGTTATCCCTAGCACACGTTCCACAACATGACTTTCCATCAGATCATTTTCGATAGTTGCAGTGCCGTGTAAATTCATATAATCCACCGCCTTTGGTTTAACACCTGCATCTGAAAGCGCCTGACGCATCGCGAGCTCAGCACCGCGTCCTTCAGGATCGGGGCCGGAGATATGATAGGCATCGGATGATTCACCGATACCGAGCAGGCAGACCGGGCCTGGTTCGCGGCTCATCAGGAATATCGCCGCACCTTCGCCGATGTTGATGCCGTCACGGTTCTTGCTGAATGGATTACAAATCTGTCTTGATAGTGATTCCAGCGACGCAAAACCATTGAGTGTGAGGCGGCAGATTGAATCTACTCCGCCGACGATCACCGCATCGCACAGTCCGGTATTGAGCAGGCGCCGGGCCGAGGAAAATGCTTTGGCACTGGAAGTGCAGGCAGTGGATACGGTCCAAGCCGGACCGCGTACGCCCAACGCGATGCGCAGGTATTCACTGGGGCTGCTAATTTCCTGCTGCAGATAACTGTAATCCGCTGGGAACAGACCATCACGCAGATAGGCAGCCAGGCCACGCTCACCTTCGGCGATACCCGCGGTGCTGGTTCCGAGTACGATGCCTATACGTGTCGCGCCATAACGGGAGAGAGCGGATTCAATCTGTTTGTGGATCTGAAGGGTAGCGGCGCGTAGAAGACGATTATTACGCGACGCATACTGTGTCCATTGCGGTTCCAGTTCAGGCAAGTCGCTCATCACCGCGCCCACGCACACCGTGCGGCCGGTTATCAGATCGTCACGCGATTGCATCCCGGCAGTGGAACCATTAAGCAAGCCGGCGCGAACGCTGCCCACATTGTTGCCCAGCGCGTTGATGATGCCAAGTGCATGCAGATACACGCGCGTCATGGCTGAACCGTACTGTTTGTTATCGGAGTCATCTCTATGGACAAATTATCAGTTGAGATCTCTATTTTGATGCGCGCTTCGGCGAGCGGCGCGTCCGATTTCTCGATACGTACTATCAGGTGACCACGCTCGTACAATTCGCGCACCTGGCCATGAGCGCTGGAACTCACCTTGAGCGTCAGATTGCGCAACCGGTTTTCCAGTTCGGCGGGATCCGCGAGCGTTAATTCCAGCATCACCACCAGCATATCGGGGTGGAACTTCATATGCGGTGGTTGACTTTTTATGGTGTGTCCATCGTATACGATGGTAAACAAATTGATACCGAACAAACTGGTGCCAGCCAGCCGCAGCGCATGGGCATCAATCTGCAACTGTCCCAAGAATATTTCTTCATGGCCGTCGCGGCGAATATCGACAATGTGGATTGCGTGCACCGCGGGTAGTGTTTCCGGCGCGAGCAGACAAACGTGACCACTGTGACCCACTGGTGTGCAATCGGGGATGGCGGGTGCCGATGCGCAGCCGGCAACCAACGCTATCAGCAGTAGTATCAGCAGCCAAGCTTGATGATTCATGCCAGACCCCCATGAGTTGGCGGCAAGGATAATGGAGCGCTCAAATAACTGGCCAATATGCCTATCAAAGTGGCTAACCCAAAGGCATGTAGTGCAGGTATCTGGCTCAAGGACAGCAGGCCGAAGGAACACAGGGTAGTCAAAGCCGAAAGCGTGACCGCCAGCGCGGATGATTGCAAACGCGCACCACCTTCGCGCAGGAATACCGTGTAGTCGCGTCCCAGTCCCAGAATCAGAATCAGCGCGACTACCACGAATATGTTCACAGGTACGTTGAGCCAGCCGAGCGCCCCGAGCGTGACACCCAGTGCCAGTAACGGTGGATATAACATACGCAATGCCTCACGGCGACCGTATCGCCATACCAGGAGCGCCGAAATAAGCAGATAGCCGATTATCAACAGCCAGCTGGCGCGCACCCGGATGCGATGGAACGTATCTGTGATGCGCGCCAGGGGTGCCACGAAACTCACGTCTGATACCGCAGCGGCAGCCTGCTGTAGTGCAACGGGGTTGATGTCGGCGCGGCTGTTGACGGATGCGAGCAGCGCCACGTTGCTGCCTGCCGGGATTACGAAAGTTTTTAGATCAGGTGCGGCATCAAAGAGAGAGTGAGCACTCAACGGTTGGTGTGATGCTGCGCGCCATTCAGATTCGATGCGCGTTGACAATTCCACTGGCAGGCCAAGATGCGTGAAAGCGCGGTCTAGTGTCGGGGGCGATACGAATATCCTTTTCCAGGCGGAGAGGCTTGCGTGTTGTTGCAGGACAGAAGGAAGAAATCGCGACAGTCCCAGCAGGGTGGCATCAGGCAGCGTCTGCCGCAGGCGTGCAAACAGCGTCTCTTCGCGCTCCAGCGCCTGCTCCAAATCGGATGCTTCGATCAGAAAATACCCCGGGGGCGGAATCTGTCCCAGAGTGTTGCGTATCTGCTGATCACTCTGGGTTAGTTGTTGCGGGAAGTGTTGCAGATCACGCACATCGTCGCTGGTGTGCAGGCGAAGCCAGCCGGGTATTGCCAACAACAAGGCCAACACTGGCAGCAGATAGCGCCAGCGGGAAGGCCGACTGGCGAGCTTGATGAAACGCTGTGGCCAGACTACCGCCGGGTGCACGGCAACGCGGGAAGGTTGTGTCAGTGTGACTGGAAAGATCAGTACTACGACCAGTCCGGCTTCCAGCAGACCGGCGACCGAGAACACCGCAATCTGGTTGAGTGCTGGGAAACCTGCCAGCAACAGGAATGCGAATGCCACCACACCGGTAAGCAGTCCCATAAACAGACCAGGACGCACAGCGCGCATTACTCCCTGCGGTGGGCTGTCACCGAACCAGTATTCAGCGAAATACAAGAATGCGTAATCGATGGCGATACCGAGCAGCGTGGTGCCGAACACCAGGGTCAATATCTGGATGGAACCGAAGCAGGCGATCACCGCGGCACTGGCCGCCAGAATACTGGCCACCAGTTGCAGTGCTGCCAGCACATGCGGAGCCAGGCTGCGGAAAACGAAAGCGATCAGGGCCATGATAAGCAGGGTTGAGACAATCGTTAGCCACTGGATTTCATGCTGCGCTTCGTTACGCGCGGCATAGGTGTACAGAGATGCACCGGTGGCGCGAAGCTTACAGGTGGCACATGTCTTATGTACGGCCGCTTCCGCGTCACGTACCGCGTGTGCTGCCAGCGTGGCGCCTTGTTCAGCAAACGCAGAGCCACGGAGTTCCATGTGCACCAGGTAATAGCGTTGGCGGTCGCGCACGGCGGTCAGGTATGGCCCATCCGGCAGAAAATCCGGGTATGGACGCGGTAATTCCGAGATGAAACGGTTGAGGTATCCTCCCGGGTCGTTCTCGAACACATTCACCAGCGCGGCTGGACTCGCCATCGACACGGCTACATCGGTGGCAAATGCATTCACGCCACCTTTATCAAAACGTTCGGTTTGTGTGGCGTTCAGCAATGCAAGATGGTGTGTCTGGTAGGTATTCAGCAGGCGACCCAGCTCACGACCTGAATCATCCATGTGCAAGCCAGCCGCCAATAATGCCCGTTGTGCGGCCGATGCGGCGCTACGGGTCTGTGGTGTGTCCGCGCCGCTGACCAGTACCAGCAATTGGTTGGCGAACACATCCCGACTACGCTCAGTGGCGGCGGCAATAACCGGCGATTGTTGTTCGCCGGGCAACAGGGACAAAATGTCGGTGTTGATGGGATGCTGAATATCGATGCGGGTCCAAGCGAAACCACACAGCACGCCAAGAGATGCGAGCCAGATAGTCCATCTGGCGGCTGAGGTTAGATGCATTATCAGGACCCGGACGCAGTGCGGGATTCAGGGCCGAAGCGAATGTCCATACTGCCACCCGAGCTTTCTTTGATGACGAGCCGTTGCGGATGTCCTGGCGCGGTTTCAGTCACCTGGATGTTATTGATGGCTTTTGCCATTGGACCCGGTTTGGGTGTCAACAGGATGCGCTGGCCCTTGGGCAGCTGCGTAACGATCACTACGAAGTACTGTTGTAGGTCGGTGCGGTCACCAGCCAGTGCGCTGACAAAGATATGTTCGACGGCCGCCAGCCATGGTGTCTGTTCGCTATTCAGGTGGCGGATTGTACCGTCAGGCAATTGTTCCTGCGCGTTCTCGCCATCCATCTCAAATACATAGTGGTAAGGCGAAGTGATTTCCCAGCGAAATCCGTGTGTATTATCGATGTGCAGTGTGCCGCGGCTGACCAGCGGTAGGCTGAAACCCGGCAGGGTACGCGTCTGCACGAAACTGGAATCAAAACCTGTTGGCAAAGTTGGTATATTACCGGCAGCGTATAGCGTGAATGCCGCACACAGGAGCCATGCGCCAGTCAGTATGCGTGTGTATTTCATAAATAATCCTTGAGACGTTTCATCAAAGCGGGTGGACTAACCAACTGCAATTCCTGGGTGCGGGCATCAAGGGCGCACTGGATGGTATACCCTGTAGTATGCCGCTTGCCGCTTGCGGCATCGACAATCTGATACTCAATCTTCATGCGATTTTCCCATTCCATCAGGGCAGCGCTTACACGTATCCACTGCTCGTATCGCAACGGTCGCACGAAACGCGTATGCGCCTCGATTATGGGCCACAGGTAGTGCGTTGCTTGCATCTGTGGATAATCGTAGTCAATCGTGCGCAACAATTTTGCGCGCGCTGTTTCGAAATAACGAAAATAATTGCCGTGCCAGACTACCTGCATGGCGTCGACGTCTTGGAAAGGGACTTCAATCTCCACCTCGGCGGACAGCAAGGCTTTCTTCATGCTTCTAAATATAGGTTCCAACGGCGTTGCTGAATCCCCGCGCACAAACGGCGCAGTTCACTTTCCAGCGGCCGGTCTTCATCCACGAACGGACACAGCGTGAGCACATCTTGCTGTGTGACCCGGATGGATGCACCTGGCTGGCCTGTAAGTAACGATTGGGAACGCATACGGATTTCAATCGCTTGGCAGACAGCGGCAAGACATGCTGCTGCCACTTGCTCCGTTAGTTCCAACACCCGCAGGGCGTCGCGGGCGGCGATCGTGCCCATGCTGACTTTGTCCTGGTTATGGCATTCGGTGGAGCGCGAGAACACACTCGCCGGCATAGTGAGTTTGAGCGCCTCTGCGGTCCAGGCGGAAACCGCGATCTGCACCGCCTTGAAGCCATGGTTGAGATGCGCACGTTCGCCATGCGCGCCGGAGAGATTGCGCGGCAAGCCATTATTGAAGCGGCTGTCCACCAACAGAGCCAGTTGCCTGTCGAGCAGGTCGGCGATATTGGCGACGGCGGTTTTCAGGCTGTCGGCCACGAAAGCAATGTGGCCGCCATAGAAATGGCCACCGTGATAAATGGCACCGCTGTCCGGATCAATTATGGGATTATCGTTAGCGCTGTTGAGCTCGGTCTCGATGTCGCGTCGCATCCAGCCAAGCGCGTCGGCCAGCACGCCGATGACATGGGGTGCGCAGCGTATGGAGTAGCGGTCTTGTACGCCGGTGTTGCGCTCCGCGTGATCGCCGGCGAGATCAGTATAAATCCATGCCGCCACCTGCTGTTGGCCCACGTGCGGTTTAGCCGCGAACAGCCCTGGCGCGAAATGCTCGCGGTTGCCGTCGATGGCGAGACTCGCCATGGCGGTGATGCGGCTTGCCAGACGTGTCAGATATTCGGCCCGCTCCCAGGCGAGGCAAGTGAGCGCGGTCATGACCGATGTACCGTTCATGAGTGCCAGTCCTTCCTTGGGTTTGAACGTCAGCGCCTTTAGCCCGGTTTCCTTAAGCGCTTCCCCGGCGGCGCACTCGCGTCCGCGGAAATACACTTGGCGCTCGCCCATGAGCGCGGCCGCCACGTAGGACAACGGTGTGAGATCGCCACTCGCGCCCACCGACCCCTCCTCCGGGATCAACGGGATAATGCGTTGCTGGAGAAAAGCCTGTAGCTGCTGCAAGACCTCGAAGCGCACACCGGAAAAACCAGCGGCCAATGACGCCAAGCGCGTCACCAGGATGGCGGCTGCCGTGGGTTCATCGAAATACCGGCCCAGACCGCAACCGTGATAATTGATGAGATGCACCGGCAGTTCATCCAGAACCTGGGGCGGAATGCTGACGGTGCAAGAATCGCCGTAGCCGGTGGTTACGCCATAGATGGGACGACCCGCGGCGATGTTATCGGCAAGAATCCGAGCGCCTGCATCAATACGTTGACGGAAAGTTGATACGGTGCTCAAGTTTACGGGCGCACCACGTGCCACCGCGCACACATCGGCGATACTCAGTGGCCGCCCGCCCAACGTGAAGGCGCGGGATTCAGGTGAGTGGTTGCGAGTCTTGTCCATGGGTATCCATTTGGGGGGCGCTGATGCCACGGAGGCCAGTTGCTTGCGGACGACTATCAGCCCAGAAGTCATAAAAGTTGTACCACTGTAGCGGAAAACGGGTGGCATATTGCGCCAGACGTTGCGCATAGCGGCCGGCCCAAAGCGCTGCCGTCTCGGTACGATGCTGACGTGGCAAGCGGATGCGTTCGGCGAACGGTTCTATGTAGACCTGATAGCCGCGGCCTTGGCGCATACAGAAAAACAGGTAAACCGGGCACTCCAACACATGTGCCAGTACATAGGGGCCGATTGCGAATGGCGCCGGCCGACCCAGGAATTCCGCCTGAACTACTGGGCTTTGCTCCGATACAGGTGTACGGTCCCCCATGATTACCACCGCTTCACCTGCGTCGATCTTCTCTCGCAACATAAGCGCGGTATCCGGGCCAATCTGCTGTACATGGATCATGCGTTGCTGATACGTATCGTTGGTCTGTTCCAGCATGGCGTTCACTTTCTGCGCGTTGGCCGTGTAGACTAGCGCATTTCCGCGAAAATTCGGGCCGACTGCGGACAACGCGCGCGCTACTTCTAGGTTACCCAAGTGCGCGGAGAGCAGGAGCACACCGCGCCCGCCAGTCACCGCGGCCAAAAGCATCTCACGTTTCTGGAACTCCACCGTGAGGCGCGTCGGATCATACCAGCCGGCTACCTTGTCAAGTATAGAGACAGAGAACTGCATAAAATGCCTGAAGCTATTGCCAAGCGAGGATTGTGCGCCGGCCGCGGACAAGAATTGTAGTGAAGCATGCCGCGCGCGTGGATGCGTCAGGAAGAAATACGCAGTGACCGGATACAGGATGACGAGGCTGATATGGCGGCCAATTACGCGATCGATGAAACCGATAAAACGCAGGCCCAGCAGGCTGCCGCGTTCACCGATATGCGCCCAGTGCCGCTGCCGGTTACGCGTCAGATTGCGATATAGCAACTTCGGGATCCGTGGCAGCATACCCAGTAACAGGCGGATGTGGAGCCAGGCCATGCGCACATTGTCGGACAGCATCCGGAAATGCGATATACCATCCTGCGGGTATTGCACCCGGGTCGGCAGAAATACACTTTCAGTACCACCCCAGTACAAGCGCGTCATGATATCGGTATCGAAATCCATGCGCTGTCCGATGCGTATGTGACTGCTCAGTGCCAGAGTCGGTGCGATTGGGTATACCCGAAAACCGCACATCGAATCGCGCAATTGCAATGACAATGTATCGAGTAAGACCAATGCATGCGTGAGATAGCGGCCATAGAAACGTACCGCCGGTATCGAATTATCATATATAGGCCTGCCGGAGATCAGATGCCTGGGGTGCTGGTGTGCGAGCGTGAGCATGGCCGGAATGTCCGCCAGATTGTGCTGCCCATCGGCATCTATCTGCAAGGCATGGGTGAACCCGCGCTCCCCGGCGCGGGTGATGCCCGCCATCACCGCAGCACCCTTGCCACGGTTTTGAGGCAGTGTCAGGCATTCGACCCGTGGATTGCGACCGATGATTGTTTCCAATGTATTTTTTGTGATGGCATCGCTGCCATCGTCCACCAAGATGCAGGGTATGCGGTTGGCAAGCAGAGTAGTTACGATCCGGTCCAGGCAGGCGTGATGATTGAACACCGGTATCACGGCGCAGGTTTTGAAACTCATAGCGCAGTTCCGAAATGCAGCGAGCCGCTTGAATAGCTGGTAGTGGCGTCACGGTACTCGTAGCGCAGTTTGTGTAAGTCCGCACTGGGCGTCAGATGCAGTGTCAGATGCTTGCCCGGCAAA
>Ga0307372_10010876_pt1 | contig 12240 bp, 16 predicted proteins | sample OX1MG_FD_202533 | JGI IMG/M metagenome (GOLD analysis project Ga0307372, IMG submission 202533) | Soil microbial communities from Risofladan, Vaasa, Finland - OX-1 | ecosystem: Environmental > Terrestrial > Soil > Coastal area > Acid sulfate soil | place: Finland: Risofladan, Vaasa | collected...
GTTGCTCGACGCCGACATTTCGAGCGTGAGTCACGTGCAGGTCGAGGCACCAGGCGCAGTTGTTGATCTGGGAGGCACGGATGTCCACCAGTTCACGCAGCGCTTCGTCGAGGGCGCCGTTGCGGATGTACTGAGACAACCCGGACACAGCCTTTTGGGCTTCGGGGTCGACCCCCCGGATCGACAGTCGCGGCGTTGTAGACATCGCGTTGCCCCCTCTTGATCTGATTCGATGACCTCCTCGAAGCTACACGGCCGAAAGAGTCGAGCGTCGGTCGTTGCCGCTGGTCGGTCGCGCCTCGTATCGCTCGACGGATTACCCCTCCGAGGGCGTGAGGATCGCGATGATCGAAGCTGGTGAGCTCGTCGAACACGTGCCTGCTCGCCACGCGACAAGGAGAGCGGCCTCATCTCTTTTCCACGCTCGAGACCCTGAAGGGCCAGGACGCGTTGCACACCGTGTGCCCGCCGCCTTGCGGCAAGGGCGCTACGTCGCGACGGGAGTGAGCACGCGAAGTGACGTGACCCCAGCGCTCGGATGCACGAGTGGCCGGTACCCGGCGGCGATGGCCGCCACCATGCTCGGCGGTGTCAGCAGGTCAACAGAGGTATCTCGGGCAAATGGGCGCGCCGGACCATATCCCTCGAATGACCATGCGAGTAGCGCTTCACCGAGCACCAGCGATGGGATGCCCTGGTGGAGGACCATCGCTCCGTCCGGCAGCGAGCCGAGCGTGACTGAGCGGGTCCGTTTGCGGCGTGTACTGCTGTCAACGCGCTCGGCGTGCAGGAGCGCGTTGAGCTCGGCGGCGCGCGGGCGCACGGCCAGCTTGTGGCCAACCCTCCATGCCTCGGCGAAGGCGAGATAGTCCTTCCGCCGGCAGTACCCGCAAGGCCGATGGCCGGCGCCCAGCGCCGTCGCCTCATCGAGGAAGAACAGCGCCGTCCAACGCCCGGGTGGCATGACGTCACGCCGGACATCACGCCACGTAAGCACGCAGCAGATCCAGAGCTTGCTCCGCCAGCGCGCCACCCCGAGCAGCCGGTCTGGGCCGTGGATGCAGCCGCGATTACCCATCAACAGGCCACGACTTGGGTGCGCGACGATCTCCCCAGTGGGGGTGACACGGTTCTGCAGCGGGGAGGGCCGATCGATAACCCAGTTCGGGCCTCGACCTCTCTGGCTCTCCGATGACGAGCTTTGGGATGTTGGGGCATCGCCGCTGGTGAGGGGATGCGCTCTCGCGACCCCCACCGACTGGCGGCTCACGAGTGGGCCTCGAGCGCGGTGCGCTCGAAATCGAGGAGAGTGGCTTTGCGATCGAGGCCACCGCCGTAGCCGGTGAGGGCGCCGCTCGCGCCGATCACTCGATGGCAGGGGACGATGATCGAGATTGGGTTTCGGCTGTTCGCCGCGCCGACCGCGCGCGATGCGGTTGGCCGGCCGATCTTTGCCGCGACCTCGCCGTAGCTGTAGGTGCTGCCGTAGGGGATGGCGACGAGCGCACGCCAGACACGGCGCTGGAACTCGGTCCCGGCCGGCGCGATCGAGAGCGAAAATGCGAAGCGCTCGCCGGCGAAGTACTCGGCGAGCTGGTTCGCGGCCTGCCCGAGAACGCCTTCGTCGGGTCTCGCACCGGCCGGGATCTCCGCCGCGTAGCGGTCACCGTCGAGGTAGAGGCCAGACAGTGCCTCCCCGTCGGAAAGTAGGAGCAGGTCGCCGACCGGTGACGGGATGCATCGCCAGGTTGGGACGCGGATGCGAGCGGGAGGGCAGAACTCGACGGTGTTCTCTCTTGTAGTGACAGCACGTGGCATCGGTGTCATCTCCTTGGTTAGGCGATCCGATCTTGCTCAACAGAGGCATTCTCTGGTGCAGTGGCCAATTGAGCGTTGGCGACCATGTGCACGATCCACATTCACGCAGCATCGACGAGAGTGAGGAGCATGACGGTCGGTTCGTGGGCGGTGAGACTGTGAGGCGTTCCTGGGTGCATGTGGAGCCAAAAGCCCGGTCCCGCGTCGAGCTGTTCGCCATCCACGATGAAGTCGAGCCGGCCTTTCAGGACCTGGACGATCGCCGCTCGAGATGCTTGGTGTTCGCTCAAGCCCTCTCCGACGTCGAAGCCGAAACCGTGACCTCGATTCGGTCATCGCGAAGAATCACGCGCGACACGACGGTGCCGGTTTGAATGTCGATCGCGGAAACGACGTCCACAAGTGCGGTGTGTGGCATCACGCTCTCCCTTTCGTGGTCGCCACCGATTCGTCGTCCGCATGGCTGGTGGCAACGGGTCATCGAATGGAGGTGGCCCTCCTCTCAGGAGGAGTCACGCCAGACATTAAGGCGCCGCCGTTTCCCGTAGCCCACCCGAGAGTGATCGCTGCCGGTCAAGGTCGAAGGCGGCAAGAGCATCAAGCGGACCCCTGCTGATGCCGTTCCCTCGGCCTGGCTACGCCGGGGGTCCTCACCCTCCAAGGTGAGGGCTTCTGCCACCATGTCGCGTGCGCGACAACTGGACGAACAGGGCACCGCTATACGGACGAACAGCCGGCTACGATGCAGCTCAGCGAGTTGTCCGGCACGTCACGGACAGTTCCAGGGACCTTTTTTTGGCCAAGGTGAGGGTCGCGGGTTCGACGCCGCCGAGCAGAAGGCACTGATTGTGGACGGCCGCCGCCTCCTAGAAGCTTGGGTCGGTAACGGTCGCGTGCGTTGGCACTGCGCCGGTCGATGATCGCTTCGGCACCGCTTTTCGCCGGAGCGGTCGGATCGTTCGGCGATTTCAGTCCTAGGGCGGGATGCTCGGCCTCAGCTGCCGGTGAGGGCTGCTGTGCCTCCGATGCGAAGAGCTTACGGAGGTTGTGGCAGGCGACGAGGAGGTGCCACTCCGCGTCCGCGCCCTCGAGGCCCCGTAGCGACAGCGCCTTGCCGCCCTGGCAGGTGTCGATCTGGCCGAAGACCGGTTCGACGATCGCCTTGCGGCGCGCGTAGACAGCGCGACCGGGTTTCGTCCGGAGCTTTCGCGCCATGCGCCCTTTCGGTGAGAGGTTCTTCGGTATCGGTCCTCGTGGCGCGGGGCAGGCTCCTCGCCGTGGCGGAGACGTCCGGTCGCGATGACAGGGTCGACACCACTGGCGGCTGTGGCTTCGACACTGTCCCCGCTGAAGTAGCCGGCGTCCGCGACAAGGACCTTCGGGGTGGTTGCGGTGTTCTCGAGCATCTGGTCGAGGAGCTGGGGCAGCTCCGGGCAGTCGGCGGATCGTGACTAGGCGAGGCGTACCCGACGACCTCTCAGACATGCGCTCGATCGTTCGCGGCCGCGTCCGCCAAGCTCATTTCCGAGCTCACGGCACGAGCCTGCTGGCGAGGCGATGTCACGAAGCCATCTCGTTGACGCTCTCGTAACCGACCGCTAACGGTTCGAACAAGTCCTCTCGCGATCCTGTGCGTCATGTGCGTATTACGCCAGATTCAGAAGCATGGAGCGGATTTGGTATGCGATGGGATCATGACGATGTTCGGCCGAGCCACCGTCGCGGCGCTCATCTGGTTCATCGTCCTCGGCATCGGGTCGGCCGACGCGGCCACGCCCCCCCGCATCTACTCGCCGTGGCGCAGCGTCCACAGGTTCGGGGACTACGGAACCAATGTCCTGGATGACACCTCGATAGCGGCTGCTGCCGACCTTGAACAGCTCTGGACCGCCAAGACGAAACCATACGTGACCACCCCCCTTCTGAAGGCGTACCGCGCCCTCTCTCCTCTCGACGACGACCTCTCGGTGACCCAACTCGGGTCCTGGTGGGAGAGATCAGGCATCGACGGGCTCACGGTCAAGAGCATGACAAAGGTCGCGATCGACGACGTCTCGATCCGAGAAGAGATCTTCGCCTCTCGGGGCTTGTTTGCCGTGGTCGAACTCCCCGACGCCGAGAGCATGCAGGCGGATCTCCCGACGTCGACCCCGGCGATGGAATGGGACACTTACGTCGCCCCGGATACATCCCCGACCGGGCGCGCCGCTCTGACGATTCCCGTGCGGCCGGTCAGCGTCGCCGCGGTCGGCTACTGGCGCGGGGGCGTGTACATCGTGTGGCGAGGGGCCTTAGTGCCCGTCTCCTGGCAGTGGTGGAGAGTCTTCGCGCGCGCGGCCTGGGAGGTACAACGGTGATCGCCATGCGCGGCGTGAGCTGACCGACGTTTCTACGGCGAAAGCGGTCCTCGCGACGATTCGCATCACAACGTGGCGCCACACCAACGGCCGAACGACTCGAGTGCCGTCGAGGAAAGCACCGGGTGAGCGAGATAGACGTGTAGCGCAGCAGGCTGGTCGATAAGAAAGTCTCGGAAGCGCTCGGCCGCCTCCTTCGTCCAGGCGATCCAGTCGCTTGGATCAACCTCCGGTCGCCAACGCCCCGCGAACAGTTGGTCGACAACTTCGTCGATTAGGTCGCCCTTGTCACGCACGTGTCGATAGAGCGACATCGGCGACACGTGGAGCTCGGCGGCGAGGCTGCGAATGGTCATCTTCTCGAACTTGCCCGCTGCCACGGATCGGGCGGCTGCTTCGACCACCCGATCACGGGTGATTGTTCCCCAACCGGCGCGTAGTCGTCGCTCGGCTGCCATGGCTCAGCTCCCTCGCGCTCGTCCACTTTGAACTATAGCGATTGTCTGTTGGTACTTTTCCTTTGGCCTATGTTGGCACGCCTTGTCAGGTTGATCCGGGCTTCGCGATAAGGGCTTAGCGACGTCCGCGCTGGGCGCGCAAACGTCGGAGCCCAAGGCCTCCGTGCCACGCCGCCATCAGACATCAGCGCTTTTGGCGTTGCGCGAAATCGACGTGGGCCAGCTCATGCCCTTCGCGGCACCGGCCGATGCTGATGCGTCGCGCCCAACAACCGCTATTGCCTCCAAGTTTGCGTACTCGTACACGGGGTAAGGGCATACGTACGTGGACACGGATGCATGTTGATAAATGCCCACACAGACGTGACCGTGCAGCGCGAGGTGGGTCGGAGGCCGTCGCATTGGAAGTCGCGCTGATCGTGTTTGCCGTGACTGGATGAGTAGCTGATCGTGTTTGCCGTGACCGTATGAGTACTCGTGGAACTGCTTACCGTGGCCGGCTTCTGCGCCACTTCGCGGGCAGGGGCTATCAAGTCGCGGGGTGCGTGGCGTGACCCCGCCCTTTCGGAAGTCTGCACTTTGCGGGAGTGCTGCCAAGCGAGAAAAGAAGGGCGGTCGAACCCCGTTCCGGCCGACGAGCAGCAGGTCGACGACCGTTTCGTCCCCCTTGGCGCTTCAGTAAGCGATCGTCGCTCGCCATTTTTGTACTGCATCCCAAACGTAATCTCTGAAAGGAGTTTTCTGTGTCCGTAATTCAATACGCAATGAGGAATTCGATCGGTCGCCACCCCAATCGGTCCGGACGACTGGTAGCCGCAATCTTCGGGATTGCCGCGCTCGGTGGGTCGATTGCGGTCTTCTCAGTGGAAGCCGCATACGCGTCTGCACCGACGAGTGCCACCTTCTCACCGGGTTCGACTGCGGCGAACGCCATCTCTACCTGGACTGTCGGACTTACCACTTCGGCGTCGGGAGCGCTGTCGCCGTCCAATACCATTAGTGTCGTCTTCAACCCGAACTTCACCGTCGCAGCAGGGCAATCAGTCACCTTTGGTGGCTTCGGTGCGGCCTGCCCCGCGGCGAATGATTTTGTCAACGGGAATGTGGCGACGGTCACGCTTCCCGCGGGGTGTTCGCTCGCTGGCTCGACGTCAGGAACACTCTCGATTCCCGCAATCACGAACCCGGGTTCGGGCACGTACTCGAATGCAACCTTCAGTGTGGCGACGTCGCAGGATACGAACGCGCTCAGCGGGTCTTCGAACATCTCTATCGGTTCTGCTTCTAGCTCCGCGTCCTCGACAACGCTGACGGCAAGCCCGAACCCGACGCCACCCGTAGGGCCCATCACCCTGACCGCGTCGGTGTCGCCGTCGACAGCCACGGGATCGGTCACCTTCTTCGACAACGGGTCGCCTGTCACCGGCTGCACGACGGTCAACTTGGCCTCCGCGGCCGCAACGTGCGCGACCTCCTACAGTTCGACTGGCAACACGTCCTATGTCGCCGTGTACTCAGGCAACTCCTCGCTCACCGGTTCGACATCGGCCACGCTCGTGCCCGTCGCTCAAATCGAGACCCGGACATCGATCGAGTTGCGTAAGGGCAGCGACCCCTATGGGCTCGAGTCCCGACAGCGCGTTACGGTGCAGGTATCCACGGTGTCCGGGTTACCTTCCACCATCATCGGCACTGTGAAGGCCATGGCGGGAAGCCAGGTTCTGTGCACGATCACGCTTACCTCGAATAGGGGGCACTGCGCGCTGTCAGCGCGGGAGCTGCATGGTCATCACACGTACCGAATCTACGGTGTCTACAGCGGATCGGCGACGTACGCGACATCAAAGTCGGATAACCAGTTGTATCGAATTATCGGCTAATTAGGTGTACCAGGCCACCTGGCCGAATCGGCCGTCGCAGTAAAAACGGATGAGCCGTTGTGGGAGAGATAGTTCGCCAGTTATTGGCGAACTATCTCTCTTCATTCTTGAGGTAAAGAGCCGCTGAGAATTTCATCGGGGTGAACTCGCGAGCAGGGCGAGTTGAGTAGCTCCCCGATAGTTTCCACTCCCTCCTCGGCTCCCTCAGTCTGGGTCATGCACTACGCGGCGCGAGCCGAGCGGGAAGATTCGTACAAGTGCGTAAAGCTCTTCGCACGTCCCTCTCACAACTTCGGCGCATAAAGGTCTCGAGGAGTTCTCTCCTCGCCGAGTCGACGCCAGTCGTTCTCGCTGCGCACGGCAATAGAGAGGAGACGTATCCATGTCGCGAAGGAGGAACCCACCGCGCCTCGCCCAGCGGAGGGAGGCATTGTTTGGGCCTCGACGTGGTGCGCTGTTGATCGGCGCATTGCTGCTCATTGGAGAGAGTCTCAGTATGGTCGCGTCGGGCGCTGTGGCGGCTGCGACGGTCAGTTCGTGGAGCACCACGGGCTCCCTCTCGTCCGCTCGCTTCGGAGCGACGGCAACCGTCCTGAAAAACGGCGAGGTGCTCATCGCAGGTGGCGCGACTGGGTCACGAGGCGCACCGAGCGCGAGCAATGCGGCCGGGCTCTACGACCCCACGAAAGGGACCGTCGCCGCGACGGGCGCGCTCGGTGCCGCACGGTTCGATGCGAGCGCGGCCCGGCTCGACAACGGTAAGGTACTCGTCGTCGGCGGGTTGACGGGTTCGGGCGCCGGCGCCAGTGCAAGCCACGCCGCGGAGCTCTATGACCCAGCGACCGGAACCTTCAGCGCCGCGCACGACCTCGCCATCGGAGTATTCGGTGCGGGCGCCGTCACGCTGCCGACTGGGGACGTCCTCGTGGTCGGCGGCGACACCGGGACATTCGGTGCTCCGGTCTCCTCGGCCGTCACCGAGCAGTACGACCCCGCGACCAACGCTTGGACCGAGCTTGGCGCCTTGGCGACCGCACGGGCGTTCGCGTCGACCACCTTGCTGGCGAACGGCGACGTCCTTGTGGCGGGTGGCCGAGGCGGCTCGGGGGCGCTGGGCTCTGCCGAGCGCTTCGCCACGGATACGAGTACATGGTCATCTGCGGGTAGCATGCCGGGCACCACGACCAACGCTTCTGCCGCGCTTCTCGCGAATGGCTCCGTGCTCGTGGCTGGCGGGGAAAACAGCGCCAGCACACCGCTGCCCAGTTCCTTCGAGTACGCGCCGACATCCAACAGTTGGTCGACGGTCGGCTCGCTTACGGTTCCCCGACGCGATGCCAGCGCTGTCACCTTGCCGAATGGCGAGGTGCTCGTTGCAGGTGGGGTCGGGATATCTGGGTCCGCGCTTTCCTCCAGCGAGGTATTCGACCCGACCTCCAACAAGTGGTCCGCGACCGCAACTATGCCCTTTGCGGCCGCACAGGGAGTGATGGCGCCGGTCGCTGGCGGCGACATCCTCTTTGCTGGCGGCTTCGCCGCCAATGGCGCAGCGTCTTCTGCGGCGGCTACATATTTCGCCGGCCTCCCCCCCACGTTTTCCAGCGCGGCAAACGCGAACTTTCTGATGGGAACGGTGACCACCTTCACGGTTCGCGCCAGTGGTTCGCCCACGCCGTTGATCAGCGAGTCGGGCACACTGCCAGCGGGTCTGCGCTATGCGTCGTCGAATGACGGGACGGCGACTATCTCAGGGATAGCGAGCGGCCCTGTCGGTCCCTCGACGGTGCAGCTGACAGCGATCAACGGGGTCTCCACGACGACCCAGACCTTGACGCTCTCGGTCATCGAGCCGGCCTCTCCCGGCTACCTCGTGGTAGACGCAGCTGGCCGCGTCTACCCCTACGGACTGGCGACGTCGTCGTCGTCGCTCTCGTTGAACCCTCGCCGGCGTCCGGTGGTTGTGATCCGCAAGAGCATCGGCGATACCGGCTACTACATCGTCACCAAGCTGGGGAACATCTACAACGTGGGTGGCGCGCCCTTTTACGGCTCCGAGGCGGCAGCTCACCTCTCGGTCCCCGTCACGGCCTTCGCCGTGACGCCCGATGGTAAGGGATACTGGCTCGGCCTTGCGAACGGCACTGTTTATTCCTTTGGGGACGCGCACGCGTACTCGTCATTATCGCTGAACGCCAAGGTGAGGCCCCTCGTATCGATCGCCCCTACGTCGGACGGTAAGGGTTACTGGCTCGTCACCAAGCTCGGCAATGTCTACAACTTCGGTGATGCCGGCTGGTTCGGGTCCAAGGCGCGAGTGGGGCTCGCGGCATCGGTGACCTCCTTCGCGAGGACGGCAGACGGACAGGGCTACTGGCTTGGCCTCGCTAACGGCGTCGTCTTCCCCTTCGGAAGCGCGGCGACGCTGCCTGGCATGCAACTGAACAAGAAGGTGCGCCCGCTGGTGTCGATCGTCCCCACGCTCGACAGCAACGGCTACTACCTCGTCACCAAGTTGGGGAATGTCTACAACTTCGGCGATGCCACGTGGCACGGCTCTCCCGTGCATCTGGTGCATCGCCCGTCGTGGATCGTCTCTGCCGCGATTCCGGACTGACCCACCGGCGCGGACCGGTTCAACCTCTGCCCCGTCCCCGAGGGCGGGGTGGAGGTTGAACCTCCTCGCGCAGTGCATTCGGTGTCGCGGGTATTTCACGCCCGCCCCGAGCGGATGGGCCAAGAACGCCAGCCGACAATGAGGAGGCCTCAAATGATTCCCGTTCCACTCGTCATCGCCTTCATCCTGAGCGCCATGGGCATCGCCATCGCTGTCGCCCTGCTCGTGGCAACCGGGCGTGCAGGCGCCACGTCGGGTCGACGCCAGGAGGAACTGTGGCGGGGTGCCGCGGCCCCCGAGGCGAATGGAACCGCGAGCGATCCCGATGATTGAGCCAGCCTCCGCGGGATTGGATCAACGCCGGGGGACAGATCTGGGTCGAAGAGGGGTGCCGCACCATCTCGCGGCCCACGTTGTTGCGGCGGCCCACTGCGGCGGCTGCGCCAACGAGGTGCGACTTCCTCCGGTCCTCCCGGCGCGACCCCTGCAACAGGTGACCTTCGGCCCTGTCGGCGGCATAGCTCAAGGGTGCTCAATAGGGAGAGGCTCAACAGGGAGAGCGAGCGGCCCAGAGGTGGCCACCACGAGAAAGTGAGGAGTCATGTCGCTTCACGACAACACTCATGGGTTCCCGTCTCAGACGGCGATCCCCGGCTTCTACTGGGACGACGAGTTCGTAAACCCGGCGTACATGCGATCCCTCCCTCCAAGCCTTTGGGACGAGCGGGCGCTCGCACACATCGATCAGCACGTCGCTGTTGAGGCGAAGGCCTCCACCTCGTACGAGACGCTCGCGAAGGCCGAGGATCCGGCGGTCAGATACCTCGCCGGGCTGATCGCAGAGGACGAGCACCGGCACCACCAGGTCCTCGCAAGGATCGCCGCAGTGCTGCGAGCCGAGGTGGACGATGTCGCGGTGCCCGTTCCCCATCTCGAGGTCAGCGTCGAGCAGCGCAAGGCGCTGCTCGAGGAGGCCCGCGAGCTGCTCAAGATGGAAAAGGCGGACGCGACCGCGCTGAAGGAGCTCCGTCATGATCTGCACTCGGCACCGGAAGAGACCATGTGGCCGGTGCTCGTCGAGATGATGGAATTCGACACCGACAAGCACATCCACCTCCTGAAGGCCATCGAGCGGCACCTCGGTGCTCGGCACTTCGTGCGCTGAGAGGAGAGCGAGATGTTCGCAAAGCTGCGCGAGCGTCGCTCCCGCGAGCATCGACGCCATGTTGACTACGGAGCCATCTGGTGCCCAGCGCGCGGGAGCGACATCGACATCGAGGCGTGCTTCGAATGCGATGCGTTCGAACGGGTTGGTGAGAGCGACGATGGCACTTTCGTGCAGTGCCGCCCGTTCCGACCCCCGCCTTCCCAACTCGGATGGCACTGAGGCACCTTGACAAGAAGTGGATCAGGCTCGCTTTGACGTGACGCAGCCTCGATGATCCCTCGCCGCAGCCTCGCTCGTGTCGATTAGGCGGCTCGCACGGCGGGAAGTCTCCTGTCATGGCGGGCGCGGGTTCTTGTGGCACGTCGGGTCCGGTGCTCGGGGCCGGTGACGACGTTGACCGCTAGGGAGCGACAAGGGCGACTTGGCTGCTGAGTTTGTTCGGCAGTGCGCGGCGGGCGCCTTCGACTTGATGGGCAAGATGCACCAGTTCACGGCGGAAGGTCTGTTCAAACCGACCTATCCTTGATCTCCAACAGGAGCTTTACCTAGCAGATAGGAACGTTGCTCATGAGCAGATTCAAGAAGGCGATCATCGCCCTCGCAATTGGTTCAGCCTCCACCCTGCCCGCAGTGGTAATCGCGGCGGGTCCCGCCTCGGCGGCCGGAACGAACCAGTACGGCAGTGGAACGGCAAGTTCCAGCGGGCTGTGCCACGGGGCGTTTGCGAATACGAACGGTAACTTCGGTTTCCTGGGCAAGGTTGGTGGATCGGTGGGGGGCGGAGTACCTGCAGGACCTGGTGCGACTGGATACAACAACTCTGCGGTATCGGGTGACTGCATACTGCCTAACTAGACGAGCACTGGGGGGATGGCCCCCGCAGACAAAGGGACGGAGGCCTACAGGCTCCGTCCCTTTGTCGCAGTACGCCTGGCAGCTTCGCCAGCGAGGAGGTGAAAGTCCTTCCTGAGCTTTGGTCGTTGAAGTTCAGTAGCTGATGCCCAGTGCGTCGGGGTGGCCCGGGGTGCGGAGGGGGCGGAGGCAAAGCCGCAGGCTCGAGCGTGAGCAAACCGATGCAAAGGGCCGTCCATGGGTGGTGACCTGCCCGCGAACAGGGAAGCCGAAGACCTCGCTCCTCCCGCCCTCCGAGGATGACTCGCCGGGCAAGCAGAACGACCAAGGTGTGAGGACCCGGGACGGTGATTTCGGCGGGCCGCGGCGACATCGTTGACGGAGTGATCCAGGGAGACCTCGCAGGGTCCCGACAGTTCTCGCATCCGACGCCAGCCTCTTTCGAGGGACCGCGCTGCGGCCCGGTCGGCGGATCGATGGAGACAGGTAGGCGACGCTATAACCCGATGGGAAAGGCAGACCGATGCCCTCCGAGGAGTCAGACGGCTCGTAGTAGTGCCAAAGGCGGGGTAATGCCCGCTGACCCGCCCCGGTTGTGGGCGGGCGGACCGGGGACCGAGACGCAGCCGAATCCGGCGAAGGGGCCGACCGAGACCAAGCTGCGAAGCGAGCACCACGGCTGCGGCGAGCAGCGGGACCAGCGCAGTGGCGCTGGCGGCCCGCCCGTGGCCACGGGGCGAGGAGAACAGCTGAGAGACAAGGAGGTGCTGGCCATCGGCCAGTACTTGGAGCAGATCGCCGACCCTGCCAACCTCGCACGGGCCTGGGCCTCGGTTCGGGCCAACGCCTGATCAGCAGGAGTCGACGGTCAGACGGTCCAAGCCTTTGACGCCGACGTCGAGCATCAGCTCGCGTCTCTCCGCCGAAGGCTGCTCTCGCCAGAGCGCTACGTCCCTCCTCCAGTGAGGAGGGTCGAGATTGAAAAGCCGGATGGGCGGATGCGCCCGCTCGGCATCCCGACGGAGCGCGCATAGCGCCCGTCCTTCCAAGTCGAGCCCGCTTTCGCAATCGATCGTCGTCACCCACCCGTTCC
>Ga0307372_10010884_pt1 | contig 12233 bp, 15 predicted proteins | sample OX1MG_FD_202533 | JGI IMG/M metagenome (GOLD analysis project Ga0307372, IMG submission 202533) | Soil microbial communities from Risofladan, Vaasa, Finland - OX-1 | ecosystem: Environmental > Terrestrial > Soil > Coastal area > Acid sulfate soil | place: Finland: Risofladan, Vaasa | collected...
CTTGGTGGTCGGGCTGCCGGGATTTGAACCCGGGACCTCTTCGTCCCGAACGAAGCGCGCTACCAAGCTGCGCTACAGCCCGCGGCGAGTTGCCCCGCAGCCTGAAAATACTAGTCGCTCGGCCGACCTCACTCCAAAGGCGCCCCAGCCTCGAGGCCTTCGGGCACTGGCTCGTGGCGCTCGATCACGAGTTCGCTGATTCGACGCCGCTCGACGGACTGCACTCGAAAGGTCCAGTTCTCGAATTCGTAGGTCGTCCCCTCGGAAGGGATCTCACCGGCGAGGTCGAGAACGAAGCCGGCGATGGTGACGTACTCGCCTTCGGGAACCTCGAGGCCGATCTCCTCTTCGACGCGGTCGACGTGGGTTTGGCCATCGACGAGCCAACGGTCGTTTCGAATCTTGACGATCGTTTCCTCGTCGTCTTCGTCGAACTCGTCGTTGAGGTCGCCGACCAACTGCTCGAGGACGTCTCGAATGGAGATAACGCCCGCCACGCCGCCGTGCTCGTCGAGCACGAGGGCAAAGGTACGGTGCTGGCGGCGCATCTCGCTCAAGCTTTCCAAGAGGTCGAGGGTTTCGGGCAGCATCAGGGGTCGACGTATTTTTCGTGCGATCTCGTCGGCGGTCGGGAGCGAAACACCAATCGCTCGCTTCAAGGTGGAACTGCGAAACAGGTCATTGACGTAGAGAACGCCCAGCACGTCGTCGAGGTCGTCTTCGACGATAGGAAAACACGAGTGGCCGGTGTCGCGGACGGCTTCGGCGACGGCCTCGGGCGTGACGGGAGCCGTCAGGTAGGCCACGTCCACGCGCGGGGTCATGACGTCTCGAAGCTCAAGTTCGGAGAGCTGGTCGACTCGTTGGTGGATGGCCGCGGCTTCGGGTGGAGGCTCGTGGTGCACGTCGCGCCGTGAGAGGTGCAGATGAATCCGTCGACGTCGCGGAGGTGTGGCTTCGACTTCGCTCATTCAGCTTTGGTCGCGCCGACGCGTACGGTCGCGGGGCGCCACGTCTCGTCCTCGAAGGACTCGCCACGCAACAAGGCGCGTACGGCCTGGCGTACTTTTAAGGGCTCGAGGGGCTTCACGACGAATCCGTCGGCCGTGCTTCGCCGAGCGAGAAAGACGTCGGCACGTCGATCGAGCAGCATCATGAACGCGACCGGGTCGCAGGCTCCGTACGACTCCTCGTGACGCAGTTCGAGGCAGATCGCCATCGCGCCCATCGAGCCGATTTGAAGGTCCGCGACCACGAGATCGACCCCGCCTTCGCGCACGCGCTCGAGCACGTCGGGGCCGCTCACGGCCTCTTCGACAAGTAAATCGGGGCCCTCGAGCATGTCGCGCAACTCGCGACGCAGGGTCCCCAGGTCGCTCGCCAGAAGAACCGTTGCCACGCTGGCCAGCGTAGCGGAGGGCGAAATGCCCCTCGGAAACTGACAATTGAAGTATCGGTGTTTCCCCCTTGTGCTGGTGCGGTAAGCCTCGGTAGTGTGCGACTCTGGGCGCCATGCGGGGGAGAGTCCATGATCACGAGCGAACTGGATTGGGCGAACGCGGCCGCGTGTCGTGGCGTTGATCGGGCGCTTTTTTACTCACTCGACCTCAACGAGACGCGCGAAGAGCGTCTGGAGCGCGAACGCGGCGCCAAACGAATCTGCGCGGGATGCAGCGTTCGTGACGAATGCCTCCAGGTGGCGCTAGATCAGCGTGAGAGTTACGGCATCTGGGGCGGACTCAACGAACTAGAGCGCCGCGCCTTGCGCCGAGTCTGAAGAGTCCGTCCAGCCCAGTTGGCGCGGCGCTACCCGGGTCAACACGATGAGCTGCGCGAACGTCACGACGTGCACGAACGTGCAGTACAAACAGATGTGGCCAATCACGATGATCTCGGCGTAGACGAGCCAGAGGACGAAGACCATGGCGATCGTGGCCAGGACGAAGCGCGCGAGGTGGACGATTCTCCATGGTGAGCGCCACGCCCAGGGCGTGACGAGTGCGCTCATGACGACGTAGTCGGCGAGCCCCAGCACCGCGACGGGCATTCCAAGAAAGCGCGACTGCGCCGAGGTCGTGACGACCGCGCAGTTGACGAGTCCGCGGTCCGAGCAGGCGAGGATTTGTGAACCTCGATAGTGGGCGATCGTTAAATAGATTGACAGCGCCAATCCGATGAGGCTTAGGCCCAGCGACGTCCACTTGGCCCAGGCCGGAACACGATAGGTCGAAGGAATCACTTCAGGTGCATGGACGTCTTTGCGGCCTTCACACCGGGGCTCGAACAAACGTTGGTCGGCTGGTTCTTCGTCAGGGTGCACAGCGCCGCGGTCTGGAGGTTGGCCGAAGCGACGATCGCCTGGGTCACCGGGCTCGAAGGCGTGGCGAGACTAGAGGCGATCTGCGAGCGCGTTAGCCCACTTAAGACGGCGGGTGAGTACGTCGCACCCGCGATGAGGTACTGATTCGCGAAGGAGATGAAGGGAATGGACAGCGGGGTGATCCCGGGGAAGTACGTGGTGTTGTCGTACTTTTGCATCAAGGAACGTTCCAGTGCCGTGGGCGTTTGTAGTGGCGGGTAGGAACCCGTGGCCGGGTCAATAACGTTGCCCAGTTCTTCGACACCGACAAAGGCCAAGTACTTCGAATGGAAGTGGGTTTTTAGAAACGTGAAGGTCTGAGTGCCGGGGTACGCGTCGCTCATCGAACTCGACGTATTTCCCAGACCGCTCCACGTGCCAAATCGGCTGAGGGCCACGATCGTCGACCAGCGTTGGGCCGCGCAGTAGGGGCAGTATTCGGCCCCGTCGTAGAAGACTTCAGGCAGTTTTTTGCCACCCGAGACGGCAGTCAGGATGGGTTGGGCTTTCGTGGCGGTCGGCGGCGTGACGCCAATCGCGGGCGACGTGACGCCGATGGTGTTGAAGATGCTCGCGGGCACCGAGGTGACTTCGCTGGCCGTCGTGGCGTCGGTCGCTTGGAATGGCTGGGCCGCGGAGGGCGACGAACTTGCGGCAACTTTGATGATCACCAGGGCCGCGACGACCACAATGACCAGTCCAACCGCGATCCAGGTGAACAAACCGGGTGGGCGTCCTTGGCGCGCGGTGGCGCTGCGGGGCGCGGGGCGCTGAGGGGTGGTGCGAGACTTCGCCACGGGACTCCTTTTGGGCTGGGAGCACTAATTTAGTGCCTCGCTCCAGGGTCGAGGTATCGCCGGGCTTCGGTCATTAGTTTGCTGGTATGGCCGATTCACCACCCGTGCGACCCGCGGCCACTATTTTGACCTTGCGCGACGCGCCTGATGGCTTTGAAGTGCTCATGTTGCGCCGCAATCTCAACAGTGATTTTGTCGGTGGCGCGTACGTTTTCCCCGGCGGGGGCGTCGACGCGCGCGACACGAGCGCCCTGGCGCGAGAGCGAACCAATGGCCTCAGTGACGAGGCCGCTTCGGCACGGCTCCAACTCGAATCCGGAGGACTCGCCTACTACGTGGCGAGCGTTCGTGAACTCTTTGAAGAGGCCGGCCTGCTGTTGGTTTGCGACGGTAGTGGGAAGTTGCTCACGACCAGCGAGGCGTCGGCTCGCTCGCTGGCGAAGGACCGCCGTGCCCTCAACGCGGGCGAGTTGGATTTCTTTGAGCTGCTCGAGCGCGAGGACTACTACGTGCACGCCTCGGCGCTGCGCTACCTGGCCCACTGGGTCACTCCGGTAGGCCCGCCGCGGCGATACGACACCCGATTCTTCGTGGCGCTCGCCCCGAGCGACCAGGTCGCCGCGCACGACGAGGGCGAGACCGTTGCTCATCAGTGGCTGCGTCCCCGAGAAGCCCTCGCCGCCCAGGCCCGCGGCGAGTTCGAGATGATCTTTCCCACCATTCGAAATCTCGAAGCCATCGCGGACTTTGACCGTGCTGATGAGGTACTTCGCTACGCGGAGGAACTGAAGGATATCCCCCGTGTTGAACCGCGCCTGATTGAACGTAACGGGACGATCGTGCCGGTCATTCCCGGAGACGAGGACTGAGCGTCGAGCTACCTGCGGACCTATTTTGGCGCCCGTTCGCTACGATGGTTGAAGCAATTCGTAAAGGAGCGTCGCGAGCCATGACCACCACTGACGTGCAGTTGACCGAGAAGGTCACCGAACCCATCGCCTTGACCGGGACCGCGGTCACCAAGGTCGCCGAATTGATTGCCGACGCGCGCGTCGACGAGGAGTTGGCCCTGCGCGTGGCGGTAAAGCCGGGCGGCTGCTCGGGCTTCAACTACGACATGTATTTTGATTCTGAAATCGCGAGTGACGACGTCGTGAGCATCTTTGGTGAAGTCAAGGTCGTCGTCGACCCCTCGAGCGCAGAACTGTTGACGGGCGCGACGCTCGACTACAGCGATGGCCTTCAGGGCGCGGGCTTTCATATCACCAACCCCAACGCCTCACGCACCTGCGGTTGCGGCAACTCGTTTAGCTAGTCAAGGTGAGCGCTGCGCTTGGCCCCTACTCGCCGTGGCGGCGCGCGGGCGACTGGGTCATCCTTTCGGGCCAGATCGGTCTCGTTCCCGGCGCGTCGACCCCCACCATCGTCGACGGCGGAGCGCCCGAACAGCTTCGCCAAGCGCTGGCCAACGCGAAGGGTCTGCTTGAAGAGGCGGGGACGGACTTGGCCGCCGTCGTCAAGGCGACGCTCTATCTTGTGGACATGAATGACTTCGTCGCGTGCAACGAGGTGTGGGTCGAGACCTTCGAAGCGCCGCGCCCGACCCGTTCGACGGTGGCCGTGGCGCAGCTGCCTATGGGTGCTCGCGCCGAAGCAGAACTTTGGGCTTACGCGCCCTCGGTGTAGTCGGCGCTGACGCCAAACTTGTAGCCCACCGAACGCACGGTTTGAATGAGGTGCGCGTACTCCTCGCCGAGCTTGGCGCGCAGCCGTCGCACGTGCACGTCGACCGTGCGTGCGCCACCGTAGTACTCATAGCCCCACACGCGAGAGAGCAGCGTCGCTCGGGTGAACACCCGATTGGGGTTGGTCGCGAGAAAGCGCAGTAGTTCGTACTCCATAAACGTGAGGTCCATGACGCGCCCAGCGATCGTGGCTTGGTAGGTCTCGAGATTCATGGAAAGCTCGCCGTGTTCAAGACGCGGGGCCACGTTCTCATTGCCCGCCCGGCGCAACCGGTGGCGAAGGCGCGTCGCGAGTTCACTGACGTCAAAGGGCCCGACGATGAAGTCGTCGAAGAGATCTTCGCGAAAGGTCAGTTCGTCGAGCTGATAGTGATCGAGCAGCAAGATCACCGGCCCGACGCCTCGCTCGCGCGCGCGAAGTTGGCGACAGAGGTTCATCGCGTCGTTAAAGGGGATGGCCGCCGCGTTGATGACCGCGCCGGAGAAGCCGTCGGAGGGTTCGAGGGCGGCGATCTCGTTCAGCCGGCCAGAGGTCGCGATTGCCGGGGTCACGCCCGTGACGTCAAAGGCTTTGCGAACCGGTCCTTCGCACGAGGGCACGCACAAGATGACGTCGATACTCACAGCAACGGCAGGTATCGCTCGAGCTCAAAGGGCGTGACCTGACCGCGGTAGGCGTCCCACTCCGAACGCTTGTTTCGCAGGAACCACTCCATCAGGTGGCTGCCGAGGGTCTCTTGGAGTAGTGACGATTTTTCCATAAGGTCGACGGCTTCGCCGAGAGACTGGGGCAGCCCAACGCCGCGTACGCCCTCCTTGGGCAGCTCGTAATTACCCGTGACGCCGCGCAAACCCGCCGCGAGAATGACGGCGAAGGCGAGGTAGGGGTTCGCGGCCGGGTCCGGAGCACGGTATTCAAGTCGCGTTGAGTCAATACGCCCGGGCTTCACGGTGGGCACGCGCACCAAAGCGGCGCTGTCAAAGCGCGCCCAGGTCGCCGCGACGGGCGCCTCGGCGCCCGGAACGAGACGCTTGTAGGAGTTGACCCATTGGTTGGTGATGGCCGTGATCTCGGGGGCGTGCACGATAAGCCCCGCGATGAACTTCGAGGCGACGTCGCTCAAGCCGTACGTCTTTTCGCCGATGAACGCGTTCTTCTCGTCTCGCCAGAGCGAAAGGTGGGTGTGCAAGCCCGATCCCTGGACGTGGGCCAGAGGCTTGGGCATGAAACTGGCCGTCACGCCGGCCTGGCGGGCGAGCTCCTTGACGACGTGGCGCACCGACATCACCGTGTCGGCCATCGTCAGCGCGTCGGTATAACGCAAGTCGATCTCGTGCTGACCTGGCGCGTCCTCGTGCTGGGCGTGCTCGACGCCGATGCCCATCTCTTCCAGGGTCAATACGGTACGGCGCTGTAACTGACTTCCGGTGTCGTCGGGTAAGAGGTCGAAGTAGCTGCCGCGGTCGATGGGCTGGGGGTTTTCGGTCACGTCCAGACCCTGGAAGTAGAAGAACTCGATTTCGGGAGCGACGAAGAAGGTGTAGCCCTGTTGGCGTGAGGCGTCGAGCACGCGGCGCAGCCGTTGGCGTGGACAGCCCTCAAAGGGCGTACCGTCGATGTTGACGATGTCGCAGAACACGCGCGCGACGCCGGCCCCCTCCTCGTACCAGGGCAGCAGTTGAAACGTCGTGAGGTCGGGCCGGGCCAGGACGTCGGATTCCTGGACCCTCGAGAAACCGTCGATCGCGCTGCCGTCAAACGTCATCCCCTGGTCCAGGGCGTCCTCGAGTTCGGCGGGCGTGACGTGGAAGGCCTTGTGGCGACCGAGCACGTCGGTGAACCAGAGTTGGACGAATCGCACGCCGCGCTCTTCGACGGTGCGCAGTACGTATTGGGCCTGGCTTTGCATACTGGACATTCTCGCACCTTCCCCTTTGTCAGCGCGAAGGCGCTAGAAGCGACAAAGCCCCGCCCCTTGAACGCGGCGGGGCTTTGTTGCTCGTGTTTAGCGGCGGGTGGCCTTTTTCGCGGCTTTCTTCGCCGTCGTCTTCTTCGCGGGCGCCTTCTTGGCCGCCTTCTTCGCGACGGGCGTGGCGGCGGCCGAGCAGATCGTGTCGGTGATGAGGCGCGTCACGACGTAGGGGTCCATGTTCGCGTTGGGGCGACGGTCTTCGAGATAGCCCTTCTTGTCTCGAGCCACGCCGCCAGGGATGCGCACCGACGATCCGCGGTCCGACACGCCGTAGGAGAACTTCGACCAGTGGGCGGTCTCGTGTGCGCCGGTGAGGCGCTCTTCGATGCCGACACCGTAGTTCTTGATGTGTTCAGAGACCTTGGTCCCGAGCGCCTCACAGCCGGCGATGATGGCGCCCCAACCTCCGCTCGCTCGCATCTGCTTGGTCGAGAAGTTCGTGTGCGCGCCCGCGCCGTTCCAGTCGCCCTTGATGGGCTTCGCGTCGAAACTCACGTCGACTTCGAACTCCTCGGCAATGCGCTCGAGCAGCCAACGCGCGGTCCACATCTGGTCGCCCATAGCCACGGGGCTCAAGATCCCCAGCTGGAACTCCCACTGGCCCATCATGACTTCCGCGTTCGTACCCTCAATGGCGATGCCCGCGCGCAGGCACGCCAGGGTGTGCGCTTCGACGATGTCGCGCCCCGGCATCTTGGAACCGCCCACGCCGCAGTAGTAGGGACCCTGGGGGGCGGGGAAGCCGACTTCGGGCCAACCGTAGGGCCGCCCGTCTTTGAAGAAGGTGTACTCCTGCTCAATCCCGAACATCGGCTCAAAGCCGGCGTACTTCTTTTGCGTCTCGAGGGCGGCCGCACGCGTGTTGGTGGAGTGGGGTGTCATGTCGGGGTTCAAAACTTCGCACATCACCAGCACGTCGTTGGGTCCGCGTAGGGGGTCGGCACAGACGTAGACCGGCTGTAACACGCAGTCCGAAAAGTGCCCGGTCGCCTGGTTGGTGCTCGAACCGTCAAAGCCCCACAGCGGCGGTTTCTTGCCGTCGGCGACGATCTTGGTCTTGCTGCGCAACTTGCGCGTCGGCTCGGTTCCGTCAATCCAGATGTACTCAGCTTGATACGACAACTTTGCTCCTTACGCGTGAAGGCATCGCGACCATTCGCGACCCCTTCTAGTCTGCCGGAGGAAGCCCACGTCGACCCCATAGTTCTGTTAACCCCGTGTAAAAGGTTTAGCCCTCGAGGCGACCGGGTCCTCGCCGGTAGGCTCGTTTGGTGGCCACCATTCGCCTCGCGCTGGCGCAGATGAACGCGGTGGTCGGCGGGCTCAGTCAGAATCTCGAAACCCTGAGTCGATTCCGGGCTCAAGCCAGCGGGTGCGGCTCGGATCTCCTGGTGACGCCGGAACTTTCGTTGACGGGCTATCCGCCCGAAGACCTCCTGTTGAAGGAGGGTTTCATTGAGTCGAGCGCCTTCGCGCTCGCGGAGTTGGCGCTGGAGCGCAACATGGCCCCGATGCTGGTGGGCGCCGCGCTGGCCGAGGGGGCCTACGAGACGCGCGTGGCGCCACCGAGCGACGTTCGTGACGCCACCGGCGTCGAACCCGGTACGACGCGACCGCGCATCGCGAACGCCTTGGTCGCCCTGGGCGACGGGGAAGTCGTCGCCGTGGCCACGAAGCGATTACTGCCGAACTACGACGTTTTTGACGAGCGACGATATTTCTACCCCGGGGTGGGTGCGCACACGCTGTTGCAGATAAACGGCGTCGCGGTGGGCTTGTTGATCTGCGAGGACGTCTGGATGGCCGAAGGCCCCGCGGCCGAACTCGCGGCGCAAGGTGCGACGCTGCTCGTCGTCGCCAACGCGTCGCCCTTCGCGCGCGGTCGGCGCGAAGAGCGAGAAACGATGCTGCGCCAACGCGCCCTCGAGACGAACTGCGCGATCGCCTACGTGAACCTCGTGGGCGGACAAGACGAACTCGTCTTTGACGGACAGAGCGTGGCCGTGAACCAAGCGGGCGAGGTCGTTGCTCGTGCGAGCGCCTTCAGTGAGGAGCTCTTGATCTGTGACCTCGAGGTGCGTGAGTCGAGCTTCGGCGTGAAACTGAGCGCGAGCTACCCCCGCGACGAGCGACGGGTTCGAGCCGCCACGGTGAACCACGTGAGCACACCCCTCGAAGACGTCGAAGAGATTTACGAGGCCCTGGTCATGGGCACGCGCGACTACCTGCGTAAGAACGGTTTTCGTAGTGCGATCCTTGGGCTATCGGGTGGCGTTGACTCCTCGCTCGTGGCGACGATCGCCGTGGACGCGCTCGGTGCTCGCGCCGTGCACGGACTCGCGCTCCCGAGCCGCTATTCCTCAGAACACTCGCTCGACGACGCGCGCGACCTGGCCCGGCGCCTGGACATTGCACTCAGTGTGGTGCCGATCGAGCCCGCGCACGCCGCGTTCTCCGAGATGCTGAGCGGCGTTCTGGGCGGAGCCCCGACGGGTCTGACCGACGAAAATCTCCAGTCGCGCACTCGCGGTGTGCTGTGGATGGCGGTGTCCAACGCGACGGGCGCCATCGTTCTCACGACGGGCAACAAGTCCGAGTTGGCCACCGGCTACTACACGATTTACGGCGATTCAGCTGGTGGGTTCGCGGTGATAAAGGACGTTCCTAAGACCCTCGTCTACGAGTTGTGTCGCTACCGCAACGCCATCGCGCGACGAGACGGCGATCCCGAGCCGATCGCCGAGAGCGTCCTCGCCAAAGCGCCTTCGGCGGAGTTGCGTCTCGACCAACGTGACGACCAGTCGTTGCCCCCGTACGAAGAACTCGATCCACTGCTCGAGCTCTACGTCGAAGACGACGCGACCGCCGATGAGATGATCGCTTTGGGCCATGACCCCGATCTGGTGCTGCGCATCACGCGTCTCGTTGACCACTCCGAATACAAGCGCCGCCAGATGCCTCCGGGTGTTCGCATTTCGAAAAAGGCCTTCGGACGCGATCGACGCATGCCAATCACGAATGGCTTTCGCCCCGAAATCACGTGAGCGCCCTTGCGCGCGACGTCGCGCGCCACCTCTTCGCGTGCGTGGACACGCTCTATCGCCACTGGGGTGAGGCGGCGCCACACTTCACGAACGACGTGTACGTGGTGTGCGCCTACGAGGGCGCGCGCCACTTCGGCGACCTGGCGCTGGCGTGGCGCGAAACACTCGCGGGCGAGGCGCCGGGACGCCTGGAGGAACTGGAGCGGGTGCTCGAACGCGCCCGCGGCTTCGACGACTCGGGCGCGATGTCGCTCTACGCGGTGGCGGTCCTCGTGGGTCCGCGTCTGCTCGTGAGCGTTCGCGACGCGCGCGAAGACCAGGAAAACTCCGATTTTGCGGCCCTCTTGGACGAGACCGCTGGGGTCGTGGTGCGCGAAATACTTCAGGTGCGTGCCACCATGCAGCGCAGCCCGGCCGGGGCCGACGACTCGTGGCAGCGTGAGGCGCGCGACTTGAACGACGCCCTCGAGGCCGCTGGAATGGTCGAAAGTCTGGGCTTTCGGGCCTAGGTTGCGCCCTTCCGTATAACTACTGACGCCGGAGGCAACTCCCCGGCGTCGGCTGAAGGGGCACCATGGCAAAAGACCGTATCGATCGCGACGATGAGGACCTCGTACGCCTGTACCTCTCGGACATTGGCCAATACACCCTGCTCACCAAGGACGACGAAGTTCATCTCGCCCAGACCATTGAAGAGGGCCGCGAGGCCAAAGCGGAACTCGAGGCCGCTGATAACGACAAGAAAATCAAGATCACTCCGAGCAAGAAGCAGACCCTAAAACGCGCCGTGCACCGCGGCGAACAGGCTGAGCGCGACTTCGTCCAGTCCAACCTTCGTCTGGTCGTTTCAATCGCGAAGAAGTACCAAGCATCGGGTCTGCCGCTGTTGGACCTCATTCAAGAGGGCAATCTCGGACTTATGCACGCGGTTGAGAAGTTCGACTGGCGCAAGGGATTTAAGTTCTCGACGTACGCGACGTGGTGGATCCGTCAAGCGATCACCCGCGGCATTGCCAACACGGGACGAACGATTCGTCTCCCGGTGCACGCGGGCGACACGCTCGCTCGAGTGCAAAAGGCGCAGTCTCGCCTCGAACTCAAGTTCGGCCGTCCGCCCACCATCAAGGAACTCTGCGACGAGTGCGAGATGCCTGAAGACAAGTTGATCGAGGCCCTGCGCTTTCGTTCCGAGCCGATCTCGCTCTCGGAGCCGTTGCGCGAAGACGGAGACGCGGAACTCGGTGACGTCGTCGAGGACCGTTCGGCGGAGTCGCCCTTTGACGTCGCGGCCGTGAAGATGATGCCCGCCGCGATTGAAAAACTGCTTCAGCCCCTCGACGATCGCGAGCAAAAGATCCTGCGCATGCGCTTTGGCCTCGACGGCGCGGGCGAGATCCGGACCCTCGAAGACGTGGGCGCGGAGATGAACTTGACGCGCGAGCGCATTCGCCAAATCGAAGCGCGCGCGATGAGCAAGTTGCGTCACCCGTCCTCGGACACCGGCGCGCGCGATCTGTTGACGCTCTAGTCGCGATACATCCGCGCGCGACCAAAGAGGGCCGCCGCGCCGAGCACCAGGGCGCTCACGACGAAGGGCGTATGCGAACGCGTGCGCTTTTTGGCCGTGACCGCGTGCGAGAACGACAGTTGGGGCCAGTGGTTTTCTTGCGCCGTACGCGCCAGTTGGCGATCGGGGTTCACCGCGTAGGCGTGTCCCACCGCGTGCAGCATTGGTGCGTCGGTCTCGGAGTCTGAGTAGGCGTAGGACTCGGTCAGGTCGATGCCGCGTTCGGCCGCGACTCGGCGCATCGCGACGGCCTTATTCTCCCCCTGGTTGAAGAACTCCATCTCGCCGGTGAATTTTCCGTCCCCGTCGACTTTGGCTTGTGAGGCAATCGCTCCGTCGAGCCCCAGCAGATCGGCGAAGGGTTGGACGATCTCCTCAGGTGCCGACGAGACGATCCACACCTCGTGGCCCTGTTCACGGTGGTGGTCAATGAGCTCGAGCGCTTCTTCGTAGATCAGGGGCTCGATCACTTCATTGATGGTCTCGTCGACCATTCTTCGCACGGCGTCGCGGTCCCAGCCCTTCGTGATCTTGAGTACGGACTCGCGGATCTTGCGCATGCGCGCTTCGTCGGCGCCGAAGCGTTGGAACATCAACTGGCCAAAGGCCGCTCGGTACATGGTTCGTCGGTGCAAGAGCCCCCGGGCGTGCAGCTCCGGCCCGAGCGCGACCATGGAGGATTTGGCGATGACCGTCTTGTCCAGATCGAAAAAGGCTGCTTTCACAACACCATGCTAGGCCCGCGGGT
>Ga0307372_10010885_pt1 | contig 12233 bp, 12 predicted proteins | sample OX1MG_FD_202533 | JGI IMG/M metagenome (GOLD analysis project Ga0307372, IMG submission 202533) | Soil microbial communities from Risofladan, Vaasa, Finland - OX-1 | ecosystem: Environmental > Terrestrial > Soil > Coastal area > Acid sulfate soil | place: Finland: Risofladan, Vaasa | collected...
GACCGGCCGCTGTCAGACCTGCGATCAGCCCATCGAGTTCGACCAGCTCGACTTCCAACTTCCGCCACCGGACCAGTGAGACCTACCAAAGCACTATTACTCGGCCCGGGGGGAAACGAGCTTGGTATCGGCGCAGACGGCCGTGAAGGTCCAGACGTCGCCATAGCCAGGGCCCGCTTTGCGATGTCGACGACTATCTGACGCCAACTGCGACAGATTGCGTCGTGATTGATATATAGATTCTTTCATTGGGTCGAAATGATGATATCATCATTTCAGTTGAAGGAATCTCTAAACAAAGAAGGGGTTGGAAAAAAATGGTCTATGAGACCCCAGAGATTCAGGCGGCTGAGGAAGCCGCCCTGGAGCGAATTGAGGAGCTGCGCAGACAGCTCCGCTTTTACGTGGTCGAACCCCGGCGGTGGGTCGGCTCGGTCCGTCGAGTTCTAGGTGCGCGAGCCATCCGAGGGTCCAACAGCATCGAGGGGTTCAACGTCTCCGTAGAGGACGCTTTGGCCGCGATGGAGGGTGACGAGCCGGCTGACGCCGGGCACAACGATTGGCAGGCCGTAATGGGCTATCGGCGAGCCATGACCTACGTGCTGCAACTGGCTCACGACAAACACTTCGAGCTTTCGCCAGCCCTGATCCGCAGCTTGCATTTCATGATGACCGAGTACGACCTGGACTCCAGTCCGGGGCTATGGCGACCGGGGCCGATCTGGATTCGAAACGATGCGACGGGCGACGTCGTCTACGAAGCACCGGAGGGCGACGCCGTTCCTGGGCTTGTCGATGAGCTGGTCGGCGAGCTGGCGGCTGGCACCGAGTGTCCGCCGATGGTTCGCGGAGCAATGGCGCATCTCAATCTCGTCCTGATTCACCCGTTCCGAGACGGCAATGGACGTATGGCCCGCTGCCTGCAAACCCTGATGCTGGCGCGGGAGCAGATCTTGTCTCCGGAGTGGATGAGCATCGAGGAGTATCTGGGCGCGAACACCAGGTCCTACTACGACATTCTTGCCGAGGTCGGTCGGGGCTCGTGGAAGCCAGGTGGTGATGCCCGTCCCTGGATTAGATTCTGCTTGCGCGCCCACTTCATCCAAGCCGTGAGCGTGCTTCGGCGAGCCCGAGAGTCCGAGGCCATCTGGGCCGCCGTCGATGATTTGAGAGCGGACAAAGGGCTGCCCACGCGCTCTGTGGGGGGCTTGTTCGACGCCACGATTGGACTACGGATCAGGAATGCCTCATACCGCAGGGATGTTGAACTGGGTGAGCTTGAAGAGATTACGAATCAAGTCGCCACCAATGATCTACGAAAAATGGTTAACGCTGGTCTGCTCTACCAACGGGGTTCAAAGCGCGGCACCTTCTACGTAGCGACCGAGATCTTGGAGGCAATTCGGGAGGGCGTGCGAGCCAATCGTGAGCCGATCGACGCTACGTCGCTATTTACGGCCGCCTGAAGACCAGCGAGCTTGGGCAGCCTTCCGCGCCGCCTCACTTTGCTGCTCAGATGTCATTTTGGCTGCGCGAGCTTTCCCGCCCTTTAAGCCGCCCTTACGCCCGAGCGCTACAGCGGCCGGATCTTTCCCGTCGTCTGGGTCGACCGGAGCGTTCCCAGGCGCCTCGTCAACGATTCGGGATGCAAGGCAATTTAGGTCCGCACGCTTGCGTGAGCGCTTTGGCATCAACCACAGCGCAGCGCCACCCTCAACGCCCCTTAGATTCAAACTGCCCACCACCCCCAGCAAGGTGGTGTCTCAGTTTGAATTTGGAGCCTCCCGACTCGGCGGTACGATGGATGCATGCCAGACCGCTCACGGAAGCGCCCCCGCGATCCGAATCAACTCGGGAAGCTCATTGTCGATCTAGCCACAGGCGAGGCCAGTGAGCCCGATCCCGACGATGGCAAAGACCCCGCAGCAGTCGCCCTGGGGCGCAAGGGCGGCTTAAAGGGCGGGAAAGCTCGCGCAGCCAAGATGAGCGCTAAAGAGCGCAGCGAAGCCGCAAAGAGAGCCGCTCGGGCGCGTTGGGAGAGATAGCGGTCCGCTTTTTCTTCTTTTCAACCCCTTTCTCTCTACTCTCCGTCCGCTCGCATCGAGTAGAGTAGAGAAGATAGGAGGGAGAAGAAAAGTGAAAGTTGACATTCCGCGAGTTATTGCAGCTCTCCAGCAGAGCGAAAATGATCCCGCCGCAGCCATCGGGAAACTCGAAGCCGAGGCAGTTGAGCGCGAAGGAGAAGCTGAGGCTCTACGGCAAGTCGCCGGTGCCGTCAAGCTTCTGACGGGGCTAGAGAGCAACGGCGCGCAGCCCGCGATCCCGGCGGTTAACGAGGTGCCCCAAGGGATCGAGGCTGTCCGTCGCGTGATGTTGGAGGGCGGCGTCTGGACAGCGCAAGGCCTCTTGGAGGAGTTGATTCGACGGGGATGGGAGCCCAAGGGCGCGGGCGCCCAACATCCGCTGCAAACCATCCACGCCTCAATAGACCGCCTATATCGCGTAAAAGGGGAGATCGACCGGGTGGAACGTGGCACCTATACCCGCAAAGGCTTCCCCGCTTCCCCGAGCCTTGAGACCTTGGAGACAGGCGAGTATTGATCGTTATGAGAAACCTATAGTCGCGAGCCCAAGAGTGGCGCCCCAGCGGGCATAGGCCGGCCGGCAAGCGACGTTAAACAAAAGACCCCGCCTTCCGCTGAAAGTTGAACGCTAAGACGCGGAAGGCGGGGCTCTCGGCCATCTAAGGCAGTCCCAACAGTACCGCACCAGCGGGATGGATCGACGCTGGGCCAGGACCTTGCAACCGTCCTGTCCCAGCGCGATCTTCTTGCCCCCTTAGCTCAGCGGAAAACGGCCTAGCAGCCACAGAGCAGCGCTCTTTCTAAGCGCCATGCCCCGGTTCGAATCCGGGAGGGGGCCTTCACAGCCTATATCGGTTGCCGACTCCAAGTCTTGACAATGCATAAGCGCTCTGGCATAATGGTCAGTATGAACAGGCTCTCTACAGCGAAGCGGGGGCAGATTCTCGCCCTCATGACCGAGGGGAATAGCCTCCGGGCCACAAGTCGCCTCGCTGGGGTTTCGATCAATACCGTCTCGAAACTGCTCGTAGACGCGGGCGCAGCCTGCACGGCCTACCAAGACCGCGTTATGCGCGAGTTGCCCTGCGCGGTGATGGAGGTCGATGAGATCTGGGCGTTCTGCTACGCCAAGCAAAAGAACGTCCCCGAGCGGTTTAAGGACGACCCTGGCTACGGCGATGTCTGGACCTTCACGGCCATTGATGCCGATACCAAGCTTGCCCCTACGTGGCTTGTCGGTGATCGGACCGCAGACGACGCGGACGTTTTCCTGCGCGATCTGGCGAGCCGTCTGGCAAACCGAATCCAGCTAAGCACCGACGGTCACAGCATGCCCGGACTCAACCGGTCCTCGCAACACTGTTTACGTGACGTGAATCTACGGGTTGCGGGTTATGGCCTCCGCAGCGCCAGCCGCACCGTGCACCGGTCGGTCCCCCCTGACGGGGATCGTCCGTTCGCGGTCGATCGGGCGCGGCGGTTCCGGTTCAGGCCGCCGCTGCGAGGTGCTCGCCCAGCACCTCGGCCGGGGTTCTCCAGCCGAGGGCTTTTCTGGGGCGGGTGTTCAGGGTGGCAGCGACCGCGGCGAGGTCGTCGGCGCCGTGGCGGGCGAGGTCGGTGCCTTTGGGGAAGTACTGGCGCAGCAGCCCGTTGGTGTTCTCGTTGGTGGCGCGCTGCCACGGGCTATGCGGATCGCAGAAGTAGACGGGCAGTCCGGTGTCGATCCGAAGCTGTGCGTGCTGGGCCATCTCGGCGCCCTGATCCCAGGTCAGCGACCGGCGCAGCTGCTCGGGCAGCGTGACGATCGAGCCGGCGATCGCGTCGCGGACCGCCTCGGCTCCGTGACCGGCCAGGGCCGGGCCGTTCTTGACCCGGGGCCCGTCGCGGCCGTCCATCGGCGGAAGGTGCAGCAGCATCGCAAAGCGGCTGGTGCGCTCGACCAGCGTGCCGATCGCCGAGCTCCCAAGGCCGATGATCAAGTCTCCCTCCCAATGGCCCGGAACCGCCCGGTCTGAAGCCTCGGCGGGCCGCTGGCTGATCATCACCTCCTCGCTCACAAAGCTCTTGCCTCGGCCGCGGACGCGGGCCCTGGGGACGCGCAGCGCCCTCCCGGTCCGAAGGCACGCGCTCAGCTCGCGCCGCAGTGCGCCCCGGCCCTGCACATATAGCGACTGGTAGATCGCCTCGTGGGAGACGCGCATCGACTCATCATCGGGGAAGTCCAGGCGAAGCCGGTTTGAGATCTGTTCGGGGCTCCACGCCCTCGCCCAGCGCCGGTCGGCCCGCCGCCCATGACGCCGGCCCTTCCACCGCACCTGCGGGCCATCGACCGCAAGTCCGTCGGGACGCTTCACGGCCCCGGCCAGCCGCTCCTGCACATAGCGGCGCAGCTCGTCGTTCACCGCGAGCTTCGCGGGCTTGGGGCGCCGCGCACGCCGCTCGGCATGCCACTGCGCGGTCGTCGCGCGGTAATCGAAGCCGCCGCCGCGGGTCGCAGCGTTGCGGCGCAGCTCCCTGGAGATCGTCGACGGCGAACGGCCGAGCCGGCGCCCGATCTCCCGCATCCCGCACCCGCCGGCGCGCAAGATCGCGATCTCCTCCCGCTCGGCGAACGACAGGTAGCGCCCCGACGGCGCGGCGAGACTGACAGGTGACATCCCGCCACCCTCGCGAAACCAGCGGACGCCGACCACCTCCGAGACGCCCGCCTCCTTGCCCGCGCCTTCGCTCGAGAGCCCGCGCGCGATCGCCTCCCAAAACCGCTGCCGATGCTCTCGCCGACCAACCGGCGGCCGTCCCGGCGAGCGCATCGCCGGCCGCCCCGCCCGCTCCCAAGCCCGAACCTTCCTGCCCATCGCAACTCCTCTCGATCGAGTGTTGCGAGGACCACTTGAATTCACCATGTATGCATCGACCGTCGGGCCTGCCTTCAAACAGCAAATCGACTACGCGCAGATTCAGAAGATCTACAAGGTCGATCCCAAAGCCGACCGCAAATACAGCCCCCCGATCTGCACGGGGATCAAGACTCGCCCGCTGAAGGGTGCCCCCGACCCAGACCGAATCTCGACCAGCTACGTCGAGCGCCAGAACTTGACGATGCGAATGGGGATGCGGCGCTTCACGCGGCTAACGAATGCCTTTTCAAAGAAAGTCGAGAACCACGCGGCAGCCGTGGCGATCCACTTCATGCATTACAACTTCGCTCGACCGCATAAGACCCTCGCCAACCCCTATCCCCGGACGCCCGCGATGGCCGCTGGCGTTTCCGACCACGTTTGGACGATGAAAGAGATTGCGGCGCTGCTCGACTAATGCGTCGCTAGAAAGCGCTGCCTATGAGCGGTAGGGACGTGATAGACCATATCCGTCGCTCTAACTCGTGGATTACCCTGCAATTGCTCATAAGTAACGGCAGAGGCCGCTACCCGCGCTCCGCGTAAGGCTATCCATTTACCAGAGTGCCGCTTGGCAATCCCTTGTGAGACGGGGGACTGCCCAAACTTCTTTTCAAATACCCATTCAATAGCCATAGCCTTGGTTCCCGTCTTGGAAATATATTGTGGCTTCTTACCAGTTTAGCTATCGACGCGGGACGATCCCGCAAGTCCCCATTCTCTTGCAAACTAGCCTCGGCGGCAAACGGGTCGTTGGGGAGATCGACAGCGGCTCTCATAAGAGTCTTTGCCCCCTAGCAATCCTGGGCGAGCTCGGTCTCTCGCTGGGAGATCTCGAAGAAGTCCCCGAGGGAGGCGAAGCCGCGGTTGGGGGGACGTTCCCTACTTGGTCAGCGAGGGGGACAGGCATCACGGGCCAGATTTTGGCTCCCAACGCAGACCGGACGGATTTTGAGCCATGGGGGTCAATGTTCTCCCTAGGGCATCTCTCTTTCGCCGATACAACAACGCTACTGCTAGGGCAGGCCGATTTCTTCGCTGCCTTCGATCTGCATTTTCTCAATCGCGCCGGAACGCCAACAGTCGAGATTTCTGAGCTTCCGGGTCCCGTCCAGGGTCCGTGAGGCGCCCAAATTCAAACTGAGACACCACTCCCAGCAAGCGGAGCTATACTTTTTGAAGTGACGCTGGAGGGCCTTCAGAAACGACCCTGCGGGGGGCGCTTCGGCGACATCGTCGAGTCGATCGGCAACACGCCTCTGGTCGAGCTGCCCCGGCTCTCCCCCAAACCCGAGGTGCGGATCTTCGCCAAGCTCGAGGGTCGCAACCCAACCGGCTCAGTCAAGGACCGGGTCGCCAAGGCCATGATCGAGTCGGCCGAGGCAGGTGGGCTGATCGAGCCGGGGCAGACGGTCCTGGAGCCGACCTCTGGCAACACCGGCATCTCCCTGGCGATGATCTGCCGCCGCAGGGGTTACCCGCTGAAGGTGGTGATGCCGGACAACGTGACCAGGGAGCGCACGCAGCTACTGAGGATGTACGGGGCTGAGATCGTCTACTCGGAGGGGGCCAAGGGCTCCAACGGCGCGGTCGAGGTGGCGCTCGAGATGGCCAAGGATCCCGCTTACTACATGCCCTACCAGTACGGCAACGAGGCCAACCCCCGCGCTCATTACGAGGGCACGGCGGTCGAGATCCTCGAAGAGCTCGACGAGGTCACCGCCTTCGTCGGCGGGCTCGGCACCGGCGGCACGCTGATGGGCAACGGGCGCCGGCTCAAGGAGGCTAATCCCGCGACCCTGATCGTCGCCGCCGAGCCGATGCAGGGGGAGATGGTGCACGGCCTGCGATCGCTCGAGGACGGCTTCATCCCGCCGATCATCGACCTCTCCATCCTCGACCGCAAGATCATGGTCTCCAACCGGGACGCGGTCCTTTGGACCAGGCGACTGCTCGACGAGGAGGGGGTGTTCGCCGGTGTTTCCTCCGGCGCGATCGCCGCCATCGCGGTGCGGATCGCCAGCGAGTTGGAGGGTGGCAACGTCGTCTTCCTGATCCCCGACGACGGTTGGAAGTACCTCTCCTCGGGGGTCTACACCAAACCGGTCGAGGAGATCGAGAACCTGGACTCCACCGTCTGGTGGTAGCTGGGGACATGGGCGGCCCGGCGCATCTCGGCCTCCCCAGTGACTTGCCCGCAGAGCACGCGGCGCTCCCCGCGTCCACGATCCGCTTGGCCACGAGCGCCCCCGGGGGGAGCTAGGTGCAGATCTCTCGGCAGCTGGTCGAGGAGATGGTCGCCCATGCGCGGGAGGATCTCCCCAATGAGTGCTGCGGCTTGGTCGGAGGCCGCGAGGGCGAGGCGAGCGTCGTCATCCGGGTCGCCAACGCGGCGTGCAGCCCGCTGCGCTACGAAATGGACCCGCAGGAGCAGTACGACGCGCTGAGGGCGATTGAAGAGGAGGGTGGCGAGCTGCTGGCGATCTATCACTCCCACACCAGGAGCGCTGCCTATCCTTCCCAGACCGACGTCAACCTGGCCGCAGCCTGGCCTGATCAGATCTATCTGATCGTCTCCTTGGCCGAGGAGGACGCGCCGGACGTCAAGGGTTACCTTCTAAGGGATCTGAGGATCGCCGATGCCGAGATCACTGTCTCCTAGTCACAGTCGCGGTTCGCCTGCCCAGGACGCCGGTGGCGCCGGTGGCTTCGATGGGCGCGACGAGGGTGGGGGAGGCGGCGGAGGCGGCGGTGGCAAGCTGGTCAAAGTTGCTTTCGCCCCGAGCTTGATTGAGGCCGAAATGATCCAGGGCCTGCTTTCTGAGCACGGCATTCCCAGCATGCTGAAGCGGGGGCCCGGCTTCGATGTGCCGGAGTTCATGTCCGTGGGTCCACGCCAGGTGTTCGTCGTCGAGGGGATGGCGGCCAGGGCACGAGAAGTGCTCAAGGGAACCCCGGGTGAGGCCTCCAGCCCCTAATCAAGGCTGGGTCTGGCGATCGCGCGCAGGTAGCCGCGCCAGGCATCCTCGACCTCGCCGAAGCGGGCTTCGAAGGCCGCTTCGAGGGTGGGCTTTGCGCCGCCGGGCAGCAGGCGCAGGGCGAGTTCCCGGCAAGCATCCGGGCCACGCTCGTTCTCCAACAGGTCGAAGATCGTGCCGCCGAGGATCACCGCGTCGCGGCGCGAGGGGGGAAAGGATGGGCGGGCGCCCTCCCGCAGCCGGCGGATCACCGCGGCCCGATAGAGCCCGACCTGGCGGGAGAAGTACTGGGCACCGCCCTCTGCCAGCCAGGCCCAGCTCAGGTAGCGGGCGAAGCGGCGCGGCGTCCAGGAGGGGGGGAGGTCTGGGTTGTTGGCGGCGATCACGAGCTGCGCGTAGAGTCGCTCGGCGGTACCTCGCAGCGCCTCGCGCGAGTCCTCCCCCGCGGCGCGGCGCTCCATGTGGGGATCGTTGAGGACGTGCAGCTCGGTGGCCATCGCCCAGCCGGCGAGATAGCGCCGCCCAGCCGCCGCCGCCGACCAGCGCGCCGCCGGCAGGAACGGGTGGGCCATGGCCAGCCAGGCGGGGTTGGTGTGGACGACCACGGTGACGTCGCCGGGGACCACCTCGAAGCGGTCCTCGAGCCGCAGCCGCAGGTCCTCCAGCCGATCGAGAATGCGCTCCGCGAATGCGGCATCGCCGCTGTCGTGCCGGGCGGTGAAACTCAGGGACTTGGTCTCGACCCAGGGCACGCGCCGAGCGTACTAACCGACGTCTAAGCTCGCTTGACTCAGCGGATCAGGGATGCGGCCAGCGCCTGAGGTGACAGATATGGGGCTCAGGCCGGAGCCCTAGACCAGAGCGGGCTCGGTATCGCCCGCGCAAACCGATTGGATCTCCTGGCGGGCGCGGTCGAACTCCTCATCCGCCATCACCGGCGTCCCCTCAAAGGGCAGGTCGCGGTCGATCTCCACCCAGGAGCGGCAGCCGTGGTACTCGTCGCGGACCCTCACCGTGACCGGCCGCGGGATGCGGTGGACCCGCAGTAGCAGGACGTGCAGCGGGTGGCGACGCTTCCAGTTGAGCCGCTTCTCGGCGTAGTCGGGGGTCCAGACGTAGAAGGGGGAGAGGCTGTCAAGAGCGCGGCGGTCGGTGATCGTGAAGTGGTCCGTGACCTCAGCCCAGGCGCGAAGGCGGACGCGTTCGGGTTGTGAGATGCCGCCGTCTTGGATCAGAGCCCTCGGCGGTGGCTCCTCGTCGGGCCAGACACCCTCTTCCAGCGCCCGTCGCAGCTCGGGATGGTGGGACTCACGCACCAGATCGTTCTGCTGGTGGTCGAAGGTGGGATAGAGGAAGAAGCGCTCGTGCTCGAGCACGAAGTGCTTGTTCTCCTCACGGATTCCGCCCTTGCGCAGGGTAAGCAGCTGCTCACCCTCGGCGAGTGCACGCACCGTTACGGCCCATTCCTTGAAAGCGATCGGCATTTGAAAGCTGTACCTAAGAGGTTGTGTGATTCGGTGACTGGGAGAGGCGCCTCGGCCCCTGTCAGGACGGACATCCGTCCGGAGCGGGGCATCTTAGACCAGCCGGGCCCAATCGCCAAATTAAACCTTCATAAACATCTTCTCCCCCCGCGGCCCGCGTCAAACCCACCGCTCGTGCCGGGTCTCACCGACGGGAGGCAGGACGAGGTGGACGCCGTCCAGCTCGCGATCGATGCCGGGAAAGTCGGTGCGCAGGTGCCCGCCGCGGGACTCCCGGCGCTCCAGCGCGCTGGCGGCGATTCCCCGCGCCAGCGGATATGGATCGGCGCCCAGCTCGCTCAGGGCCCGCGGGCGCCGCAGCGGGCCGGCGAGGTGCCAGACCGCATCTCGCGTTCCCTCGGAGGGCGGCGTGAAGCGCCACTCCGGTGGCGAGGGTCGCCGCGACGCGACCTGCTCCTCCAGCGCCGCCAGCGCCGCTCGCCCGCCGAATACGAAGCACTCGCTGAGCGAGTTGGAGGCGAGCCGGTTGGCGCCGTGAAGGCCGGTGCAGGAGCACTCACCGACGGCATAGAGCCCCGGCAGGGAGGAGCGGCCGTCGAGGTCGACCGCGATCCCGCCCATCACGTAGTGGGCGGCGGGCGCGACCGGCACCGGCGCCGAGTGTGGTTCCAGCCCCGCCTCGGCCAGGGAGGCAAAGACGCTGGGGAAGCGGCCCGGGTCGACGTCGCGCAGGTCCAGGTCGACCTGAGCCGTGCCGTCGGCCTCGGTGCGGTCGAGGATCGCTTTGGTCACCGCGTCTCGCGGAGCGAGCTCGTCGGTGAAGCGCCGTCCCGCCGCGTCGAGCAGGATCGCCCCCTCGCCCCGCACCGCCTCGGTTATCAGCAGCCCGTTGAAGCGGGTCCCCGGCAGGGCCAGTGCGGTCGGATGGAATTGGCAGAGCTCAAGGTCGGCCAGATCGGCTCCCGCCGCTTGGCCGATCACCGCTCCGGCGCCGATCGCTCCGCGGGGGTTCGTGGTGCGGCGCCACAGGGCCGCGGCTCCGCCGGTTGCCAGCACGGTTGCCGCGGCGGCGATCGGTTGCGCCTCGCTCAGCACCCCGTGGCAGCGCTCGCCGTCGCTCCACAGCGCTGTCGCCGTGGTCCGCTCGCGCACCTCGATCCGCGCCATGCCGGCGACCATGGCCGCCAGCTTCGAGGTGATCTCGTGCCCGGTTTGGCTGCCGCCGGAATGGACGATGCGCCGCCGGGTGTGACCTCCCTCCAGTCCCAGGGCCAGCTTCCCACCTACATCGAGGTCGAAGAGGACGCCGCGCTCGCGCAGCTCCCGCACTACCCCCGGCGCCGCCTCGACCAGCGCCCGCACCGCGGATTGGCGGCACAGCCCTCTGCCCGCCTCGATCGTGTCGGCGGCGTGTTGGGCGGGAGAGTCGCCCGGCTCCAGGGCCGCGGCCAGCCCGCCCTGCGCCCAGAAGCTGGCGCTCTGAGACAGCGGGGTGCGGGAGATCAAACAGACCGAGCCACCGCGCTCGGCGGCGCGCAGCGCGGTCCATAGCCCGGCCGCGCCACCCCCCACCACGGCGAGATCGAACTCGGCCGCTTTGGCTATTGCCGTCCCGCCTCTCGGCGAATCGACTCCACCTGGCCTCGCAGCCAGGCGGCGGCCGCCTCGCGGGCTCGCGCCTGGCCATCGGTGACCGCCTTCTCCGCCGCCTCGGCCCGGCGCTCCGCCGCCTCGACGCTCTTCTCCGCCGCCTCGGCCTGAGCCTCGATCTCTCCCAGGCGGCCTTCGGCGGCGGCGATCGTCTGCTCCTTTGCCTCCCTCTCGCGCCGCAGCTCCCCCTCGGTCTCCGCGGCTCTGAGGCGCTCCTTCTCCAGGTTGGCTTCCAGGGCGCGGACCTCGGCGATCGCCCTCTGCTCGGCCGCCTCGGAGGCCTCCATCGCCTGCCGCAGCCGCCGTTCGGCCTCGGCCACCTGCACCTCCAGGCTCTCGCCGCCCGCTCCGCTCATCCTCTCGCTCGCCATCGTCGCCGGCTCAATCTATTACCGGGCCCGCGAGGATGTCGCGGTAGGCCTCGACCACCCGCTCGGCCATCCGCGAGGCGGAAAGAGAGGCGGCGCGGACGGCGCCGGCGACGCGGGGGTCGGCGGCGTCCAGGTGGGGGCCGGCCGCAGCGCACCAGGCGGTGGTCTCGAAGGGGGCGCAGAGGCAGCCATGAATCCCGCCCAGCGCGTAGGGGGCGACGCCCACCGGCGTGGAAAGCACCGGCACATCGCAGGCCAGCGCCTCGACGCAGGCGAGGCCGAAGCCCTCGTACTCGGAGGTGACGAGCACCGCGTTGGCGGCGTTGATCCATAAGGGCATCTGCTCGGGGTCGATCGCACCGCCGGTGAGCAGCTCCGCTTCGCAGGCCAGGGCCAGGGCCGCGGCGCGATCGTGGCGCTTCTCGTGGCGGGCCGGGTCGGCGGGGAAGAGCAGGTAGCGCCCAGCCGAATCGAGGCCGAGTGCCTCCCTTGCCTCTGCGCGCGACGCCGGCCCGAAGCGGCCAAGATCGGGCCCGCAGGGCAGCACCGCCGCGCCCGGGACCCGTGGCAGCCCCGGCCTGCCTTCCTCGGGCGCAAACAGCGCCCGCGAGACCGCGGCGACAAGGTCGACGCGCCATGCCAGCCGTCTCGACAGCGGCCCGACCAGGGCGTGGCGGACATCGGTGCCGTGGAAGGTGATCAGCAGCGGCCGCGCCCCGGCCAGCCGCGCACACCAACCGGGCAGCCCGTAGTGGGCGTGGACGAGGTC
>Ga0307372_10010888_pt1 | contig 12231 bp, 12 predicted proteins | sample OX1MG_FD_202533 | JGI IMG/M metagenome (GOLD analysis project Ga0307372, IMG submission 202533) | Soil microbial communities from Risofladan, Vaasa, Finland - OX-1 | ecosystem: Environmental > Terrestrial > Soil > Coastal area > Acid sulfate soil | place: Finland: Risofladan, Vaasa | collected...
GTCGAGGTGCTGGTCGACGAGGAGTTGAACAGGCCACTGATGATGGGTCCGTTGCGCACCTCCTTGCCCTCCATGTTCCCGCCCGGCGAGGTGGAGGTGATCGCCTGGGAGACGTGGGCCTGGGTGACGTGGATGTTCCCGGCGGCCTCGAGTGGCATGACCAGCAGGGCACCGACGGCGAACAGTGCGGCCATGGCACCGAGGACGGCAAGGCCCTGCTTGCGGTCCTTGGCCATCTTGCCGAAGGTCCAGGCCAGCGCGAAGGGAATGCTGAGCAGCAACCAGTTCAACAGGAGGTTGGTCAGACCGGTCGGGCTCTCGAAGGGATGGGCGGCATTGGCGTTGAAGTACCCGCCGCCGTTGGTCCCCAGCTGCTTGATCGCCTCCTGTGAGGCCACGGGCCCTCCCGCGATGCCCTGGGCCTGTCCGGTGACGGTGGTCACCATGTGGGTGGCGTGCAGGTTCTGCTCCGCCCCCTGGGCGATCAGGAGGACGGCGGCGACGGCGGCGATGGGAAGGAGGATGCGGATGACGATCCGGGTGAGGTCGACCCAGAAGTTCCCGAGGGTGTTCGACTGCTTCCGGGTCAGGCCGCGGACGAGTGCCACGGCCACGGCGATGCCGGCGGCCGCCGACACGAAGTTCTGGACCGCCAGCCCCGCCATCTGGGTGAACTGGGCCATGGTGTTCTCACCGGCGTAGTTCTGCCAGTTGGTGTTGGTGAGGAAGCTGACCGCGGTGTTGAACGACAGTGCCGGTGGAACAGCGGCCAGATGGTCCGGGTTGAGGGGGAGATGGCCCTGGAGCCGCTGCATGCCGTAGAGGACGAGGACGGAGACGAACGAGAAGGCCAGCAGGGAGAGTGCGTAGGTGGTCCAGCGCTGCTCGCCCGACTCGTTCACGCCGGTGACCCGGTAGACCAGTCGCTCGACCGGTCGGAACACCCGGTCGCCCGGCGCCTTCCCGTTCTGGAAGATCTTGGCCATGTACGAACCGAGGAGCGGCGTCGAGATCGCCAGCAGGACGACCAGGACGACGACCTCGAGGTAGTTCTGGACCATCAGAGCTTTTCGGGGGCGATGAGGGCGTAGACCAGGAAGGCGGTGACCGCGATCGAGAGGATCAGGCCGACCAGGTTGTCGTAGCTCTTCATGCCGTGGCCTCCTCGGTGGTGACCGGTCGGTCCGCTGCGACGTCGAGGGCGGCACCGGTGTCGTCCGGGCCCACGATGCGCTCGCACACGCGCACGAAGAGGACCATCAGCGCGAAGAAGCCGATGAGCACGAAGATGTAGAGAAGGTCGGCCACGGGGCCTCCTGTCGGGTCGTCGTCTGTTGCGGCTCCGGGTAGGTCCGCAGGTGCCACCACGACACGGTCGCGCCGGACACATATTGTGAACAGAGTCGTTTGCAGGGTTGTTACGCCCGCAACACGTGTTGTTACGCTGCTGTTACGCGGCAGCCGGCCGGCCGGTGCGCAGGCACGCCCGGGGATCCGGCAGGTCCTAGGATCGCCCGGTGGCGAGTGACGGGGCGGGAGCCCGCGACATCGACCGGGACGTGTCCCACGGGGCCGACCGCCCCGGTCCGGAGCACGGGGCCGGCGGGGTCGGTCCGGAGCACGGGGACGGCAGGATCGAGGTCCGCCTCGCGCCCGTGTCCCGTCGGACCCGGTGGTCGGCCCGGGCCGGCCGGTTCCGGGTGGTCGGCATCTCGGTGCTGGTGGCCACCGTGGCCGCCGTGGCCGCCGTGGCCGCCGTGGCCGTGGCCCGTACGGGTCGGCCCGGCGGGGATCCCGGCGGGACCGTCCTGCAGGCACTGCGGCCCGTGGCCCGGGACGTGCCCCCCGGATCGGTGGTCGTCTCGGTCGGCCGTCACGACGCCACGTGGTCGGCGGCCTGCCCCGACAACCCAGGGGGACGCGCCGGTTGGAGCGGTGTGGAGGTGGTCGCCGTCTTCGCGACGACACGGACGGGCCCGTCGGTGGTCGACACCGTCGGATCGGCGCTGGCGGCCCAGGGTTGGCGACCGGCGGCCCGGGTCGACGACGCGGCCTGGCAGTACGAGCCGGTGGCGGAGTGGGCGAAGGCGGTGCCGGGTACCACGTCGGCCCGGGTGGTGGTCTTTCCGTACCCGTCGGGAGCCGGCCCGGCACCGACGGCCGGCGCCTCGACCTGGCTGCTGGGGGCGGAGGGGAAGACCCCCGGGTACGCCCTTCCCGGTTGCTGAGGCGGAGGGATCCCGGCCGGCTGCGGTCGTCCGCGCTCGAGGTGGGGTGGTCGCAGCCGACCGTCACCGGGTGCCCGAGCGTTGCGTCGCCGCGGTGGAGGCTCCGGTCCCCGGTGCGCCAAGGGTTCGCGGACGTGTGACCGCGGCACGCGTCGAGTTGCTGGACAGCGCTGGCGTGGACCGGACAGCGCAGACGTCGAGCTGCCGGAGGGCGCAGGCGCATGGTGCGGCTGCACGGGGGCACGGGGCCACGGGGCCAGCGGGCAGCGGGTCCGGGCGGGGGCGGGTTCCGGTCGACCGTGTGCGACCCGCGGGAACGGCGGTCCGCGTCCGGACGGGCGGCACGCACACTCGGGGACCACCGAACCCCTAGGGTTTCGCAGGGCGACGTGACCGGTCGACCACGGGTGTCGAGGAGGACCGATGAGCGAGTCGATGCAGGCATACCGCCTGGTTGCATGGGGCGAGCCGCCCCAGCTGGTGGAGGTTCCGGTGCCCCGCCCCGGTCCGGGGCAGGTCCTGGTGCGTGTGGCGGGGAACGGCCTCTGTCACTCCGACATCACCATGGGGGAACTGCCCGCCCAGATCGGCGAGGCGCTGGGCTGGTCGATGCCGTTCACGCTGGGTCACGAGGTCGGTGGTTGGGTCGCCGAACTGGGGGCCGGCGTGGTCGGACCTGCGGTGGGAGAGGCCGTCGCCCTGCGCTCGCCGGCGTCGTGCGGCTCGTGCTGGTACTGCACTCGGGGCCAGGACAGCGCCTGTGCGGGCGGCCTGGTCGGCAGGGGCTACGGCCGCGACGGCGGTCTGGCCGAGTTCGTCCTGGCCGAGTCGGCCGGGGACGTGCTCCCGTTGACGTCCGTGGACCCGGTCCTGGCCGGACCGTTGACCGATGCCGGGGCCACCTCCTACCACGCCGTCCGACGCACCCTTCCGCGGCTCGTCCCGGGAGCCACGGCCGTCGTGATCGGGGCGGGCGGTCTCGGGGTCTTCGCCGTGCAGTTCCTCAAGGCGCTGTCGCCGGTTCGGGTCGTGGCCGTCGACACCGACCCTGCCCGGCTCGAGGTGGCGACCGCGCTCGGCGCGGACGACGTGGTGACCGGCGTCGACCGCGACACCGTGGCGAACCTGTTCGAGCTGTCCGGTGGGGGGGCTGCCGCCGTCCTCGACTTCGTGGGCGTCGACGAGACGATCGCCGCCGGAATCGTCGCGGTCCGCCCGGCGGGTACCTACGGGTTGGTCGGGGCGGGCATGGGCAGCTTCCGTCGTCCCTGGTACGGGGGCCTGCCCCGCGACGCCGACATCTTCACCTTCCAGGGATCGTCGCGCTCCGATGTGGAGGACGTCCTGGCCCTCGCCGACTCCGGCCACCTGGTCATCGACACCGAGCAGTTCGCCCTGGCCGACGTGGCCGAGGCCTACGCCGCACTCGAGCGGGGAGGCCTGCGCGGTCGGGTGGTGGTGGTCCCGGAGCATGGAGACCGGTCGACGGCGCGGACCGGCCCGTCGTCAGGGGCACCGAGGTCGATGGGCTGAGCTATGAGCGAGTACTGACCTGACCGCCGGTCAGGGCACGACGCCCAAGGGGTGCACCGCCGAGCCCCCGCTTCTGGTCGCACCACCGCATGTTGCACCGACGGCGGCGCCGGCTGCCATGACGAGCTCGAGCCGGGCCTGCAGGTCCTGGATCCTGCGGCGGCCCTGATCACGCTCGTCCGGCTCGAAGCTCTTGGCGCCGGGTTGCCATCCGACCCCGGTCAGAGCCCGACGGTCCCGGCGATCTCGCGGCGGCGTCACGGGCGGACCGATTCCTGAGGTCCGGGTCAGGATCACATGACTCGGTTGGCGGAATTATGGCCATTGGCGAATTCAGTCCTCGGGCCGATCGACCGAATTGGCTCTGACCAGCGGAGGGAGTGGGATTCGAACCCACGGAGGCTTGCACCTCACGGCTTTTCAAGAGCCGCGCATTTGTCCGCTCTGCCATCCCTCCCTGCGCTGGCCAGGGTAGCCGCGGACCCCGACCCGACCCCGGCCCGATCGGCACCGACGCCGTCGCGGGCTGCGCCGGAGCCCGGGCCGCCGCCGTCCGGAAGCGGTCCGGGTCACGCGACCGGTGGTCGAGGCACCGACGCGCCGCCGACGTGGGGGAAGATGGCGACACCCATGGAGCACGCCTCACCGAGCCACCCGGCTGGCCTCCTGTCGCCACGGCGGCACCACGCCCTCGTCGTGCTCCTCGCCGTGACCTCCGGCGCACTCGATGCACTCGGCTTCCTCGCACTCGGCGGTGTCTTCGCCAGCGTCATGACGGGCAACCTCGTGCTGCTGGGTCTGGGGGCCGGGACCCGCGACGGGGGACTGGCGACACATGCCCTGGTCGCCATCGGGGGCTTCGTCCTGGGGGTGTCCGTCGGCGCCCGGGCGACCCGGGGCGACGAAGCGCCCGCCGTACCCGTCTGGACCCGGAGGCTGCGCGCCCTGGTCGCCGTCGAGCTGGCCTTGGTGGTCGTGTTCGCCATCGGCTGGGAACTGGTTCGGGATCGGCACTCGATCCCGGAGCAGCTGGCGCTGATCGTGCTGGCCGCGACCGCCATGGGGCTGCAGAGCGCGGCGATGCGGGTCTCGACCGGGAACGGACGCTCGACGACCTACCTGACCGGCACCCTGACCGGCGCTGTCATGGCCCTGGCCGGTGGTGGTCGGTTCCGGGTGGAGTGGCCGGATCTGGCGGTCCTCGCCGCCGCCTGTGCCGGCGCGGTACTGGCCGGTGCCGTGCTGACGGCGTGGTCGTCGGTGGCGCCCGCGGTGCCCGTGGTCGCCCTCGTCGGCGTCCTGCTCGTCGGGCGACCGATGACCAGTGACGTAGGTGGCGGCCCCGGTGGCGGCCCCGGCGGCGGCCCCGGCGGCGTGCTGCCGGCGGCGTAGGGAGCCCGTGGCTCCGGATCGCGACCCGTGTCGGGCGAACGGGAGCCCGTCAGCCCGGGGTGATCTCGGCCTGGATGCCGTCGAGCCATTCGCCGGCCCGGCGCCGGGACTCGTCGACCTCGGCCCGGATGGCCGGCCCGGCTGCGCCTGAGGCCGGATACGAGCCGAGGAACTTCACCCCGGCCAGCTCGGCATGGAGGTCCCGGAGGCAGTCCGCCACCATGGCGTCGGCCACGTGGCCCTCGAAATCGATGATGAAGCAGTAGTCGCCGAGCGCCTGCTTCGTCGGCCGCGACTCCAGCTTCGACAGGTTGATGTTGCGCGCCGCGAAGTGGCCGAGGATGGCGTAGAGGCTGCCCGGGTGGTCCGCGCTCTGGAAGCAGGCGATGCTCGTCCGGTCGTGGCCCGTCGGCGCCGGGATGCCGGACCGCGCCACGGCGATGAACCGGGTCTGGTTGTCCGGATGGTCCTCCACACGCTCGACCAGGATCTCGAGGCCGTAGAGGCGGGCCGCCAACCGGGGGGCGATGGCGGCGGTGGGCCGGTCGGTGAGCGCCGGGTCGCCTTCGCCGAGCAGTCGTGCCGCATCGGCCGTCGAGTTCGTCGGCACCGCCACGGCCCGGGGGAGTGTCTCGTTGAGGAACCGCCGGCACTGGGCGGTGGCCACCGGGATCGACGCCACACGTTCGATGTCTTGGAGCTCCGTACCGGGAGCGGCCATCAGGTGCAGGTGGATGTCGAGGACGACCTCGCGCTGGATCCGCAGGTCGAACTCGAACACCAGGCTGTCGATGATGTCCCGGACGGTCCCCTCGATGGCGTTCTCGAGCGGGATGAACCCGAGATCCACCGTCCCGCTGCGCACGGACTCCAAGACGTCGACCAGCGAGGCCATCGGGGTCACGTCCGCCCCGGCGTAGGCGGGCTCGGACAGCAGCGCCTCCTCGGTGAAGGTGCCCTCGGGCCCCAGGAAGCCGATCTGCAGGCCCGACGCACCCGACGCGCCCGACGGCTCCGGAGGTGCGTCATGGGCCATGGACAGGCAGGATAGTGAACATCATGGACGAACTCGCGCTGCAGCGTCTCCTGGACGACGTCCGTTCGGGGGCGTGCTCCCCGGACGACGCGGTGCTCCGGCTCCGTCGCCTCCCCTTCGCCGACCTGGGATTCGCCAAGGTGGACCATCACCGGTCGTTGCGGCAGGGGCTCCCCGAGGCCGTCTACGGGCAGGGGAAGACGGAGGACGAGTGCTCGGCCATCGTCGGCGAGCTGCTGTCGGAAGGATCCGGTTCGCCGGTGATCCTGACCCGCGCCGACGAGGGTCAGGTCGCGGTCGCCCTCGCCGACCACCCCGGCGCCACCCGTACGGTGACGGGGAGGGCCACCGGAGCCGACCGCGTGCGCGGCGAGCTGTCGACCCTGGTCTGGCGGGCCGCTCCGCCACGCCTGTCCCGGACCCTCGTGATCACCGCGGGGACCTCCGATCTGCCGGTAGCCCGAGAGTGCGAGGCGACCCTGGTGGCCCTCGGGATCCGGCCCACGCTGCTGGCCGACTGCGGGGTCGCCGGCGTCCACCGGCTCCTGGCATCGGCCGACGAACTGGCCGAGACCGAGGCCGTCGTGGTCGTGGCGGGCATGGAGGGCGCACTCGCCAGCCTGGTGGGCGGGATCACGCCGGCACCGGTGGTGGCCGTGCCCACCAGTACCGGGTACGGCGCGGCGCTCGAGGGCGTGACCGCGCTGCTGGCCATGCACGCGTCGTGCGCGGCCGGCATCACCGTCGTCGGGATCGACAACGGCTTCGGCGCGGCGTGTGCCGTGGCCAGGATGCTCCCGTGACATCGGGTCCGGGGGGGTCGACGCCGCCCCCACCCACGATCCCGGTCGGCACCCGGACCGTCGCCTGGTTCCACTGCTTCGCCGGCATCGCCGGGGACATGGCGCTCGGGAGCCTCATCGACGCCGGTGCCGAGCTCGACGAGGTGGTGGCACTGCTCGAGCGGCTCCCCTTCGGCGGCTGGGCCCTCGACGTGGAGCCGGTGCTCCGCGGAGGGATCGCGGCCAGCCGGGCCATCGTCACGGTCCAGGACCACGTGGTGGTGCGCACCTACGCCCACATCGTGGGGCTCGTGGAGGAGGCGCGCCTGCCGGCCCGGGTGGCGGCACGGTCGCTCGCCACCTTCGCCGCGTTGGCCGAGGTCGAGGCCGGGCTCCATCGGCGCCCGGTGGACCAGGTCCACTTCCACGAGGTGGGTGGGCACGACACGATCATCGACGTGGTGGGCACGGCGGCCGCGCTCGAACTGCTGGGCGTCGACGAGGTGCGGGCCAGTGCGGTAGCCACGGGGACGGGGATGGTGCGTGCGGCCCACGGGATGCTCCCGAACCCGGCCCCGGCCGTGGTGGGACTGCTGCAGGGCGTGCCGACCTGGGGGCGCGACCTGCCGGTCGAGCTGACGACGCCGACCGGGGCGGCGCTGCTGGCCGCGCTGTCGTCGGGCTTCGGTCCGATGCCGGCCATGGAGATCGCCGCCCAGGGGTTCGGTGCCGGGACCCGGGAACTCGAGGAGCTGCCCAATTGCACGCAGGTGGTCCTCGGGGTCCGGACCGGGACCTCGGGCACGGGAGGGGGGGACCCGGAGGCCGACGCCGGGCAGCCCGTGGCGGTGCTCGAGGTCACGGTGGACGACGTGACGGGCGAGCAGCTGGCCCATGCGGTGGCCACCCTCCTCGAGTCGGGAGCACATGACGCGTGGGTGACACCGGTGGTGATGAAGAAGGGTCGGCCCGGTCACGTGGTGCAGGTGCTGTGCGACCCGGCCCGGGTGTCCGCGGTACGTGCGGTGCTGAGATCGACCACCGGATCGCTCGGGGTGCGGCTGACGTCCGCCCAGCGATGGCCGGCGGCGCGGACCGTCGAGTCGGTCGTCGTCGCCGGCCAACTCATCCGGGTCAAGGTCGGTGCGGGCCGGACGAAGGCGGAACACGACGATGTCGCCGCGGGTGCACGGCGCACGGGACTGCCGCTGCGGGAGCTCGCACTGCGCGCCGAGGCGCAGTGGTTGGCCGAGCACGGTGGCGGCGACGGCACCGCGGCGTCCGCTGCCCCCCTGGACCGGACGCTGGGAACGGACAACGGGACGGACGTCCGCACCTAGCGGTCCCAGCCACGCCGACCACCCCGAACGGAACCGCGGACATCGTTCAGCCCGAGCGGCGGATGCGGCGGGGGACAACCGGTGGCTCGTCGGGAGCGATCCACCGCCACCGCTCCCTCGACCCCCCGGAGTCATCCGCGTCCCGCTGGAGCCGGTGGCCGTGGTGGGTCTTCAGGTAGTGGTGCCAGTGGCACAGCCGGGCGAGGTTGGCGAGGCTCACCTCGCCCCCGTCCACGAAGGGCACCAGGTGGTCGATCTCCAGGCGCTCGCGGGTGTCGCACCCGGGCACCACGCACTCGGGGTCCCGCTCCTCGAGGGCCCGGCGCAGCGCCACCGGGATCGTGCGGCCGGCCCGGGCCACCGTCGTCACGTCGACTCCGTCGGTCACCAGGACGTTGAGGAACGAGTCGACGGCCAACCGTCGGGCCACCTCGACCGGGATGGGCCCGACACCCGGGATCTCGCAGAGCTCGTCCCCCTCCACCCGGCCGCGGACCAGGGCGGCATGGTCCACCCGGACGTGGATCACCGAGGACGGTTCGGAGTGTCCGGAGGGTCCGGAGGGTCCGCCCGGCCGGCTCGGCCGTCCCCGTCGGACCGGTCCGCCGTCCGTCGCGCCGGCGAGTTCGCGCTGGGTCGGCCGGGAACCGGCAGTTCCGTCCGGGGATCGATCCGGACCTCTGGCGGACCGGCCACAGGCGAGCCCGACGAGTGCGTCCGCGGCCAGCGCCTTGCGCGGCTCTTCCACCCCTGCACGTCGGGCGGCGGCGACCAGTCGGGTGGTCTCGGCCTCGACGGAGGCCAGCAGGCGCGCCCCCTCGTCGGGCGTGAGCCGGGCGTCGAAGCGCACGGCACCCGAGTCCTCGATCCAGTTGCGGAAGTAGCGCGAGCGCCGGACCGCCTCGTAGGAGGTTCGGGGGTCCTGTCCCGCGGCGCGGACCCGCTTGCAGCGCAGTTTCAGCACGCTGAGTGGCTGCTGGCCGGCGGCGTCCACCAGTGCCTGCTCCGCCTCGGGTCGGAGGATGGCCGCGCCGGCGATCTCCTTCACCTGGGTCTCGGAGAGCCGGCCCTGGCGTACCGCCTCGTCGGTGGCCGGGAGTGACCCGAGGTGGCGGGCGGTCTCGAGCGCGGTGAGCGCCGGGCCGATGCCTGTGCCGGTCGCCTCGGCGACATGGGCGGCGGCCGACCGGTGCCCGGACCGGCGCCAGACGTTGGAGGACTCCACCCGGCGGGCGGAGAGCAGCCGGCCGGCCGACGCCAGCCGCTCCACCTCGGCGAACGCCTCGAGGAGGCGGGCGGCGTCGGAGCCGCTCAGTCGTTCGGGGTCGAGCTCGGCTACCGCGGTGCGGAGACCGTCGGCGACCTGCGCGAGTCGGTCGAGGAGCATCGGCCCATGGTGACAGGGGGGTGTATCGGCCACGGTCGGCCACCGTGGACCACGGCCACCCACGATCACTCACGGTTGGCCACGGTCACTCATGGTCGGCCATGGTCACCCACCGTCGGCGGGAGCGCCCGTACCGGATGCACGTGCCGATCGGGTCGAGCCCCCGGGGCTCGACGGGGGCGAGTACCGTTTGGCCATCGGATCGGCCGCTGCTGCGGGCCCGGCTCGACACGACCGAAAGGAATCCTGTCCCATGACCCGCGTTCGTACCTGGTCCCTCGTCGCCCTGGCCGCATCGGGCCTCGGGCTCGCCGCCTGCTCGAGTTCGACCGCGAGCCCCTCCACGACGGTGGCTCCGCGTGCCACTTCCGCGCCCGCCTCCATCGGCACCATCGCCGACCCGTCGGCGGCCGGGACCTTCGGCAGTGAGCCGACGATCACGGTCCCGCCCGGGGCGCCACCCACCCAGCTCGAGTCGAAGGACCTGATCGTCGGAACGGGTCCGGCCGCCAAGGCCGGGGACAAGGTCACGGTCCAGTACGTCGGTGTCGCCTACTCGACGGGAAAGGTGTTCGACGCCTCGTGGAGCCGGAACCAGCCGTTCCAGTTCACGCTCGGCCTGGGACAGGTCATCACCGGCTGGGATCAGGGTGTGGTCGGCATGCAGGTCGGCGGCCGCCGGGAGCTGATCATCCCGCCGAGCCTCGCCTACGGCTCCTCGTCCCCCGGTCCCGGGATCGCCGCGAACGACACGTTGATCTTCATCGTCGACCTCGTCAAGATCAACTGACCCCGCCGTCGGGACCTCCGAGGCCCGGGACCCGCGAACGGTCGTCCATTCGGCGTCCGGACCCGTCACCGGGCGCATCGTCGGATGGCCGAGGTACCCGGCGGGGTATGCTGGTGGAATGGACCGCCAGCAGTGGGACGAGCGGTACCGCGGTGCCGGACTGGTGTGGTCGGCGACGCCCAATCAGTTCGTCGTGGCCGAGTCCGAGGGGCTGACCCCCGGGACGGCGGTCGACCTCGCCTGTGGTGAGGGTCGCAACGCCGTGTGGCTGGCGGAGCAGGGCTGGTCGGTCACCGGCGTCGACTTCTCGGCCGAGGGATTGGCCAAGGGTGCCCGACTGGCCGCGTCCCGGGGTGTCGAGGTCACGTGGGAGCTGGCGTCCGTCGACGAATGGGAGGCCCCCGCCGGGGGCGTGGACCTGGTGGTGATGTGCTATCTGCAGCTGCCCCGACCCGAGCGGAGCGCTGCGCTGGACAAGGCCGCCGCCGCGGTGGCCCCCGGGGGGACGCTCGTGGTCGTGGCTCACGACCGGGACAACCTCGTCCGGGGGTTCGGTGGCCCTCCGTCGGAGGACGTGCTCTACGACGTAGCCGACGTCGTGGATGCGGCCGAGTCCGCGGGCCTCACGGTGTGCCGGGCCGACCAGGCGATCCGGGTCGTGGAGACCGAGGACGGTCCACGTGAGGCCATCGACACGGTGGTGCGGGCCAGCCGGACACCGGTCGCCCGAACGGCAGGTGCGAAATAGGCGGCGACCCATCGGGGTTGACCAGCTGCTACAGCTCGGAAGGGAGCACACGATGGGAACCGTGGAACTGACGAAGGAGAACTTCGCCGAGGTGGCGTCGACGAACGACACCGTGCTGGTCGACTTCTGGGCCTCGTGGTGCGGTCCGTGCCGCACGTTCGGTCCGATCTTCGAGCAGGCCGCCCTGAACCATCCGGACCTGGTGTTCGGCAAGATCGACACCGAGGCCCAGCAGGAGCTCGCGGGCTCGTTCGGGATCCAGTCGATCCCGACACTGATGATCCTGCGCCAGCAGGTCATCGTGTTCAGCCAACCCGGTGCGCTGCCCGGCGAGGCGCTCGAGGACCTGATCTCGCAGGCCGTGGGTCTCGACATGGAGGAGGTGCACCGCGAGATCGCCTCCGGGCAGCATGACCACGGCGACCACGACGAACACGACCACGACCACGGCGACCACGAACACCACCACGACCACGGCGACCACGAACACCACCACGACCACGGCGCCCAGGACCACGACCACGACGACCACGAACATCACCACGACCACTAGCTCGAGTCGCGCCGCCCCGGGGGCGGGCCGCCCGGTCCCGGCTCAGGCGTTCCCGAGCCAGGGGGGCGGACCGACGGTCGCCCGGGTGAGACCGGAGGCCACGGTTCCGAACCGCTCGTCGCCCTGCGCCCAGCCGCGGTAGGCATCGGCCAGCTCGTCGCGGGTCCTGGCCGCGAAGTTCCACCACAGGACCACGTCCTCGTCGAACGGGGCGCCGCCGATCAGCAGGGCGACCATCGGCACGGCGGAGGTGAGGACCAGCTCCTCGGCACCCGGAGCCACGTAGGCCAGCTGCCCCGGGGCGACGCGGACGCCGTCGATCGACGGCTCGCCCTCGGCGACGATCAGGGCGTGCTCGTGGGCCCGGTCGACCGGCAGCACGGAGGTGCCGGGGCGGAGGTCGAGTTCGACGCCGACGTGTTCGGTGTCCCGCCGGGCGGGG
>Ga0307372_10010889_pt1 | contig 12231 bp, 12 predicted proteins | sample OX1MG_FD_202533 | JGI IMG/M metagenome (GOLD analysis project Ga0307372, IMG submission 202533) | Soil microbial communities from Risofladan, Vaasa, Finland - OX-1 | ecosystem: Environmental > Terrestrial > Soil > Coastal area > Acid sulfate soil | place: Finland: Risofladan, Vaasa | collected...
TCGCGACGCGGATCGCGGCGATGCCGCCGAGCGCCTTGTCGATCGTCGCGGTCCCGCGCGGCGCGGCCGGCACCCAGCGTTCATACGCGAGCAGCCGCTGCCGCCGCGTGGCGATGTCGATTTCGGGCCGCGTGCGGTGCTTGATCAGGTGGCGCGCCGCCACGCGCAGCATCTCGCCGCGTAAGCTCATCGCCATGCCTCAGCTAGAATCGTCAATGTCAGGAGGCGCAACTCGACGGCATGATCCGATCGCTCCGCCGCACCCGGCGGCATAACCGGCAGCCGATTGTGGCGGCACGGCGGTGCAGGATTTAAGCGGCCGCGATGCCGGCCGCTCGATTGGAACCATTAGAGGTTTGCAGTATGATGCGAAAGGCATGAGCGAGGCGCCGATGGAGCCAATCATCGAGTATCTGCGGCTCTCGCGCGATGCGGTCGAGGCGGCGATCGCCGACAGGGCGTTTGTCGCGACAATCGCCGCCATTGTCGAGCGGGTCGCCGCCGCGCTCGCCGCCGGCAACAAGGTGCTGCTCGCCGGCAATGGCGGCAGCGCAGCCGACGCACAGCATCTCGCCGGCGAATTCCTGTCGCGGCTCAATTACGACCGTGCGCCGACCGCGGCGCTGGCCTTGACCACCGACACCTCGGTGCTGACGGCGATCGGCAACGATTACGGCTACGACCGCGTGTTCGAGCGCCAGGTGCAGGGGCTCGGGCGCGCGGGCGACGTGCTGATCGCGATCTCCACCTCGGGGCATTCGGCGAACATCCTGAAGGCGATCGCCGCGGCGCGCGCCGGCGGCCTTTTCGTCGTCGGCTTCACCGGAGCGAGCGGTGGTGCGATGGCCGCGCTGTGCGATTTGTGCCTGCGCGTGCCGTCGGACTCGACCCCGCTGATCCAGCAGTTGCACATCACCGCCGGGCACATCGTCTGCGGTCTCGTCGAGGAACGGCTTTTCCCGCGGACCGAGGCATCGCCGGCGCTAGCCGCCGTCGCGGGTTGAGCGGGGCCGGCGGCGTCGCCATGGACCCCGCCCGCCCATCCGATTTTTGGCGGCCGACGAGCGCGGGGGTGCGCCAGCAGGCGATCGAGGCCGCGATCGAGGCCGGCGCCCGCGCCAGCGCGGCGGGCGAGTGGGCCGCCGCGGCCGCCCATTACCAGCGTGCCCTCGGCCGCGCGCCGGAGCTGATGGCCATCTGGGTGCAATTGGGCCATGCGCTGAAGGAGCAGGGCGATGCCGGCGCCGCGGAGCGGGCGTACCGGCGCGCCCTGGCGCTCGACGCCTCGGTAGCGGACACGCACCTGCAGCTGGGGCATCTGATGAAGCTCACGGCGCGCTGGGGCGAGGCCGGCGATGCCTATGCCCGCGCCTTGCAGCTTGACCCTGAACTGGCTGATGCCATCCGCGAACTCGACGGCCTGGCCCCGCGCCTCCTCGACCGGGGCGACCGGGCGCGGGATGCCGGCAACTGGCCGGTCGCGGCCCGCAGTTACCAACAGGCGCTCGCCGGGCGGCCTGGGCTGACGACGATCTGGGTGCAGCTGGGGCATGCGCTCAAAGAGCAGGGCGAGCATGACGCGGCCGAGGCGGCCTATCGGCGCGCGCTGGCGCTCGACCCGCTGGCGGCCGATAGCCATCTTCAGCTCGGTCATCTGCGCAAATTGCGGCGGTATCCGGCAGATGCGATCGCGGCTTATGCCGCCGCCGTCCGGCTCGACCCGGAGCTGGCCGCGGCGCGCGAGGCGCTTGCGGCTGCGCTCGGCTACTCGCCGCCCGAGATCGCCCGCGCGCTCTTGGACCCGCCGGCGACGCCCGCTGCGGCACGGCAGGCGCCGCTGACCGCGGCCGAGCGTTACGGCGCGCTGATCGGCGACGCGCGCCGGCAAAGCGGGACCGGGCACGACGTGATCTGGCTCGGGGTCATGGACTGGCATTACCGTATTCAGCGGCCGCAGCATCTGGCCGCCCGCCTCGCCGATGCCGGCGCGCGCATCCTTTACATCTCGCTGGTCTTTGAGGCGGCCGACGCGAGGGGCCGCTTTCGCCTCATCGATGCGCCGCATCCCGGCGTCTTCGAGATCAGGATGCGGCTCGCCGGCGATGCGTCCGAGACGATTTATCAGGGGTTGAGCGAGACCGCGCTCGCCGACTTGCAGGCGGCATTCGCCGAGCTGGCCCTCGTGCTCGGCATTCGCGCGCCGGTCGTGCTGGTCGAGCATCCCGCCTGGCACCGGGTCGCCGATGCCATTGCCGGCGCCACGATCGTCTATGATTGCCTTGATCTCGCCACCGGTTTCAAGGACGCGGCACGGTCGGTTGCCGCGGCGGAAGCCGCTCTGCTGGCGCGGGCGGATCTGGTCGTTGCGGCCTCCCAGCCGCTGGCTGATCGCCTCGCGTCACGGCGCTCCAGCATCGTCATCCGCAACGCCGCCGACGTCGATTTCTTCGCCCAGGGCTTGAACGACCGGCCGGCCGGCATGCCCCCGGTGATCGGCTATTTCGGCGCGCTGGCCGATTGGTTCGCGATCGACTGGATCGCAACCGCCGCCGAAGCGCGGCCGGATTGGGAGTTCCGGCTGATCGGTCGCACCGATACGTGCGACACTGCGCGCGCGGCACGCCTCGCCAATGTGCGCTTGCTTGGCGAGCGGCCGTATCGCGAGCTGCCGCTGCTGCTGCGCGAGTTCGACGTTGCGATCATTCCGTTCAAGCTGACCGAGCTGACGCGTTGCACCAACCCGGTGAAGCTCTACGAATACATGGCCGCCGGGAAGGCGGTGGTCGCCGCCCCGATGCCCGAGGTGATCGCGGCGACCGAGCTGGTGTACATCGCCGATGACGCTGCGTCTTTTGTGGAGCGCATCGCCCGCGCGCTTGCCGAGGACAGCCTCGCCCTGCGGCAGCGGCGGCAGCAATGGGCGCGCCGGCACGACTGGGCGAGCCGGGCGCAGCTGCTGGCCCGGGCTATCGACAGCGCGAGGCCGCAATAGGTCCCTGCGACGCCAGCGGGCCGGACCGGGGCAGGGGAAAGATCGATCGTTGGCAGGCTCGACTTCGGAGAAGCGTTTTGCGGCGTTGAGCGGCGCGCAGGTGATGATCACCGGCGGGGTGGGGCTGATCGGTTCGGCCTTGGCGCGCCGGCTGGTCGGGCTCGGCGCCCGGGTGCTGCTCATTGACAGCATGGTGCCCGAGGGCGGCGGCAACCTCGCCAACATCGCCGACATCCGTGCCCGGGTGCGGCTCGCCATCGCCGATATCCGCGATGCGGCGGCGCTGCGCCAGCTCCTTCCCGGCCAGGATTTTCTGTTCAATCTCGCCGGCCTGACCAGCCATCTCGATTCGATGACCGCGCCGGAAGACGATCTGGCGGTCAACTGCACCGCGCAGTTGCGGCTCCTGGGAGCGTGCCGGGCGGTGGCGCCGGCGGTGACGATTGTCCATGCCGGCACGCGGCAGGTCTACGGCCGGCCGCGCTACCTGCCGGTCGATGAGGCGCACCCGCTGCGCCCGGCCGACGCCAACGGCGTCAACAAGATGGCAGGCGAGGCCTATCACCTGTTGTTCCACGACGGTTACGGGATCGACACCCGCTCGCTGCGCCTGACCAATGTCTACGGGCCGGGGATGCGGATCAAGGACGGGCGGCAGAACTTTCTCGGGGTCTGGCTGCGGCGGGTGCTCGCGGCCGAGGCCTTCGAGGTGTGGGGCGGCGAGCAGCGCCGCGACCTGCTCTATGTCGATGATGCCGTCGAGGCGCTGCTGTGCGCGGCGCTGAGCCGCGAAGCCGCCGGCCTCGCGCTCAATGTCGGCGGCGAGGCGCCCTATACGCTGCTGGCGCTCGCCGAGGCGCTGATCCAGGCGAATGGCGGCGGCAGCTGCGTGCGGTGCGACTTCCCGGCCGAACGCAAGCGCATCGATATCGGCGATTTCGTCACCGATGACCGCCGCTTCCGGGCGCTGACCGGCTGGGCGCCGCAGATCGGCCTCGCCGCGGGCCTCAAACGCTCGCTCGATTATTATCGCCGCCACGCCGCCGACTACCTCTGAGCCCTGATGACCGACCTTCCGATCCCGCAGACCGATCCGCGCGCCGGCTATCTCGAGCGCCGGGCCGAGATCGACGCCGCGATCGCCCGCGTGCTGCTGGCCGGCCAGTACATCCTGGGGCATGAGGTCGAAGCGTTCGAGACCGCCTTCGCCGCCTGGCTCGGCAGCGCCCACGCGATCGGCTGCGGCAGCGGCACCGACGCGCTCGAACTGGCGCTGCGCGCCTGCGGCATCGGGCAGGGGACGAAGACCGGCGACCTGGTGTTCACGGTGTCCCATACGGCGGTGGCGACGGTCGCCGCGATCGAGCGCGCCGGCGCGGTCCCGGTGCTGGTCGACATCGAGCCCGGCGGCTTCACGATGGACCCGGCAGCGCTGGAGACGGCGCTGCGCGACCCGCCGCCGGGTCGTCCCGCGGCAATCCTCCCGGTGCACCTCTACGGCGAGCCGGCCGATCTGTCGCCGATCCTCGACCTCGCCCGCCGCCACGGGTTGCGGGTCATCGAGGATTGTGCGCAAAGCCACGGCGCGCTGTATCGCGGCCGACCGGCCGGCCGGTTTGGCGACATCGCCTGTTTCAGCTTCTATCCGACAAAGAACCTGGGCGCGCTGGGCGATGCCGGCATCACGGCGACCGACGATCCCGCCCTCGCAGCGGCGCTGCGCGAAATCCGCGAATATGGCTGGCGCGAGCGCTATGTCAGCGCCCGGCCTGGCATCAACACCCGGCTCGATGCGCTGCAGGCGGCGATCCTTGCGGCCAAGCTGCCGCATCTCGCCGCCGACAACGCGCGCCGGCAGGCGATCGCCGCGGGCTACGATGCCGGCCTCGCCGGCCTGCCGCTCGCCTTGCCGCGGCGCCGCGCCGCGTGCGACCCCGTCTTTCACCAGTACGTGATCCGTTGCCGCGACCGCGACCGCCTGCGCGAACACCTGCGCCAGGCGCAGATCGCCACCGGCATCCACTATCCGGTGCCGGTGCATCTGCAACCGGCCTTTCGCGACCGCCTCGGCCAATATCCGGCGGCGCTGCCGGAAACCGTGCGCGCCATGCACGAGATCCTCAGCCTGCCGATCTATCCGCAGCTCGGGGCTGCGGCGGTGGAGCGGGTCGTCGCCGAGATCCGCCGCTTTTTCGCCTAGGCAGGATTCGCTTGGTTGGGCCACTGTTGACCGGCCGGCCCCCCTCACCCTGCCCTCTCCCCGCAAGCGGGGAGAGGGTGCAGGAAGTGCGCCCCGCTACTCCCTCTCCCCGCAAGCGGGGAGAGGGTTGGGGTGAGGGGCTGATTACCGCCGGCCGAGCAACTGCTGCTTAGGCAAGCTTTCGTTGATTGGCGCACAAATCGTCGGCCTTCCTCGTTCACTCCCTCTGCGCCCCCGTGGGCCATGGCGGGGGGGCGGAGAGGGTCGGGGTGAGATGAGGGATGCCAGAGCGCCTGCCGACACCCACCTCACCCTCCCACGCCTGCGGCGTGGGTCCCTCCCTCTCCCCCCTGAAGGGCGGCGAGGGGAAAGGTGGAGCGCGCCAAACAATTCTGCTAGCGGCGGGCGGTTGACGACGCGGCGGGCGCCCGCTCGTCGGCTTGACGGCAGGCTTACTGAGGCCCACATTCACGACATGACCAAGGCGACGCCTCTTGCCGGTGGGCGGCGAATTACCGACCCGAGCCCCGAAAGGGCTCGGGCCGCCATGATTCGCCACCAGCCTGTCGAGGTTCTTCGCCATGTCGTCTTCCCTGCCTGCCGCGGCCGAGCGCGTCGCTGACGCCGAATTTGGCGCGTTGCCCGTCTGCTTTTCCCTCCAGGCCCGCGCGGAACCGGGCGTGATGCCGCGCGTTGTCGAGCTGTTTGCCAAGCGCGGTCTCGTGCCGCAGCAATGGCACAGCACGGCATCCGGATCGGACTTGACAATCACCGTGCAGATCGGCGGTCTCGGCCGCGACCTCGCCGACTACATGGCGCGTTGCATGCGCCAGATCGTCGGCGTCGAGACCGTGCTGACCGTCGCAGCCCGCCCCCTCGACTGAGCCGCGCGCCGATGTCGTTCGCCGACCATATTCGCGCTTGCAACAATTACGACCGCGCGCGCGTCGTCCCGCTGGTCGCCGATGCCGGGCGGATCGGCTGGCTGCGGCATGACAACGCCGCTTTGCTCGCCCGCTTCCCGCGCGTCTTCGCCGTCGCAGCGGATCGCGTGCAGCTGGTGGCGCAGGGCGATGTCGACAGCGTCAGCGCCGCCGTCGACGAGGTGGTCGAGGCGCTGGTTGCCGAGCAGCGGGTCCCGAAATGGCGCAACGAGACCTTCGACGTGATGCCGCGCTGGGGCGAGCCGCCTGTGTTTCGGCTCGACCGCGGTGCCGTGCCGTTTTTCGGGACGCGCGCCTACGGCGTCCATCTCAACGGCTATCGCCGCGACGGCGGCCGGCTGATGCTGTGGGTCGGGCGGCGGGCGCCGGACAAGCTGGTCGCGCCCGACAAGCTCGACAACATCGTCGCCGGCGGGATCGGCAACGGGCACGGCATCCTCGCCACCCTCTACAAGGAGGCCGACGAGGAGGCGATGATCCCGGCCGGGCTGATCGCGGGCGCGGCGCCGGTCGGCGCGGTCAGCTACCTGATGGAAACGCGGCTCGGCATCCGCGACGACGTGCTGTTTGTCTACGATCTCGAAATGCCGCCCGATTTCGAGCCGCAAAACCGCGACGGCGAGATCGTCCGTTTCGAGCTGCTGCCGGCCGCAACGGTGATCGAACAGGTGCACAACACCGACGATTTCAAGTTCAACGTCAATCTGGTGATCCTCGATTTCGCGCTGCGGCACGGGCTGCTCGCGGTCGAGGACCCGGAATATCTGGCGGTCGCGAGCGGCCTTTACCGGCCGCTCGACTGAGCCGCCGCCAGGACCGCCGCGGGCGTCATCCCGGCCTGCCGCATCGCCCGCACCGCCAGCGCGCCGTCGCGCTTGGCAAGCCGCCTTCCGCCCGCGTCGGTCAGCAGCGCATGGTGCCGGTAGCCCGGAATCGGCAGGCCGAGCAGCGCCTGCAACAGGCGGTGGATGTGGGTCGCGGCAAACAGATCGGCGCCGCGCGTCACCAGGTTCACACCCTGCAGCGCATCGTCGACCGTGACCGCGAGATGATAGCTCGTCGGCACTTCCTTGCGGGCCAGCACGACGTCGCCGAGCGCGGCCGGGTCGGCGGCAACCCGCTCGGCATCCTCGAACCATTCGAGCGGCCCGGTGCGTTCGAGCGCCGCGCCAACATCGAGGCGCAGCGCATAATCCGCCGCCCCGGCCCGCCGCGCCGCGCGTTCCGCCGCGCCGAGACGGCGACAGATACCGGGATAGCAGGCCCCGACTTCGCCCTGCGGCGCGACGCCGGCGCGAGCGATCTCGGCCTGGATCTCGCGCCTCGTGCAGAGGCAGGGATAAAGCAGCCCCGCGGCGTCGAGCCGCTCGAGAGCGGCCTGATAATCGGCGAAATGCTCCGATTGGCGCCGCACCGGCCCGTCCCAGTCGAGGCCGAGCCAGGCGAGGTCCTCGAGGATGGCGTCGGCATACTCGTCGCGGCAGCGCGTCCGGTCGATGTCTTCGAGGCGCACCAGAAAGCGCCCGCCGGCCGCGCGCGCGGCCTGCCAGCCCTCAAATGCCGAACGGACATGCCCGAGATGCAGATACCCGGTCGGGCTCGGCGCAAACCGGGTGACGACGGGGTCGCCGGGCGGATCGGTAGACAAGCGGCTGCGCCCCCTGGCTGCGATGCCTCACGCCACAAACGCGAGCATCGGCTGGTGACAGGCTTATGTGGGATCGGCTATCCCTGCCGGCGATGTTTCCGTTCCGCAGAAAAAAGGCCGCCCCGATGCCGATGGCCCTCTCCGGTCCCGCCCGCCCGCCGCTTGCCGGCGGCAAGCCCAGCCGTCTCGTCATTCTGCTGCACGGCCTCGGCGCCGACGGCAACGACCTGATCGGGTTGCAGCAATATTGGGGGCGCCTCGTCCCCGAGGCGGAATTCGTTTCGCCGAATGCGCCCTTTCCCTGCGACATGGCGCCCTACGGCTACCAGTGGTTCAGCGTGCAGGACCGCAGCCCATCGGCGATGCTGGCCGGGGTGCGCGCCGCCGCGCCGCTGCTCGACGCCTTCATCGACGAGGCGTTGCAGAGCCGCGGGCTCGACGCGAGCGAGGCGGCATTGGTCGGCTTTTCGCAGGGCACGATGATGTCGCTCTATGTCGGGCTGCGCCGTGCCAAGCCGCTGGCCGGCATCCTCGGCTATTCCGGCCGGCTGATCGCGGCCGACCGGCTGCCGGGCGAGTTGCGCTCGCGGCCGCGCGTCCTCTTGGTCCACGGCACCGACGACCCGCTGGTGCCGTTCGCCTCGCTGGCCGAGGCCGAAAGCGCGCTGCGCGCTGCCGAGGTCCCGGTCGAGACGCTGACCTGCCCCGGCGTCGAGCATGCGATCGACCCCGAGGGGCTGCAGCACGGCGGCCAGTTCCTCCACGAGGTGCTCAGCGCGCCGCATGCTTGAGCGCGTGCTGGAACGCCCCTGCGCCGTTGTGCAGCAGCGGCTGCAACACCGCGAGCATCTTGGCCGAACCCCAATCCGCAGCGCCTTCGACCGACCCGACCACCCTGCCCTCGGCGTCGAGGACGATGCTTGTCGGCAGCCCGCGAACCCGTAGGGCGTGGCCGAGCGCGGCCTGCGGGTCGAGATAGATGGCGAGCTTTGTCAGCCCCAGCTTGGCGACAAATGGCGCGACCTGCTTGGCGCCGCCATGGTCCTCGGCGACCGCGGCGACGGTGAGCCGGCCGGCGAAATGCGCTTGCAGGCGGACGAGCGAGGGCATCTCGTGCAGGCACGGCTGGCACCAGGTGGCCCACAGGTTGACAACCGTCGGCTTGTCCTTGAAATCGGCGAGGCTCGCGGGCTTGCCGGCGTCATCGGTGAAGGCGACCGCTGGCGCTGGCTGCGGCGGCGTTGCCGGGATAAACTCGCCGAGCCGCATACTGTCTTGCGCGATGGCGCCAGCCGGCGACAGCGCAATGAGGAGCACGAGCGCGACGGTGCCTAACCAGAGCAATCCCTCGGCGAACCCGTTATGGGGTGGCCGCTTCGCGGGCGGTCCGGCCGCGATCATGCGCCGCATCAATGCCTCGATCGATTTTGACAGGCGCCTCTACGCCGAGGATATCGCCGGGTCGCAGGCGCATTGCGCGATGCTCATCGCGCAAGCGATCCTGTCGCCCGAAGATGGCGCCGCGATCGCCGGCGGTCTAGCGCAAATCCACGCCGAGATCGCGGCCGGCACGTTTGTCTTCAGCGAGGCGAACGAGGACATCCACCTCAATATCGAGGCGCGCCTCGCCGAGTTGATCGGCCCCGCCGCCGGCCGGCTGCACACCGCGCGCTCGCGCAACGACCAGGTCGCGACCGATTTCCGCCTGTGGGTGCGCGGCGCGATCGACCGCATCGAGGGGGCGATGCGCGATTTGCAGGCGGCCCTGATCGACCAGGCCGACGCTTATGCCGACGCCGTCATGCCGGGCTTCACCCATCTGCAGATCGCCCAGCCGGTGACGTTCGGCCATCACCTGCTGGCCTATGTCGAAATGCTGGGGCGCGACCGCGGCCGCTTTGCCGATTGCCGGCGCCGGCTCAACGAGTGCCCGCTCGGCGCCGCGGCGCTGGCCGGCACCGCCTTTCCGATCGACCGTACGATGACGGCGGCGGCGCTCGGCTTTGCGCGGCCAGCGGCCAACTCGCTCGATGCGGTCTCGGACCGCGATTTCGCGATCGAATTTCTTGCCGCGGCAGCATTGGCCGGCACGCACCTGTCGCGCTTTGCCGAGGAGATCGTGCTGTGGGCGAGCGACGCCTTCGGCTTCATCCGGTTGAGCGATGCGTTCACCACCGGCAGTTCGATCATGCCGCAAAAGCGCAACCCCGACGCCGCCGAACTGGTGCGCGCCAAGACCGGGCGGCTCAACGGCTCGCTGATTGCATTGCTGACGGTGATGAAGGGGCTGCCGCTCGCCTATCAAAAGGACATGCAGGAAGACAAGGTGCCGGTGTTCGAGGCGGCCGACGCGCTCGAATTGTGTCTCGCCGCGAGCGCCGGGATGGTGCGCGACATGCGCCCCGAGCGCGACCGGCTGCGCGATGCCGCGTCGCGCGGCTTCAGCACCGCGACCGACCTCGCCGACTGGCTGGTGCGGGCGCTTGGCCTGCCGTTCCGCCGCGCCCACCACATCACCGGCGAGATCGTCAAGCGCGCGGAGGCGAGGGGCTGCACCCTCGCCGAATTGCCGCTCGCCGAATTGCAGGCCGTCGAGCCCGCCATCACCCCGGCGGTCTATGAGGCGCTCGCGGTCGAGCGCTCGGTCGCCAGCCGCACCAGCTTTGGCGGCACTGCCCCCGCGCGGGTGCGTGAAGCGGCCGCTGCCGCGCGCCAGAGGTTTTTACGATGAGAGGCAAGATCGCCTGGGCGCTGGTCGTGCTCGTCGTCGCCGTTGCGCTCGCCGGTTGTGGCCGCAAGGGCCCGCCGCAGCCGCCGCCCGGCGTCCCCAACACCTATCCCAGGACTTATCCGGGTGCCTGATCTGTTTACCTACCGCGACGGCGAGCTTTACGCCGAGGAGGTGCCGCTGGCGCGCATCGCCGCGGCGGTCGGCACGCCGTTCTATGTCTATTCCGCCGGCTCGCTGACCGCCCGCTATCGCCGCTTTGCCGCGGCCTTCGCGCCCGACTTTCCGCTGATCTGCTATGCGGTCAAGGCGAACTCGAACCTCGCCGTGCTGCGCCTCTTCGCCGGGCTCGGGGCCGGCGCCGATGTCGTCTCAGAGGGCGAATTGCGGCGCGCGCTGGCGGCCGGCATCCCGCCCGAGCGCATCGTGTTTTCCGGGGTCGGCAAGACCGGCGCCGAGCTGGCGGCGGCGCTCGCCGCGCGGATCCATCAGATCAACGTCGAATCGCTCCCCGAGCTGTACCGGCTCAGCGAGATTGCCTCGGCAAGCGGCGACACGGCCCGGGTCGCGCTCCGCGTCAACCCCGACATCGACGCGCTGACCCACGCCAAGATCGCCACCGGCAAGCGCGAAAACAAGTTCGGCATCGATATCGAGGATGCCGTCGCCGCCTACCGCCTCGCCGGCGAATTGCCGGGGATCGAGCCGGTCGGACTCGCCGTACATATCGGCTCGCAGCTGGTCAGCCTGGCGCCGTTCCGCGCCGCCTTCGCGCGCCTCGCCGAACTGGTCCTCGAGCTGCGCCGCGACGGCCTGGCCGTGCGGCGGCTCGATCTCGGTGGCGGCATCGGCATTCGCTACCACGCCGAGACCCCGCCCGAGCCGCGCGATTATGCCGCGCTGGTGCGCGACGCTTTCGGCGGGCTCGATCTCGATCTCGCCTGCGAGCCCGGAAGGGTGCTGTGCGGCCCGGCCGGCCTGCTGGTCGCGCGCGTCGTCTACCTCAAGGAAGGCGCGAGCCGGCAGTTCGTCATTCTCGATGCGGCGATGAACGACCTGATCCGGCCGGCCTTGTACGAGGCCTGGCACGACATCGTGCCGGTGCGGCTGCCCGGCCCCGGCGCGGTGGTGCGGCCGGTCGATGTCGTCGGGCCGGTCTGCGAGACCGGCGACACCTTCGCCACGGCGCGCGATCTGCCACCGCTCGCCGCCGACGATCTGGTGGCGCTGACCAATGCCGGGGCCTATGGCGCGGTGATGAGCTCGACCTACAACAGCCGGCCCCTGGTGCCGGAGGTGCTGGTGGCCGGCGGGCGGTTTGCCGTTATCCGTCCCCGCCCGAGTTATGCCGCAATGCTCGGGGAAGACAGCATTCCCGACTGGCTCGCCGAACCGCTCGCCGATCCCCTGGGGAAGCCGCCGGGGGATCGGCCCGGGGATCGGCCCGGGGATCGGCCGCGCAAGCGAGGTGCCGCATGAGCGATCCGCCAAGGCCCGGATCATCGCCGCCGGGATCATCGCCGCCGGGATCATTGCCGCCGGGATCATCGCCACACGGCCTTGCGGCGCGGTTGCGGCTGGCGCGCGCTGCGCTGGTGTGGGAGCGGCTGTGGCCGGCCGCCGGGCCCACATTGGGCGTCCTCGGCGTCTTTGCGATCCTGGTGCTGTTCGATCTGCTGCCGGCATTGCCGGGACGGGTGCGCGCCGGCGTGCTGGCCG
>Ga0307372_10010892_pt1 | contig 12230 bp, 8 predicted proteins | sample OX1MG_FD_202533 | JGI IMG/M metagenome (GOLD analysis project Ga0307372, IMG submission 202533) | Soil microbial communities from Risofladan, Vaasa, Finland - OX-1 | ecosystem: Environmental > Terrestrial > Soil > Coastal area > Acid sulfate soil | place: Finland: Risofladan, Vaasa | collected...
TGCTGCGGGGGTGGGTGGTGTTCGGCCACAGCGAGATCGCCCTCCGCAGCCTGTCCGTCATGATTGCGGTCGGGTCGCTCTGGGTGGTCATCGTGCTGGCCCGCAGGCTGTTTGGTCCCCGCGCCGCTCTGCTGGCGGGACTGCTGTTCGCCGTCAACCCGCTTTTCGTCCAGTTCGCGCAGGACGCTCGCGGGTACTCGATGGCGCTCCTGTTCGTGAGCGCGTCGTGCTATTTCTTCGTCCGGGGCGTCCAGCACGACGATCCGGCTCCTCGCTTCTGCTGGACTGCTTTCACCGTCGTGACCGCGCTCGCCGCGTACTGCAACTTCTGGGCCGCACTCGTCCCTGTCGGCCAGGCGCTTTCGCTGGCCTTCCTTCCGCCGGGCCGGATCCCGTGGCGTCGAATCGTGTCGTCGGCCGCGGCGCTGGTGGTGCTGCTCGTCCCGCTCGGCTTGTTGATCAAGTCCACCGATAGCGCTGGCGTCAATTGGGCCTCGGGCTCGTCGGCCGGCCGCCTCTTCACGCACATCCGCTCCTCGGTTCCCCACGTCGTCCTTGACCTCGCGGCCCTCGTCGCGGTCGTCGTCGTTGTCGGAGGCATCGTGCTCGCTCGGCGCCGGCCCCAGATAGGCGCGCTCTTCGAGCGGGAGTGGTCGCTCTTCTTCACGGCCTGCTGGCTGGCCGTCCCCGTGGGGGCCGTCGTGCTGCTGTCGCTGGTCGACAAGCCCCTGCTGGTGATCCGCTACCTGATGGTCAGCCTTCCCGCAGCGGTACTGCTGGCCGCAGTCGCCGTGGACCGCCTGTGGTCTACGGCGCGGCGCAGCGGCCGTGTCATGGCCGGTGTCCTGCTCGTCCTGTTGGTCGGCGCATCCGCCGTCGGCGTGGCGCAGTGGTACTCGAAGGGTGGGCCGGACGACTTCCGGCCCGCCGTGGCCTTCATTGCGGACCGTGCCCACCCCGGGGACGGCATGATGATCTTCGCTCCCTATCAGCGCATTCCGGTCGAGTGGTACATGGCGGACAGGCCGGCCACCGAGCGGATCGTCCATCCCGTGTACCCCGGCACGGGCTGGGGTGTCGACCCGTTGCACTTCGACAGCAACGTGCAGCTGCCTCCAGATGCCGTCGAGCAGGCCGCGTCGAAGTACCAACGCATCTGGTTCGTCACGGCCTCAGCCGACCGCTCTTTGGACCCGGCCGGGGCTGCGTCGGTCGAGGCCGCGCTTCGCCGGGCGGGGTTCACGCCGGCCGGCACCACGCATTTCCGTGGGGCCGAGGTGACCGAGGAGGTGCGGCGGTGAGGCGGCCTCGTACGGGGACCGCTCTCGTGGTGACCGTCCTGGTCGCCGCAGCGACGGCCGGCCACGTGCTCTATCCCGCTTGGTTGGCCTGGCGAACGAGGGGCGGCCGTGGCCGGGTCTCGGTGCCAGCCGGGACAGGGGAGCCCCGGGAGGCGCCTGACCTGACCGTCCTGGTCCCGGCTTATCGGGAGGCAGGCGTCATCGCCGCCAAGATCGAAGACATCAGGGCCAACGGGTACCCGGGCGAACTCGACATCCTGGTGGTGGCCGATGGGGACCCAGAGACAGCGGAAGCGGCAACGGGAGCGGGGGCGCGGGTGCTGACCGGACCCGATCGCCTCGGCAAGTCCCAGGCGCTCAACCGGGGCTTTGCTGAGGCCACAACGCCGGTGGTGGTGTTCACTGACGCCAACAACCGCATTGCCGCCGGAGCGCTCGCCGCTGCCGTCGAGCATTTCGCCAACCCTGAAGTTGGAGCGGTTGCCGGCGAGAAGGTCGAGGACGACGGGGGTGGCGAGAGCATCTACTGGAGATTCGAGTCATGGCTCAAACGCCGAGAGGACCGCCTCGGCACCACGATCGGTCTCGTCGGGGAGTTCGCCGCGGTCCGGAGAGCAGCCTGGCGCCCGATTCCGCCCGACGTCGCCACCGACGATTTCTGGACCGCCCTCGACATCATTGAGCAGGGTTATCGCGTGGCGTACGAGCCGAGGGCTCGGGCCATCGATCCCGCCGCTGAGTCGCTGTCGGCCTCTTGGGAGCGGAGGACCCGGAGTGTGTCCGGAGCGCTGCACATCATGTCCCGGCGCCGCTACCAGCTGCATCCGTCGGCCGGCCTCGTGGCGGCGGAGCTCTGGGGCCATCGTCTGGTCCGGTACACGGTGGGCCCCCTTGCCCACACCGCACTCCTGGTGATGGCGGTCGCCAAGGTGCGTTCGAGCACGCTGGCCCGGCTCTTCCTCTTCGCCAACGCAGGTGCTTGCATGGGTTTGGTCACGCAGAAGCCGACAGGCGATGTGTCGGAGAATGCATCGGCGGCGGGACGTGCAGGTGAGCTGCTGCTCAAGGCGTCGGCGGCAGGGGGACAGGTGATGTTCCTGCAGGGAGTCGCGCTCGGGGGCATGGTCCGCTACGCGCGCGGCGACCGGTCGACCATGTGGTCGACTGTGGAGCGATGAGCGGGCATGCGGCCCGACCTGATGCCGATCCCTCTCGCGAGCTCCGGGTCCTCGTGGTCTCGTTGTCCGCGCAGATATGGGGAGCCGAACGGAGCTACCTCGGCCTCGCACCGCTCCTCGTCCGGCGCGGGATTGCTCTGACCCTGGCCTCTCCACCGGGCCCGTTCGCTGAGGCGTGGTCGGCCCTCGGCCTCCCGCACGTGGCGCTGGCCGCTCCCGAACGCCTCGGTCTGCGGACGGCACAGGACTGCCGACCTGGGCTGCCTGCCCTTTTGAAAGAGGTGGCCACCACCGCCGGCAGCGCACGCCGGCTGGCGCGGCTGGCCCGGAACGTGGACGTCGTGCACTCCAACAGCTTGTGGTCGCACCTGGACTGCGCCGTCGCCGGCCGGATGGCCAGGCGACCGGTCGTCCTGGAGCTCCACGATTTGGTACGCCCGGGCCTCGGCAGGTCGGTGCTGAACGCCGCTACGCGGCTTGCTGCCGCGACCGTTGCTATCAGCGGGGCGGTTGCCGACACCGTGGGGTCGTCGAGAGGGCGCGTGCAGGTCATCCCACAAGGCGTCGACACCGAGCGCTTTCACCCCGGCGCGGCCGACGCCTCATGGCGGGACCGGCTGAGCGGCCGCCCAGATGAGCCGATCGTGGGGGTCGTGGGTCGCGTCGATCCCGAGAAAGGCATCACAACCGTGGTCGAGGCGATGGCCATGTTGGCCGGCAGCGCCGGCCGGAGCCGGCTGGCGGTGGTGGGCGCGCCGGCGCTCGACGACGGGACCTATGACGCTGCGCTGCGGGCCGAGGCGACCGCCCTGCTCGGCGAGCGCGCCCGTTTCGTGGGCCCGGTGGACGATGTGCCCACGGTGCTCCGCTCCCTTGACGTGCTGGTGAACGCTTCGGCTTCGGAGCCGTTCGGGCTCAGCGTTCTGGAGGCTCAGGCCTCTGGCGTGCCGGTCATCGGGACGGACGCCGGCGGGATCCCGGAATTCGTCACCGACGGCGAGACGGGTCTGCTGGTCGCTCCCGGGCGGCCCGACGAGCTGGCGGCCGGACTGAGCCGGCTCCTCGGTGCACCAGCCCTGCAGCACGAGCTCGCGGCAGCGGCGCGTGCGAACGTCGTGGCACATCACACCCTGGAGGTCAGGGCGGACGTGTTGGCGGGCGTCTACCGCGGGGTGACCGGACGTAAAGCAGGACGGAGGGCGCCCCGGTGAGGACGCTCATGGTGACTAAGTTCGTTCCCCTGCCCGACAACAACGGGGGGCACCAGCGTTCGCTGGCGATCGCCCGGAGGCTGGCGGAGCTGGGCGAGGTGGTCCTTTGTGCTTACGACGACGGGAGTGCGGACACCGATGGGCTACGTGACCTGGGCATTGATGTCCGCTCCGTCCCCTGGCGGATCAGCGTCGGCCAGGTGGCCCGAGGCGTCGCCACGACACGTAGCGTCACAGCAGGACGTTTCTGGAGCCCCGCCATGGTCAAGACCGTACGAGGAGCTGCCGACGAGAAGGGGATCGATCTCCTGCAGGTCGAATATCAACAGATGGTGCCCCTCGTGCTCGATCTCACCGCGGGACAGACGGTCCTCGACCTCCACAACGTGGAGTCGTCACTGGTCGACAGCTATGCGCGGGCGCGCGGCGGTCCCTCCGCCCTCCTTTTCCGCGCCGAGGCGGCCGCCCTCAGGCGGATGGAACAGCGGACTCTCGGTCAGTTCGACCGCGTCGTGGTGGTCAGCGAGCAGGAGCGGGCGAGACTCGGCCCCGAAGACCTCCGCTCGGTGCTGGTCTGCCCGAACGGACGTGAGCCGTCCGCAGTGCTCCCCGAGGCGCCCGGGCCCACCGTGGCGTTCGTGGCCACCATGGGATGGGCACCCAACATCGATGCGGCAGTCTGGCTCGGGCGCGAGATCTGGCCCCGCGTGCGCGGGCGGGTGCCCGGGGCCCAACTTCTGTTGGTGGGCAAGGATCCCGCACCCGCTGTCCTCGCCCTCGAGGACCGAGACGTCGAGGTGACCGGGACGGTGGCCGAGGTCACCCCGTACCTCGCCCGGTCGCGCGTCGTCGTGGCGCCGCTCCGGGCCGGTGGAGGGACCCGTCTCAAGATCATGGAGGCGCTCGATGTCGGACGGCCCGTCGTCGCCACGTCTCTCGGTTGCGAGGGCATGGAGGATCTGGTGGGCCAGGGCGTGGTCGTCGCGGACACGGTCCCCGGCCTGGCCGACGCCATTGTGGAGCTCCTGCTCGACCCGGCCGGTGCCGCGGCGCTCGGGCGGGCCGGCCACGACGCGGTGAAGGCCCGGCACTCCTGGGACGTCGCGCTGGCGCCACTCATGGAAGCGGTCCGCCCGCGGTGATCTTCCTCGTCCTGAGCGCGATCCTCATCCTCGGTGCGGGAGCGGTCGCCGTGGTCAAGCTCTTCATCCGCTGGGAGCGCGAGGGGAAGGAGCAATTGGTGCCGCTCATCCTCGTCGGCCTGATCGTCGTGGAGGGCACGCTCTACGCCAATTCCGATGTCATCCCTCGCGGGTTGTTCCACCCGGGCTCCGGCTCGACGCAGCTGCGCCTGCCCGAGGTGTACATCACCCTCGCGTTGATCGCACGCCTGGTCGCCCGGGGTGCCCCGAAGCGGATCGGCTTGCCGGCGGGGCTCTGGCTGACCTTTGCGGCACTGCTCGCGGTCGGGATCGTGGAGGGGAAGCTGAACCACAATCCGTTCTCGCAGGTCCTTTTCGAGGGGAAGGACATCCTGTACATCGGCGGGGCCTATGCCCTGGCCGCTGGGGTGCCGGTGCGCAAGTACTTCGACCGGGGCGATCTATACAAACTCGGCACGTTGTGCGTCGTCTGTGCGTCACTCGTCGACCTCATGTCGATCGGGCACATCTCCGTCACCACCAACCTGCCCTTGCTCCCGCTTCAAGGCTTCGGTGCCGTCGGAAACGAGACCGCCGCCATCTGCTTCGCCGTCGTGGGCACGTGCTACCTCGCCCGGCTGGCGTCGGGTCCACCCCGGCTGCTCCATGCCCTGGCTCTCGTCCCGGTACTGGTGGCTGTGGTGCGCGCCGACCAGCGTGCTGACCTGATCAACGTAGCGGTGGTGATCTTCGTGGTGCTCGCCGCCATCGCGATCGGGCACTGGAGACATCAGCCCCGACGCCTCACCGTCCGTTCGGGCCAGGTGCTCCTGGTCGCGCTCGCGGTCGTCGCCGTGGCCATCCTGGTGGTGGTCGTGCCCGCTGCGGTGGATCGTCAGCCGGCGCGGATCCCCCTCGCTTCGACGTACCAGAACCTGTTTCACAGCACGGGCAAGACCCAGTCGGCACAGGACCGCCTCAACCTCGCCGCTCAGGCCGAGCAGCTGATTCCTCATCATGTCATCATCGGGTACGGCCTCGGGGTGGAGTTCCAGTACTACGAAGCCGGCTTCAAGCAGCTGCAAGAAACGGCGTATGCGCACGACATCGCGCTCGATCTGTGGCTCCGGCTCGGCCTGGTCGGACTGCTGCTTTTCACCATCGCATTCATCTACTCCATCGCCGGCGGTCTCCGCGTCTGGCGTCGACATCCCGACGCGCGGACAGCCACCTTGGCGCTCGCCCTCGTGGCGGTGCTGTTCGGGCTCATCGTGACGGCGTTTGTCGAGCCGATGATCGACGAGTACCGGTATGCCACCTTCTTCGGCGTCAGCCTCGGCATGCTGCGGGCGTGCGTCACCTCTCTGGGCACCTCTCGGGGGCGGGGGCAAGGGAGCCCGAACCGTCGCTCAGTCTCCGTGAGCGCCGTACCCGGGGGAGGGTTGTCGTGGTTACCATGATGCCTCCTCGTGCTCATGGCGTCGTAGGCTTGGTGAAACACCAGACCACGGTGGTCGGCCGCCGAACTGATGTGCCGAATCACTCCGAGCTCGAAGGGCGCTTCGAGGAGAGGAAGCGGATGATCGGCGCGGATTCTTGGGAGACTCGAACAGAGGAACCGGAATGGAGATAAAGCAGCTCCTGCAGACGGTACGTGCCAACTGGGTGGTGGCGCTGCTCACCTTCCTCTTGTGCCTTTTTCTGGGCGGGGCCTACGCCGTCCTACCGGCGAAGACTTACTCGACGTCCGTCGTCCTGCTGGCGCAGCCACCGGCCGGCGCGCAGGACCCGCAAGCGGACGTGAGCGCTATTCAGGTTGAGATACCGCAGATCACCGTCGAAGCGGAGAACCCGAGGATCGACCAGGAAGCCAGGGCCCAGTTGCCGGCCCGCTATCAGGCCGCGCCGGTCACCATTGCGGCGACGGCCGACCCCACGACGAACTCGGTCACCATCACGGCGACGAGCACGGACCCGGCGGCCGCCCAGGCCTACGCCAATGCCACGGCAGCCCAGGTCATCAAATTGACCAACCGCGACGCAGGCTCGTACCTCGCGCTGTCCGAATTGGGAGCAGCCGAGCTTCCGACCACACCGACGAATCCCCGCGGCACGGTTGCCGTCGCCGCGGTCGTCTTTGGACTCATCGCGGCCGTCTTCGCCGCGCTGGCGGCGGGGGCCATCCGACGCTCGACCAAGGTGGACGAGATTGTGCAACGCCTGGGCCTGCCCGTCCTGGGGCAGGTGCCGACCCTGGTGCATCCCGATGCGAACCCGGCCGACATGTTCAGGTTCGCGGGTGACGAACGCGGGCTCGAGGCGTTCCAACAGCTCAGGAGCCGCCTGTACCTGATGTTCCCGGACACCCACCCCGTGATCGCGTTCACGTCGTCTGACCCGCAGGAGGGCAAGTCCTGCGTGGCCTCGCACACCGCCTGGGCGCTGGCCACCCCTGGCCAATTCGTGGTCGCAGTGGATGCTGCCCTGCGGGAGCCGACACTCCAGACGATTTTCGACGTGGCGCTCTCGCCCGGGGTGAGCGACATTTCGTCGGCCATCGGCCCCTCCGAGCTCCTCAGCTCGACCGGGAACCGGTATCTGGAGGTGATTCCGGCGGGGGTCCCGACCCGCCACCCAGCTGATATTGCGGCCGCGGATCTTCCCCGGCTGCTACGTGCGCTCCGGGAGTCAGATCGGGCGGTTGTACTGGACTGCCCGCCGATCAGGGGGGTGGCCGAGACGACCATTCTCGTGGCCAAGGCGGACGCGGTGGTGCTGGTTGTCGACGCACGGAAGCCCAACTTCGATGTACTCCACCAGGGACTGGCCGAAATCCGGGAATCAGGCGGGAACGTGGTGGGCATTGTGCTCAACCGCGTGCGGCGGCGCAGCGTCACCCTGGACGAGAGCGACGCACGGCCCCAGAGCCAGCCCAGCACGAACGGGAACCACCGCGAGTCCCGCGGGCTCAGGCATTGGGTCGACCGCGTGCGCGCGGAGGGCCCGACTCATGAAGAGGATCAACCGGAGCGAGCTCGGCAGGGATGACCGGCTCCCCTGGGCGTGTCCAACCACGACGCCGACCGTGACAGCACTCGCGTCGAGGTTCGGTCCCCATCCGTAATGTGACGCCCCAGTCTGACGGACTGCGCGTTCTGATCGTCGACCCTTCCGAACGAGGCGGCATAGCGCGTTACACGGAGCGCCTCGTCGAGGCTTTGCGTCTGCAGGGTGTGATGACGCTCCTCGCCGCACCGCGCGGATCCGCCGACTCGGGGCTGGAATTGGCGGTTCGCCGGTGGGGACCGGATGTGGAGGCTCTCGGGCGTGTCCGGCTCTACGCGCTGCGCCTGCGCGAGTTGCTGCCCGCTGTGGTTTCGCTCAGGCGAGCGGTGTCGCGGGCCCAGCCCGACGTGGTCCACTTCCAAGCGGAAGTGGTCCCGGGCATCGACCACCGGGTCCTGCAGGGAATCCGGCGTCGGGCCGGAGTGGTCCTGACCGTGCACGATGCCCTGTCGATGATCGGGCGGGCCGAGGTGGATCCAGATGAAGTACGCCGCTGGCGTCAGGCTGATGCGGTCATTGTGCACTCCGAGCAGTTCCGGGCGGTCGTGGCCGCCCATGCGCCCGCCGTTCCGGTGCATGTGGTGCCGGTCGATCTCAACCTCGGATCGGCGGCGGTGCCGCGTTCGGAGGCCAGGGCCCGCCTGGGGCTCGGGGAAGGGCCCATTGCGCTTGTATTGGGATTTCTTCGTCCCTACAAGGGTCTGGATCTGCTTGCCTCCGCCTGGCCTGGTGTCATTCGCGCCATGCCGGAGGCCCGTCTCATGCTGGTGGGTGAGGCGCACCCTTCAGAGGAGCTCGACCGGCTCTGCACCCTCGAGGGTGTGGAGCTGCGACCAGGGTTCCTTCCCGATGAAGAGGTTGATTTCTGGGCCGCGGCCGCCGATGTAGTCGTGATGCCCTACGACCGAGGATCCCATTCGGGCGTGCTCCACCGCGCCCTTGCCATGGCGACTCCCGTTCTGGGGTCCCCGCCGCTGGCCGAGGAGGTCGAGCGCACCGGCGCCGGGAGGGTCGTCGTGCTCCAGCCGGATGCGTGGTCCACGGCCATGTTGAAGGCACTGGGATCCGATCCCATACCGCCCCCGGTGCAGCTGCGCTCCGGACGCACGGCGGCTGACACCATTGCGGTCTACCGCGACGTCCTCTTCCGGCGGGCCAGATCCAAGCGGCCCGGAACCCGGGGCCCGAAGATGAGTGTCGTGCCGGCCAGCGAGCCGCAAGCCGACGCCCCTATGCGGGTGGTCTACAGCGTCGAGGGAGACGTCTTCGGCGGGGTGGAGCGCCATCTCTTGACGGTGTTGCACCACCTCGATCGGGTCCACTTCGAGCCGGTGGTCCTCGGCCGCGCCGTCCCGGCGCTGCGAACGGAGTTGCAGGATCTCAGCATTGAGTTCATCCCACTTCCCGAAGTGATGTCGAAATGGGACGTGCGATCGTGGGGTCGCGTCCTGGGCGTCCTCCGGCAACTCAACCCGCAGGTCTTCCACGGGATGCAGTCCCACTCGTTTTCTGGTCGTTACCCACTCGCCGGCGCCATTCTGGCGCGCGTACCTCGGGTGGTCGTGACCTGTCATCTCCCCACGTCCGCATCGAACGCCCGCCAGGATCGCCTTGGGGCGATTCTGCGGCGTGGCGTCGACGTGCAGATCGCACCGGGCCCGTGGGCTCAGGCGGAGCTGGCACGGACAGGGCAACTGACGCCCCGTTGCGTGGTCATTCCGAACGGTATTGACGAGACCACGCTCGTCCCCCGGGCCGACGCGCGATCCATGCTCGGACTCGACCCGGACGCGCTCGTGGTCGGCTGTCTGATGCGACTCGAGCCGGAAAAACGAGCCGATCTGGTGGTCGGGCTCGCCCGCTCTCTTCCGGGAGTCACGGTGGTCGTGTTTGGCGACGGACCCGAGCGAGACCGGCTGACGGCGATGGCGCAGGGGAGTGATGTTCTTCTTGCCGGCTTCCGACCGGACGCGGCGTCGCTCGTCTCGGCACTGGACGTGTTCGTGCACCCCTGCCCGGTCGACAACCAGCCACTGGCCGTGCTGGAGGCAATGGCCGGCGGCGTACCCGTCGTCGTGGCCGATCAGGGCGGGACGGTCGACATGGTCGACCATGAACGAACCGGGCTGCTGGCACCGGCGACCGCGCAAGGTATGGCCGACGCGGTGCAGCGGCTGCTGAAGGACAAGGAGCTGTCCGGCGCCCTTGCCGCCGCAGCGGTGGACCATGTGGCACGGAAGGCAGATCCGGCGGCGATGACGCGACTGATCGAGGACCTCTACGAAGCGGGGAAGACCTGGTGAAGGTGATCGTGCCCCTACGACCGGGCCGATCATGAGACTTCCCCTCTGGTTTGGACCTCCTGATCGATCACTCTTCGGATTCGCCACCATGCCTGATGACGGTCGTGCATCTGGTGCGGTGGTCCTGTGTCTTCCGCTGAGCATCGAGGGTGTGTGCGCGCGGCGGACCTTCACCGTCCTGGCAGACCAACTCGCCGAAGCGGGGATCCTGACGCTCCGCTTTGACTACGATGGAACAGGGGATTCGGTCGGGTCCGATGACGATCCCAGCCGGGTGGAAGCTTGGATACAGGGGATACATGAGGCGATCGCCTTCGTCCGCAGGACGGGGGCTCCACAGGTGGCCGTGGTCGGCATGCGCCTGGGGGCCATGCTGGCGGCCGTGGCGATGAGCGAGGCCGCCGAGGAACTCGGCGCAGCACCCGTGCAAGGACTTGTTCTGTGGGATCCCTGTGTGTCGGGTCGGGCCTATTTGCGCGCGCAGCGCGCCCTGCACGCCTTCAGCCTGAAGGATGACGACGCCCACGATGGCTCGGTCGAGGCACCCGGAATCGTCTACAGCAAGGAGACGGTTGCAGCGCTGGATACGATCCAACTCGAATCGCTCGAGGGCATGTTGGCTGAGCGCCTGCTCGTCTTGCGCAGGGAACATGAGGTCCAAGGTCGGCGCGCTCTCGAACGGTTTGCAGCTGCTCGACCCGCCGAAGTGGGTTTCGCCTACGGCCAGGAGGACCTGGTCGACGTGAAGCCCGACGCCGCAAAGGTTCCTCTGTCGAGCCTCACGACCGTCGTGACGTGGCTGGCGGAAACCTTGGCCGGGGACGCCATGGCGGTTTCGGTGCCGCGGCGCGACGAGGCCGTTGTGGGGCACCGCGCGGGTCGACCACTCGTCGAACGAATCCTCTCGCTCGGACCCCGCGGGTTGTTCGGGATTGTCACCGAGTCCTCGCCAGCGTTGGCTGATGACGACATTTCCGGTCCGACCGCGGTGTTCCTCAACGCTGGGACCTTCGACCACACCGGTCCGGCACGGCAATGGGTCGTGCTCGCCCGTCGATGGGCGGCGGAGGGCATGCGGTCACTGCGCTGCGACCTGAGCGGCCTCGGGGACAGCCCAGCCCGGTCGGGGCAGCCTGTGGACCAGTGGTTCCCCCCAGAGGCGCTCGAAGATGTCCTTGACATTGCGGCGGCGGCATCGCCGGCGCATCCGTCGAACGTGGTTCTGGTCGGCCTCTGTTCAGGTGGATATCACGCGATTGAAGGTGCGCTCATGCTCGGTGCTGCGGGTGTTTGTGGCATCAACCCGGTTATTCCCCACAAACCGAGCGAATTGAATTCGGGGCGTTCTGCGCGCACCGAGAAGATTGACGTGCGGCGGCAGGCTTCGGCGGCTCGGAAGTGGTGGGTCCGGGCTTTGCCCGCCCACGACCAGCTGGGGGTGCTGCTCGAGCGGATGCCCGATCCCGTCCTATGGGTCGTCAATCGAGTCGCCGTCGAGCAGCCACCGGCTCGCGTGATCGGCAAGCTGGTCGAAGCAGGTGTGCGCACGACCCTCGTCAGTGGCGAGCGAGAGAACCGGGCCCTGTGGGGGGGAGAGGGGTGGACTCGCCGCCGACTGGAGCGTTCCGGTCTCTTGCGTCTCGAAGTTTTGCCTGGCATCGATCACGAGCTTTTGCAGCGCGACGCGCGCGACCAGGTTGCAGATATCGTCACGGAAGACACTCTTGGTGCATATGTACGGACCCGGACGGACATCGTCGGATGAACTCCGGCGGTTCAATGCGACCGGGGTCTCGCCGCCTCTGCGTAGAGTGCTTCGTAGTTCGCAGCCATGGCGGCAGGGGAGAACCGCTCGCGTGCATCAGCTCGGGCCGCGGCGGCCCGTTCAAGGGCCAGGCCCCGATGCTCGATCACCCGCGTGATGGCATCGGCCAGGGCGGCAGGGTCGTCCGGGGGGACCAGAAGCCCGGTCCTCTCCTGCTCGATGAGTTCGGGGATCCCGCCAACTTGTGTCGCCACAACCGGGATG
>Ga0307372_10010893_pt1 | contig 12229 bp, 11 predicted proteins | sample OX1MG_FD_202533 | JGI IMG/M metagenome (GOLD analysis project Ga0307372, IMG submission 202533) | Soil microbial communities from Risofladan, Vaasa, Finland - OX-1 | ecosystem: Environmental > Terrestrial > Soil > Coastal area > Acid sulfate soil | place: Finland: Risofladan, Vaasa | collected...
CAGATGGCGCACCTGGTTGGGCCCGCGCCTAACCCGGCTGTGGCCATGGCTGTACATCGCCTACCTGGCCTGGGCAGCGGGATCGTGGCTGATCGCCGCCATATCCAACGCCGTGATGCTCCGGTTGACACCTGCGGTGACGGCGGCCACGCCATTTGTTCTAGCGCTGATCCTGCTGTCTGCCCTCGCCCATGACAGCCAGCAAAGCCAAGCGGCGCAGCAACCGGAAAGCCCGCCGCCGAACGGGCGCGACGAGCACGTGGAGGTGCGGCATGGCCAAGATTGAGGGCGAGATCCTGATCGGCCGGCCCGTGGAGGAAGTGTCCGATTTCGTCGCCGACCAGAACAACGAGCCGCAGTACAGCCCCCAGATGGTGCGGGCCGAGAAGATCACCCCGGGGCCTGTTGGTACAGGTACCAAGTTCCGCTCGGCCGTCGCGTCGATGGGGCGAACCGCTGAGATGCTGATCGAGTGCACGAGCTACGACCGGCCGCGCCGCCTCGCCTCCATCACAACGATGCAGCAGGCTGACATCAGCTACACGCTGACGTTCGAGCCCGCTGGCACGAGCACCCGGATGCGGTGGTCAGGCCAGGTGCACCCCAAGCGCGCCTTCCGCCTGCTGGGCCCACTGATCACCTGGATGGGAGGACGCCAGGAGCGGCGAATATGGACCAGCCTGAAGCGATACCTGGAGAACACCTCGGCCCGGCCGGTAACCCGGCCCACGCCCTAGCCCGGTCACGGCGTGCCCCGCCGGACGTGCTCAGTGAAAAAGGCCAGGACCCGCTGCCAGGAGTCGGCTGCCGCGGCAGGGTGGTAGGCGCGCCACTGGTCGTTGAAGAAGGCGTGCTTGGCCCCCGGGTAGACCTTCAGGTCGTGCGGGATGCCAGCGGCGGTCAGCCCGGTCTCCAGCACCCCGGCGGCCTTGGTGGTGAAGTCTTTGCCCGGCCATGACCCGACCACCGGGCACATCCGGCGGATCGCCTTGCGCGGCTTGGGTGCGGCCCCGTAGAACGGGGCGATCGCGGCCAGCCGGTTATCGGTGCAGGCCCAGGTCAAGACGATGGAACCACCGAGGCAGAAACCGATGGCGCCGATCCGCGCGGCATCGACCTGCGGATGGCTGGCCAGCTGCCCGAGCGCGGCCTTCAGCGCCGGGACACCGTAGTAGTCCAGGTTCCCGGCCATCCCGCCTGCGAACATGCGCGCCATGCACACGGCCCGGTTGCGGCCCTCGAACAGATCAACGCCCAGCGCGGCGTAACCCTCCGCGGCGAACCGGCCGCAGATCACCCGGATGTTGCCGTTCAGCCCGGAGGCCTCATGGACGACCACCACGCCTGGGAACGGCCCAGTGCCATCGGGGAGAGCCAGATACGACCTGCCAAGCGATTCGGTCCTCATAACCTCAGTCTCCCAAGCTAGCGTCCAGTCTGCCGGGCGACCGGCCCGGAACCGGCCCGCACATCAGCACCCAGCCCTGGACGATGACCGTGAATCCCGAAAGGCGGAAACCCAGCACAGTGCTCATGAGCTGAATCGGCCAGATCACACTGATCCCGACCAGGGCGAACCTCCAGCCCGCGGTCGCGGCCTACGTCCGCGACGCGGACGGGAACGGCAGCAGCGCCTACGGGATCATGGTCCTGACCATCGACGGCGACCGCATCATCGAGATCACGGGCTTCGCCGACCCCGCCCTGTTCCCCGCGTTCGGCCTGCCGGCCCATCTGGAGTGATGACTTGGCCTACAACGAAACCCTCGCCGAACGACTCCGCGAAATCATCGCGGACATCGACGGCGAGATCACCGAGCGGAAGATGTTCGGCGGCCTGGCGTTCATGCTCAACGGCCACATGTTCACCGGCATAGTCGGCGACGAGCTCATGCTCCGCCTCGGCGAGGCCGGCGCCGAAGCCGCACTACATCGCGAGCACGTCCGCGAGATGGACTTCACGGGCCGGCCCATGAAGGCCATGGTCTTCATCGAACCCGCCGGCCTGGAAGGACGTGCCCTGGCCGAATGGGTGACCAGCGCCGCCGCCTTCGCGCTCACACTGCCCCCGAAACCGGACTGAACGCACCGCGACCAGGCCGCCCGCGGGTGGGTCCGCAGCGGTTATCGATCGAACTGATGGCCGGACTGCGGCGCCATCCATAGATCGCCTCAAGGCAACGGGGCGGCTCGCGCTCGGACAAGATGCCAGTTCGCGCCCGTCATCCGGCCCGCACGGCGGGTCGCCAGAATCATGTGGCAAGAACCGGGATCGAGCAGATCACCGGGCCTAGCCAGGCCCTGCGGCAAGCGAGCGAGCGCCTTCTGCCCCCAGACTCCGCAGGCCAGGATCGCCCCGGCGATGTTCCGGCCCCCAAAGTGATGGTGCCGCATCACCTACATTCGTGTCGCGCACCCCCGATCCGTGCAGATAACGCACGTCGCCTTACGGAGAAGATGCATGGGACCAGGCATTTTACGGGGCGATGAGGCGCGCAGAGCGTTTCCGCTTCGGGGAAGAGGTCCCTGGCTGACTCTGGCGCCAGGCACAGCGATCCCGCCGATCTGGGCCTACGCAGAGTGACGAGAGCCGTCCGCCCTCTCTGCCAACAGGCGGTAACAGAACGATGCTCCTATGTCTTGTCAAGGGCCCCGGATATGTTTGCCGGTCTCAATTCTGGGATCTGGGAATGGTGTTCTGATCTTGGTGGCTGGGGTTGCGGACAAGACAGGGAAGGGCCGCTCCGGGTGGAGGGTGAGGTAGGCATGCGGGCGCGGCTTCGATGTTGCCATCGTCCGTTTCCCGCATGCCCCCTCCCGCACCCGGCGTGCCCCTCTCAAGGCACCGGGCGCTCCACGTGTCTTTCCCGCTGTTCAGCCGCTGGTGGTGGCGGCTGCCGGTTTCGGGGTCCAGGGGGTCGGGATGTTGCTTCCGCGGTAGCGGTAGCGGGTCACTTTGACGCTGGAGGCGCCGGTGAACACGACCTTCCCTTGGGCGAACCGCCAGCCTGGACCGCAGAAGCGGCGTTTCATCTCTGGCATTCCGAGCCGGTGCCTGCCCTCGTACTTGCGGCGTGTCCAGCGCATCAGCCGGCCCCATGCGTGGTGGTCGACCGCGCCGAACACGGCCTTGGACACTCCGTGCCGGAAGTAGTTCGCCCATCCCGCCAGTGCCTGGTTCAGGCTGGTGATCACCTCGGCCAGGGTTTGGTAGCGGGTTGACCTGTACGTCAGCTCACTCACTTTGTCCTTGATCGACTGGATCGACTTCCTGGACGGTGTGGTGTAGACATAACGCTTGTCCGTCCCTCGTTTACGCATCCTGCGGATGTGAAAGCCGAGGAAGTCGAAGCCCTCATCGATGTGGACTACCCGGGTTTTCTCCGGTGACAGGCGCAGTCCCAGGGGGGCGAGCACGGCTGCCACCTCCTCCCGCAGCGTCTCGGCGTGGTGGCGGTCGCCCGACACCATCAGGACAAAATCATCGGCATAGCGGATGAGTTTCCAGTTCCCCTGGCCGTGTCTTCTGCGTTTGGCCCGCTGCCTGTCATTGCCCATTTCCTGCCGCCGTTGCCGGTCGAAATGATCGTCCAGCGCTGACAGGGCAATATTGGCTAGCAACGGTGAGAGAATACCCCCTTGCGGGGTCCCGGTCAGTGACTCTTCCCGATCCCCGAGTTCGTTGAGGATCCCGGATTTCAGGAACGCCCTCACCAGTCCGCAGAAACGCTTATCCTTGATCCTCACCCGAAGGCGATCCATCAGCGCCGTATGCGAAATTTCGTCGAAACAGGCGGTGACGTCAGCTTCCAGGACCCAGTGGTAATCACTGCGCCCGGAGGACAGCTGGTGAATCTCGGCAATCGCGTCCTGCGCCCTGCGTCCCGGGCGGAACCCATACGAGCACGGCTTGAAATCCGCCTCGAAGATGGGCTCGAGCACCGCTTTCAGGCTCGCCTGGACCACCCGGTCGGTCACGGAAGGAATCCCTAGCTTCCGGAATTTCCCGGTTTTACCCTTGGGGATCATTACCTGCCGCACTTCGACCGGCTGGTACTCACCAGACTTCAGCGAGTCCCGCAGCCGGGCCAGGAACTCCAGCTCGCCGCCCTCGCGGGCCTTGACCTGGGCCACGGTCATCCCGTCGATGCCCGCGGTCTTCGCCCCGGCGTTGGAGGCCACCCGCTCGAAAGCGTGCACCAGGAACGCCGGGTCATAGACGAGGTTGAACAGGTCACCGAAACGGCGGGAGGCTTCTTTTCCCGCCCAGCGGTGCAACTTGGACTGCATCCTCTGTACTGCGAAGTAGGCCGTATCAGGGTGCGGCCACCGCACAGCGCCCGTATTCACGGGCGCGTCTTCAGACATTGCCTTTCCTTCCTTGACTGACACGCTGCCGCCCTTCCCCATGCACGCGGCTTTCCCGCGCTCGGAGTACTACGGCGGCTCCGCCCCACCCGCGCCTTCGGCAGGCGTCGCGCCTATCCCTGCCCGGCCCCCTGGCAGGAAGGCGGGCGCGGAACGCACGCGGATGGTTCCCACGTTCACTGTCGTCCGGTCGACGGATTAGGCACCCGGCTCTACCCCTGCGGCATCGCCAGCGGCTACTTCGCGGTGATTCACCCTGGCCTCCGGGATAGGGCCTTACAGACCCAGCCCGGAGTTCCCCGCCCGTCATGAAGAGCAGGTACGCACCGCACCCCAGCCCGAATCCGCCGGGTTAGAGCTGGTCATAAGTCAAGAGGCGTAACGCAACCGGTTCCTCGCGTATACCTTTCCGTCTCGCTCACCGCGCCCGGCCCATCCGGCAGTGCTGAACCGGCGCGACTTTATCGAGGCTGCTCCTGCCCTCCCCGGCGACCCCCGGATCAGGCTGCCTCCAGCTTCACCCCGCCGCCGCGACGGCGGGGAGATGGACGGTCTCTCACCTCCATCCGTAAACGACAGCGCCTCGTGGCGCACGCAAGATCGTATGAGGCCGCTTCCTGGAGTGGCGCCGCCAGGGTGACGCGCCCAAGCGGGCGGCATCGGCCGCCTGGACTTCGCATAGGTCAACGTTTGGACGGCCAATTACCGCTCAGGACAATCACCGCCCATGGCATGCCGAGTGTGTCACTCACGACCATCTGACTTGCTTGAGAAGCTGTCGGTCGCCCGGAAGGATTCGCAAGGTGTCAAGCGGTCTGGTCCGGGTCGGGTGAACCACCTCGATCCACTCGCGGCCAGCGAACTCGGTGAGGCACCGCGGAATTGCCTTGAAGTGCCGCAAGCCGAATCCGGCAAAGTAGGGCGTATCCCGGTCCCGGATGTCAGATCCGTGCAGATGACCCTGGCCGGGATCGATGCTCCGGCGCTCCCAGTCAGCGATGACGGCGCTGGCCGCCCGGTAGAGCGGGCTTGTGGGCTGCCATCTATGTAGGAGGTGCTGGTGGGCCTGCTCGCTGATCACCACGCCGTCGGTGAGGACCAGGCGTTCCATAGTGATGGCTCCGCTGCCAACCGCGTCAACTAGTCCCTCGCGGAGGGCGAGCGGTATCCACTGGTCCAGCCCGTCGAACTCGGGCAGCATCGCGTCTCGCTCCGCGCGGCCGGCCGCCGGGTCCGCTTGGATCGCGTGCAGGCGCTCTAGCGCAGTTTGAAGAGTGCCGCCCCGTCGCCAGAGGAGCGTCATCTTGAAGTCGGCGCGGTCCCGGTAGTTGAACTGGAACTGGCAGCCACGCTTACCTCCCGTGAGCGAACGTTTGAACACGCTGAAAGGATCGCGCCCGTAGGCAAGGCACCCAGCGAAGTGAGCACCCCACTCCAGATCCGGCTCGAACTCGATGTCAACGTCTACGTCGTGCGGCTCCAGCGCGCCGCGGGCGAATGAGCCGAAGATGTAGACATCGGTGATGAGGCTTAACGGCCACTCGGCCTGGCTGTCGTCGAGCGCCCGCAGCATGTGCTCGACTAGGACCGTCGCGCGTTCCCGGTTCACGATGTCAGTGTCGCATCGGTCTTGCCGTAGCTGAGCCTGCAGTAGGCCGTCCGCCAGCGCGGTCAGCTGGAGGTCGGGGAGCACCGGGATTTCAGTCGCCGCGAGGACCGGTGGGCCGCGGCGGTGTGCAATGGTGAAAGGGGCAAGGCCTGCTCACTGTGGTCGGCGCCGGTCCGGGGAGGTGATCGGGATGTCCCGCCGCCGGATAACCGCCGCCGCCGAGGAGATGTCTGCCTTACGCCGGGCGCGGCTGGCCCGGAACTGGACTCTGGAAGACCTCGTCGAGGAGATGGATCTGCGCACTGCGGGCGGGCATTCGGGGGTGACCGCGAGCATGGTGAGCGGCTGGGAGTTAGGACGTCACACCACCAGCGTGGGTCACCGTAAGACGCTGTGTGAGATCTATGGCCAGCCACCGGAGATGCTGTTCGCCCACCAGGATGCGGGACTGCGCGCGGCTGGAGCGGCGCCGAGGCTGCTGGCTGGCTTCCCTGACTTGCGGGAGGCGATGCTGGCTACGGTGACCGGGGCCAGGGAGTGCCTGGTGGTGCTTGGTTCGCGGTCGCGGGACGCGGGCTACTTGGCAGCGATCGAGACTGTGCTGGCGGAGCGGCCTGCCCTGGTGCACTACCGTGTCTTGTTCGGGCGGCCGCACCACCGGGTCCTGCGGGACCACCTGCTGCGGCTGCTGGATTTGCGGGATCCGGATGACCGCAGTCTTGGCGTCAAGACGCTGCACCTGGGCGTCGTGGAGGACACGCTGACCATACCGGAGAGGTTCTTTTGCGCGAGTGAGCAGATGGCGGCTGTGCCGATTCCGTCGCTGACGTCGGCGGAGGCGTTCGACTCCGGGGTGGCGCTGGGGATGGCTGCGGCCCGGCGGTTGCTTGACCATGGCCGCCAGGTGTATGCGGCTGCCCGGCGGGTCGAGACACGCGAGCTGGTGGCCGCGCTGGGTGTGGTCAGGGACCGGGACGGCAGCCGGTGACCGTGGGCTTGGCGGCGGACGCGATCGCGGCGGCGGAAGAGGACCACGCCTCGGTGGTCGCCCTGGCCCGGGAGCTGGTCCGCATCCCCAGCCGGGCAGGGGACGACCCCTATGGCCCGGTGCTGGACTGCATGTCGGGGTGGCTCACCAGCCGCGGGCTGACCCCGCGGCGGCTGGCCGGGCCCGGCGGGGAGACCGTGGCGCTTGTGTGCGAGGTGCCCGCCGGGCGTCCTGGCCCACGCTATGTGCTGGACGCGTGCCTTGACACCGCCCCGTTCGGGGACGAAGCGGCCTGGGCCTATCCGCCAACCTCGGGGGAGGTCTCGGGGGGCTGGCTGCACGGCCGGGGTGCTTCGGACTCCAAGACCGGGGCGTCGATCTTTGCGCACGTCGCCGCCCGGCATCGCCGGATCGCTGACCGGATGGCCGGGAGCCTGGTGCTGCTGTTCGACGTGGATGAGCACACAGGCGTGTTCGGTGGCGCGAAGGCCTACTTCGAGGGCCCCGGTGGGCCGGGCCGGGTGGACGGGGTGATGATCGGCTACCCCGGGATAGACCATGTCGTCGCCGGGGGCCGTGGGGTGCTGCGGGCACGGCTTCGCGTGCATGGGGTCGCCAGCCATTCCGGCGGCCGCGCGGAAACACCGAACGCGGTTGCCAAGGCTGCCGTGCTGGTGTCGGAGCTGTCGGGCACCAGCCTGCCCGGCAGCCCCGGGCCGGAGTTCCCGCTGCCGGCCCGGCTGACCGTCACGCAGATCACCGGCGGGGTGGGCTATTCCGCTGTCCCCGACTTGTGCACCTTCAACGTCGACGTCCGCCTCACCCCAGCGTTCGACGACCAGGCGGCTGTGGAACTGCTCCGAGCCCGCGCGGCCGACGTGGATGGCGCCTGGCCGGGCACCCGGCCCACCGAGGTGGAGATCATCACCTGCTGGCCCGCGTACCGGCTGCCCGACGACTGTGTGCTGAAGTCCGCGCTGCTGACGGCTGCCCGTCAGGCCGGGCTGTCCCCCACGGTGAAGATCGCCGGTCCCTCGAACATCGGCAACTATCTCGCCGGGCTCGGCATCCCCGCAACCGCCGGCTTCGGTGTCGAGTACGAAGGGCTGCACGGCACCGACGAGCGGATCCGTATCGGCTCCATTCCGGCGGTCCAGGCCGCCTACCAGCAGGCTTGCCTGGCCTTGCTCACCCAGCCCTGACCTGCGGCGCGGGCCGCTGCGTCAGCAAAGCGCCGCCAGCCGGCCGGCAGCAGGCCGCCATTTCGTGCGCTGGCTGGTGCTCGTTCGCCGGGCGATAGTGCGGATACCTGGCGCGACATTCCGCAGGGGGTACGCCGTGATCGACACAGACTCTTTTTCCGTGCGGCTGCGCACGCAGGCGGTGGACCCCAGCCGCCAGGCGCTGCTGATCTCCGACTTGCGTGGCTCCGGGCAGGAAGATGACCTGTCCGAGCCGGTCAACTGCGGTGGCTATGGCCGCATCCGCCACTTCACCACCCATGCCAGCCCGGGCTGGCCACCGAACCCGTTACCGCTGGCGCCGGCCGCAGCCGCGCTCAGGCTGCCACCACCCGGGCAGATGCGAGCCCAGGTGTTCCAGAACGCGGTCTGCAACTGGCGATGCTGGTACTGCTACGTCCCCTTCTCGCTGCTGTCGGGCAACCCGAAACGGTCGGCTTGGTTCACCGCCACCGAACTGGTGGACGCCTACCTGGCCGGGCAGGACCCGCCGCCGGTCCTCGATCTGTCCGGTGGCCAGCCCGACCTGGTCCCGGAATGGGCGGCGTGGACCCTGCGGGCTCTGGACGATCGCGGCGCCGGCCGCGTCTACGTGTGGTCGGACGACAACCTGTCCACCGATTACTTCTGGCGCTACCTCACCGAACCCCAGCGTGAACTGCTGGCCACCCATCCCCGGTACGGGCGGGTCTGCTGTTTCAAAGGGTTCGACGCCGACTCGTTCGCGTTCAACACCCGGGCTGCCCCCGAGCTGTTTGACCGGCAGTTCGAGCTGTTCGGCAGGCTGCTGTCCACCGGCATGGACTTGTACGCCTACGTCACCCTCACCGGGCCAGGGACCGGCCGGATAGGCGAGAAGGTGGCCCGGTTCGTGGACCGCCTCCAGCAGATCGCCGAGACGCTGCCGCTGCGCACGGTTCCGCTGGAGATCGAGGTCTGGGGCCCGGTGGCGCCCCGGATCGGCGCGGTCCACCAGCAGGCATTGCGCGTCCAGGCCGAGGCCGTCGCGGCGTGGAACGCCGAGATGGCATCCCGGTTCACCGAACGGGACCGGCGCCGCCCGGTCACCGAGGTTCAGCTCCGTGCCGGGTGCCGCTGATGGACACTATGCAGGCTCACCGGCTGGTCATCGACGTGCTGGTAGCGGACGCCGCCTCCCGCTGCGCCAGCTTCGGCGACCTGCTCACCCACCTGCCAGGCGTTCCGCCTGACGAGGCCGCCTGGGCGCTGGACCGGCTCACCGCCTCCCGTCTCATCGACCCTGCAGCGGCAGCCCGGCTTGCCCCGGCCACCCAGTCTGCCTGGGTCAGGGATGAAGACGACGGCGAGACCCGCATGCTGCCGGTGCCACACCCGCTCGACTACGACTGGCGGTTCACCCCAGATACAGCGCAGCGGCTGCACGCCCAATCCGTTCAGCTCAGCCGACCTGGCGACACGATCGCCCTGCTCGGCACGCCCTCGATCATGAGCTCAGCCGTCCTCACTCCGCAGGCGCGGCGCTGGGTGCTGCTGGAAGCCAGCCCCACTACCACTGATGCGCTCAGCCGGCTCGCGCCCGGCGATGTGGTGCACTGCGACCTGTCCCGCGACGAACTGCCCCCACTGGATGCCCAGGCCGTGGTCGCGGACCCGCCCTGGTACCCCGAGCACGCCAGAGTGTTCGTTTGGGCTGCCGCCAAGCTCACCCGTCCAGGTGCGGCTGTCCTGCTCGCGCAGCCGCCGGTGGCCACCCGCCCAGGAATTTTGGCCGAACGGGCCGGGGTGCTGGCCTTCGCTCAGCAAGCCGGCCTTGATCCGGTGACGATCCGCCCTGGCGCCCTCGCCTATGTCAGCCCGCCCTTCGAGCGCCAGGCGCTAGCGGCCAGCGGGCTGGGCCAGGCCGTTCCACCGACGTGGCGGAGAGGCGATCTGATCGTCATGCGCCGCACCGCCGCTGCTGGCAACACCGCGCGTCCTGTTCTGGACGCAGGCGAGTGCTGGCGCGAGGTCGTGCTGCGCGGTGCCCGGATCCGGTTCCGGCTGGACCAGCCCACATCCGAAGGGCCTGCCGATCCCCGGCTGCGCCACCTGGTCAACGGGGACGTCCTCGCGTCGGTGAGCCGCCGTGACCCGCTGCGCCAGCACGTGTCGGTGTGGACAGGCGGCAACCGGGTGTTCGGCTGCAGATCGCCGGGACTGCTCCATGTGATCGCTGCCGCGATGGCAGCTGGCGGCCCGACTGTCAGCGCCGTCGCGACGTACCTGGGACGCTCAGCCACCAGCACAGAACAGGCGCACATCGGGCATGCGGCACGTCAGCTCACCGGCCTTGCCCGCGCCGAGACCACAACCAGCCCCGCTCGCCCGGCCTGCGCGGATAGCATCGTCGCCGCAGGAGGGTTTCCGGCCGATACGACAAGCAGGCATGGTTCCACGGCCGTCAGGAATGAGGAACGCCCCGTAGCTGCCAGGAGTGTGTCATGACCACGGGAACCGCAGCCGACCCCACCGCGCAGTTGATCGCTCACCTCGATGCTCACCTGGGGGCTGACCCGCGCTTGGCCCCGGCGTTGCGCATGGTTGCCGGCGGTGAGGTGTCGCTGCACCTGGCGGTGCTGGTGGAACCATTCCTGGGCTGGTTGCTGGACGGCAGCAAGACCATCGAGTCCCGCTTCTCCCGCGTCCGCTGCGCCCCCTACGGCGCCGTGGCCGAGGGTGACGTCATCGCGGTGAAGAAGACCGGCGGCGCCGTGGTCGGCGCGTTCCAGGCAGGGCCGGTGTCTAGCTATCAGCTGACCCCCGGCCGGGTTACTGACTTGCGGGAACGGTTCGCCGCTCAGATACGCGCGCTGGACGATGAGTTCTGGGAGCAGCGGGCAGACTGCGCCTACGCCACCCTCGTCCAGGTTGCCGGTGTCCGCATGGTCCCGGGCCTGCCCTTCCCCAAGAAAGACCGCCGCGGCTGGGTGCGGCTCACCCAGCCCACCGCCCAGCACAGCCTGCTATGACCCGCATCCAGCCGGCCTTACTGGCGATCTCGGGGCCGATCGGCTCCGGGAAGACGACGATGGCCGCGCTACTGTCACAGCGGCTGGGCTGGCCCCGCGCCGCCTACGGCGACCTGGTCCGTGCCGTCGCCAACAGCCGGGGCCTGGCCCACGACCGGCCCCACCTCCAGCAAACCGGCGCCGAACTCATCGCCAATGGCTGGGCCCCCTTCACCCGCCAGGTGCTCGACCAGGCCGAATGGAAACCAGGCGATGCGGTCATCGTCGACGGCGTGCGCCACGCAGCCGCCGTCACGGCCTCACGCCAGATCACCGCGCCGCTGCCTGCGATCGTGATCTATCTGGACATCCTCGCCAGCACCGGGATCGCCCGCGCTCGCCGCCGGGACCGCCGTCTCGCGGACCCCACTCGCCACGACGACCTGCATCCCGTCGAGCGGGACCTGCCCGCCGTCCGCGTTCTGGCGGACCTGGTCCTGCCCGTGGCGGGCACGGCCCCCGGGGCACTGGCCGGGCGCGTCATCGAGTACCTGAACGCCCGCGCCAGGGGGCAGCCGGGAGGACACTGTGCCTGAACGCTTCACCAGCATCATCGACGTCCACATCATCTTGCGCCGCCACAGCAAGATCCTGCTCCTGCGCCGGGCGGGAAACGTCTACGCCAGCGGCCTGCTCTGCCTGCCCAGCGGCCACCTTGAGCAAGGCGAAAGCGTCCTCGACGCCGCCATCCGCGAAACCAAGGAAGAAACCGGCATCGTCCTGGACCCGGCCGTCCTGCCGCTGGCCTTGTCCATACACCAGCGCAACCCCGGCGGCCACACCCGCATCGGGTTCGCCTTCGAACCCAGCCGATGGCAGGGCGAGCCTGCTAACTGCGAGCCCGCGAAATGCTCCGAACTCGTCTGGGCCAGCCCGGACACCCTGCCAGTGGCTACCGTCGCCTACACCGCGGCGATCGAGCGCGGCCTGCTAGGCCGGCTCATGCCGCTGAAGGGAGCGTGCCCGGGGCTTGGCGACCTTCTGGTGGTCTGCG